>Ga0265295_1004935_pt1 | contig 17514 bp, 15 predicted proteins | sample Munlansysbiofilm_FD_192503 | JGI IMG/M metagenome (GOLD analysis project Ga0265295, IMG submission 192503) | Leachate microbial communities from a municipal landfill in Southern Ontario, Canada - Methane capture system biofilm | ecosystem: Engineered > Solid waste > Landfill > Unclassified ...
CGCTCGTCAAGGAGTTTGGCAGCGAGGTGGTAGAGGCGGGAACGGTGAATCGCAAGGTGCTTGGTTCGCTTGTGTTCTCCGACCCTGCCAAGTTGCGCAGGCTTGAACACATCACCCACCCACTGATGGTTCAGGCTTGCAGAGCCCGTATTGAGGAAGCTCGCAGCCAAGGTTCTCCTGCGATCATTCTCAATGCTGCGCTGCTCTCCCGCATGGGGCTTGTAGCGCTGTGTGATCGTGTGCTGTTCATCAAGGCACCGCTTCTGGTGCGATACCGTCGTTGTGCTCAGCGTGAAGGGCTGACATTGCGCAAATTCTTGCTGCGTGAACGAGCCCAAAAAGATATTACCATCACTTCTTTGGGGAAAAACGCAGGGTTGCAGGTTCTGCACAATACCGGCTCAAAGGCGATAATTCATCGACAAGTTGCAGCCTATTGTGCTACGATAGGAATCAGCAATTCCCCCAATGGGTGAAAGCGTTGCAGGATGAGGGTTTGAAATGAAGAAATCGGTTCGGATCAATGTGCTGGTCATCACCATTGTCGTGACACTGTTTGCAGGAACTGGGATGTGGTACCTGCGCCCAAGTGTTCCCAATGAGATCCTCGAACAGGCTAGGCAGCGTCAAAGCATTCCTTTGATGGAAGTACCCCCACCTGTCAGGCAACCGGCTGTAGAGGAAGTATCCAACACCAAGGCCCTTGTCTCTGAGTTATTGCCTCAGCTGCAGAAGGAGCTTACTCCTACTTTGACAGACAGCGTCCGGTCGGCACTCCTGGCCGACGATGCCCTGTTGTCCGACCTTGCCAAGCAGCTGGAACCGTTGTTGGTCACCAGTCTTTCTCCCAGACTCGAGGAGACATTGGCTAGGGGAACAGAAGCTTCAGAAGCACGCCTTGCTGCAATGCTGGAACAGCGTCTTGCAGAACATACCGCTGTATTGCAGCGTGAAGGCTTGGCTCTTGCCTCAGATGTGGAAGCAAGGCTTCTGGATGCCATTGCTCGGGCAAAGGCTGAGGTGGAGGCATACGTGCCACAGGTGGTGGATGCTCTCTTGCCCTCACTTACGGAACAGACTGTTACTGCAATCGAAGCGAACAAGGATGCCTACGTTGCCTATCTTTCCCAGGTTCTGCCGAAAGGACTGGGTGAAGAGGAGTTGATAGAACTGTATGCTGCTTATCGTGAGCAAATTGTACAGGACTTGGTCCCATCCCTTCTTGATGGTCTTGAGGACGCGGCTCGCAAGAGCGTTGATGCCTATGTGGCACAGATGCCCTTGGTCCGTGTTCCTGCTGCCCCATCCACTCCCAAACCTTCAGTGAAAGTGGTCCCCCAGGTTGAGAGTGTGCCCGAAGCTGTACAACAGCCGGTCGTAGCTCCTGCACCGGCGGTGCCCAAGCCTGTTGTGGAACAGGTGGTAGCTGAACCGGAAATTGTTGTGGAAGCTGAGCCCGCCCCTGTTGTAGAAATTGTGGAAGCCGAACCCGCTCCCGTCATCAAGGAAGGGCAGGAAGTGATAACGCTTCCTGATTTTAAGGAAGAGGAACCCGTTGTGTTCCTTGACCCGGCTGAATACGAGGCACAGCGTCAGGAGATACGAAAGCAGGCCATCGATGAGGTCCTGAAGAGGATAGCCCCCTAGTTCTCAGGATCCGGATAGGAGCGCACTTCTCCTTCCGCTGTCCTGAATGTCCATACCCCACATCCTGATTGCTCAGCGAGGTACCCCTGGTTCAGGGGTACTTTTCCGCCGCCTTCGGGAAGGTCTATTGCATAGAGTGGCATCGCGAGGCCACTGAGACGCCTGCGCAGCTCCTGTTCCAATGCAAGTCCTTTCTTCAACGGTACCCTGAAGTGACTTGTTCCACTGACCAAGTCGCCTTGGAACAGGTAGTAAGGCTTGATGCGGTTGAACACCAGCTGGTTGCACAGTGTTTCCAATACATCTGCCTCATCATTCACACCTCTGAGCAGGACCGTCTGGTTCATCGCGGGTATCCCGGCGTCTACAAACAGCCGTACAGCCTCAATCGCCTGTGTGGTCAACTCCCTGGGATGGTTGAACTGGGTCATGAGGTAGAAAGGAGCGGTAGGAAATTCGCCGAGCATCGCGATGAGTGAGCTGGTGATGCGCATGGGGTAGGAGGCAGGCATACGGGAGCACAGACGTATGATCAGGTCGCTGCGCTTGCTGCGGAAAGCTGCGATCATGCGCCTCAGATGTGCATCGGAAAGGGTAAAGACATCTCCCCCGGTAAACAGGATCTCCTTCACCTCAGGATGTTCAGCCACATACGACGCTGCCTTTTCTGTCTCCTCGTCGGTTGCTGGACCTTGGAAGGTGCCGGTGAAGCGCCGACGGAAACAGTGGCGGCAGTGGATGGGGCAGATGTCTGTGGTGAGGAATGCCACCCGGCTTTTATACCGATGAATAAGCCGATCAGTGACGCTGTGGCTCACTTCTGCAAGCGGATCGAGATCTTCCAGAGCATCATAGACAAGTTCCGCTGAGGTGGGCACCACTTGGCGCCTGATTGGGTCATGTGGATCGTTTGCGTCGATCAGGTCCAAGAAATAGGAAGGAATGCGCATAGGGAGGATATGGGTGGTTTGGTAATCGAACGCCAACTCGTCGTCGGTGAGTGTAAGGCGCCGCTCAAGTTCTGCTTGGGTGGTGATGAGCACATTGCTCTGTGTATCGTGCATGACCTTGGTGTACCGTAAAGTGTGAATTTCGTCCAGAGCTTTGGATTCCTATCTGCAGGTTCGGCATTTCATGGTACACTGGAGCCACATGTGCGCTTACTCAAGGAGATGCGGTATGGCCAAACAACAGAAACGGGGTTTGAAGGGGTACTATCTTACTACCTTCCTCATTGGGCTTGGATTCTTCACCATGGGATTGATGGACCCCTTGTATGATACGTATGTTCCGATTTTCCTGGCACGGTTCATTGAATCGAAAGCTTTGATCGGTTCGATCATGACGTTTGACAACATGCTTGCCATCTTCCTGATTCCGGTGTTCAGTGCCATAAGCGACCGTACCCGGACACGCATCGGACGAAGGATGCCATTCATCCTGGTCTGCCTTCCGGTAACGGCAGTGGCATTCGGCCTGATTCCGTTCTCTGCACTCTCCAGCCTCTGGCTCCTGATCGCTCTGGTCTTCATCCTGAACCTGTTCAAGCAGGCGGTGCGCGGTCCTGTGGTGGCTCTGATGCCCGATATGATTCCCGGCGATTTGCGCAGTGAAGCCAATGGTGTGATCAACACCATGGGAGGTATTGCCACCATCGTGGGTACAGTTGGCCTTGCACGCCTGATGGATATTCCGATCAACCTACCTGGACTCGGTCCCACCACAGACATCCTCGCTTTCCCCATCTCATCAATTCTGGTCATCGTAGCTGTTCTGTTGCTTTTCTTCTTCGTCAAGGAGAAAAAGGCGGTTGAGCTGGCCGAGAGTGAGAAAAAGGAGCCCATTCTCCACTCATTGCAGGTCATTTTCTCCGAGAAGGACAAGAGTGCTCTGTTCATCCTTCTCTCCTTGCTCTTCTGGTTCATAGGCTATCAGGGCATTCTTCCGTTCGTAGGGCTGTACTCAAAGGATATCCTGAAAACCAGCAGCGGGACGGCAAGCCTTGCAGCAGGAATGGTCGGCATTGCCTATGCCATCTTCGCCATTCCCTCGGGTATTGTCGCCCACAGGATTGGACGCAAGAAGACGATCAGGATCTCCCTTTCGATCCTTGTCGTCCTGCTTGCCCTGATTTTCTTCCATGACCCGATGACATCAGCAATGAGTGCCTCGCTCAGGCAGTATACCTTCTGGGCATTGCTGTTCTGCTTTGGCATTTTCTGGGTATCGGTGGTCACCAACAGCTTCCCCATGCTCTGGCAGATGTCAACCTATCAGACGGTGGGTATCTATACAGGGCTCTATTACTTCTTCAGCCAGCTTGCATCCATCATCTCCCCACCCATCACCGGTGCATTCATCGATATCTTTGGGTTCAGGGCAATCTTTCTGTACGGTTCGGTGGCCATGCTTATTGCGTTCTTCCTGATGGGCAAGGTGACTCGTGGAGAACCTGAGGATGATGATGCACGCTAGAAGGGGATGATACCCAGGTGGGAGAGGAGGATCTTCAAGCCAATGAGGATCAACACCACCCCACCGAGGATTCCGGCTTTGCTCTGCAGCCGGTTTCCGAAACGGTTGCCGATGGCAACGGCTGCCAAGCAGAGCAAGAAGGTAACCATCCCAATCATCGAGACGGCGATACAGATGTCCGTTTTGAGGAAGGCGAAGGTGATACCTACTGCCAGCGCGTCGATGCTGGTGGCGATGGAGAGCAGAAGCAGCTCCCGGAGGTCGAGTCGGGTCACCGTCTCGACGGGACAAGAGGCATCTTCGGTCAGGGAGTCGTACAGCATTTTCGATCCAATGATGGAAAGGAGGATGAATGCGATCCAATGGTCGATGGCGGTGATGTACCGCTCAAACTGCATGCCCAGGAGCCAACCCAGAAGCGGCATGGCTGCTTGGAAGAAGCCGAATGAGAGTGCGATGAGGAAAGCTTGTCCGTAATTGATCTTTCGCATCCGCAGTCCCTTGCACAAAGAGACAGCAAAGGCATCCATGGCAAGTCCAACAGATACCAAGAGTAGTTCTACGATTCCCAAGCGCGTGCACCCCCACCATTCATACGGCTGAGTATAGGAGGTTTTACAGGCAAGAACAAGGTTTTCATAAAAAGTGTAGTTTTCTTTGTTTGTTGGAAAAACAACATACAGGATGAATCATGTCGTGTACGGTACAACCATACTCTCATACAGGAGCAAGACAATATGATAAAGAATTTCAAAAGCAGTGAGGTTCTGCTCTTTGCTGATCAGGTCCAATATCAGGAAGGTCAGGTAGTCAGCAAGACACTCGCACAAGACAAGCATCATAGTCTCACACTGTTTGCCTTCGAGAAAGGGGAAGAGATCAGCACCCATGCCAGCGGCGGGGATGCTCTGGTCGTTGCCCTTGACGGGGTTGGAGAAGTCACCATTGATGGAAAGAAATTTCTGTTGAAAGCAGGGGAGTCGATCCTGATGCCCAGCAGTGTCCCGCACGCAGTGTTCGCACCAGAGCGTTTCAAGATGTTTCTGGTAGTCATTTTTTAGGAAAACCAAGGAGTCAACGTATGGACAACAAGATGTTCTGTTTCCAGTGTCAGGAAACCGCACGCAATTTCGGATGTACGCAGGTAGGTGTTTGCGGAAAGCAGCCCGAGACCTCAAACTTGATGGATCTCATGATCTGGGTTACCAAAGGCTTGAGCCAGGTGGCCACAAAACTGCGCGCTGAGGGTAAGTCTGTTGGCAAGGATGTCAACCATATCGTCACGTACAACCTCTTTCAGACCATCACCAATGCAAACTTCGATGATGAGAAAGTGGTGGAAAGAATTCTGCTCACCATTGCAGCAAAGAAAGAAATGCTGGCTTCCCTTTCCGACAAGAACGGTCTCTCTGAAGCTGCCCTTTTTGACAATACCGATGTTTCCTCCTATGCAGGGCTTGCCAAGCAGGTTGGAGTGCTCCGAGAAACCAACGAAGATGTTCGCAGCCTGAAGGAACTGATTGTGTATGGCCTGAAGGGTGTGAGTGCCTACAGCAAGCATGCAAACAACCTCATCCAGGACAACGAGGAACTGGACGCTTTCATCCAGAAGGCTCTTGCAGATACCCTTGAAGAGAAGAGTGTGGAAGAACTGGTTGCCCTTACCTTGGAAACCGGTAAGTGGGGTGTGGCAGGCATGGCTCTGCTCGATGGTGCCAACACCGGTGCCTATGGCAATCCTGAGATCACCCGCGTCAAGCTTGGCGTCGGCAAGAACCCCGGAATCCTGATCAGTGGTCATGACCTTCGCGACCTCGAGATGCTGCTTGAGCAGACCCAGGGAACCGGAGTTGACGTGTACACCCACTCCGAGATGCTTCCCGCCCACTACTATCCCGCATTCAAGAAGTACCCCAACTTCTACGGAAACTATGGTAATGCCTGGTGGATGCAGAAGAAGGAGTTCGAATCCTTCAACGGCCCGATCCTGATGACCACCAACTGCATCGTACCCCCTGCAGCCTCCTACAAGGACAGGCTCTATACCACTGGAGCCACCGGCTTCCCCGGCTGCAAGCACATCCCTGGCGGCATCGGTGAGCAGAAGGACTTCAGCGAGATCATCGCACTTGCCAAGACCTGTCCCGCCCCGACGCAGATCGAGGATGGAGAACTGGTCGGTGGGTTTGCCCACGAGCAGGTCTTCGCCCTTGCCGACAAGGTGGTGGATGCCGTGAAGAGTGGTGCGATCAAGAAGTTCGTGGTCATGGGAGGCTGTGACGGCCGCTCCAAGAGCAGGGACTACTACACCGAGTTCGCTAAGGCTCTGCCCAAGGATACGGTCATCCTGACTGCAGGGTGCGCCAAGTACAAGTACATCAAGCTCAACCTTGGTGACATCGGTGGCATTCCCCGCGTGCTCGACGCCGGCCAGTGCAACGACTCCTACTCCTTGGCTCTCATTGCTCTGAAGCTGAAGGAAGTCTTCGGCCTGGACGACATCAACGATCTTCCGATTGCGTACAACATCGCTTGGTATGAGCAGAAGGCTGTCATCGTACTGCTTGCTCTCTTGTACCTGGGTGTGAAGAACATCCACCTCGGTCCCACACTGCCTGCATTCCTCTCTCCGAATGTGGCCAATGTACTGGTTGAGAACTTCGGCATTGCCGGAATCTCATCCGTTGAGGATGATCTTGCTGCCTTGATCGGCTGATCTTCTAGTATGCATCGAAATGGGGAGCTCCTTGTGAAAGGGGCTCCCTTTTCAATAGCCATAGCAAAGAGGCTGCCGAAACGGCAGCCTCTCCTCTGGTTGTTCAGCAAGAGATCAGAAGTACCAGCGAAGCGCCAGATACGCCAAGGAGTTGTTCTGGTAGCTACCGAAAGTTCCCTCTTCATCGCCGACAAAGAGTTCTGCCCCTCCTTCGACTATCACTCCATCACCAAGATTGTATGAGAGCGAGGGACGGAACAAGGCGTTTGCAGGATCGAGTTCCACATAGGTGAACAGCTTAGCCGTCAGGCGTTCATCCAGAAAGGTATCCTGTACCCTGAAGGTCAGGGTGTGGGCGAACTCGTTGATGCTCTTCATCTGGAAGACCAGCTTGTCGTGATGATCATGGGTGTAGATCATCAGGTATTGGGATGACCATTGTGCTCCAAACATGTTCCAATCCAGACCCACGAGCGTCTGCACCTGATGATGCTTCTCCAAGGAGATGGGAGGATTCGCAGTGGTGTCGAGACTGTTCATCGGTTTGTCGATTGCAAGGGCGGCCTCCAGTCTGAGCACAGCATTTGCGATGGGGGTGTTCAGGCTGCCTCCCACAAACGGATAGCGCTCATATCCTTGTGCGATATCCCGTGTGGTTGCACTGGGTGCAGTAACCGCTGTCACCAAGGGTTCATCCCCCCACTGGTAACCCCCGTTGACAGTCCAGCTGAGTTTTGGTGCAAAGTGGGAGAGTGATGCGAAGAACTCACTGTTTTCCAGGGTGGGGTTTGGAAGGGTGGGGTCGTGGATGGTCGCCGTAACGGTGGAAGGGAAGGGCAGAATGACCTCCTGTCTCCACATCGAGTTCTCTGACGGTGGGGAGAACGGGACGAAGTGGGAGATCCAGATGGCCTGCATCATGTAATCGCCTTGGTAGTGGTCAATCTTGATGGCTGGGACTGCTTTACGTATTTCGGTAAAGTCTGCGAGTATGAAGGATTTCATATTCCTCGGACTCACCAAGTCGGTGATGAAGGCTCCCTCTGCCTCACCCCAGATGACCTTTTGCATTCCAACCCTGATATCGGTGTTTTCCAGATAGATGTCTGCATAGGCCTCGCCAAGGCTCAGCTCAAGCTCTTTGTTGGGATTCGCGTAGGCTACAGGGTGCAGCGTGAGTTTCCCCAGATCCCCGTAGTACTCGAACCGTACATCGGCAGTGATTTCGTGCACGGGCATATCCGCTTCTGAGAATCGGAAGGCAGCATAGTCGCGTACCATCCCGTTGAACTCTCCCTCTCCTGCAAAGAGTGGGGTGAGTAAGAATGCAATCAAGAGGCTTGTTGCGATACGAATTTTCTTGTTCACAGTTATCTCCTAGGTCCGATTTTCATCTGTCGTTCACTGAAAAAGTTTGATTCGAATTCGAGGTTGAACTCGACATCCTGCATCTGTATCCTCGTGGAAGTGTTCTGCTTGTGGTTGCTCATCGTCATGTCGGTGATGACGGCTATGCCATCAATCTCATCGAAGGCGTCGATGGTCAGCGTCTTGCCCAGGCTTCCATCCGGCAGATAGAACTCCTTTTTCAAGCCAAACCACTGGCCGTCCACCACCCAGGAAAGGGTGCGCGGGTAGTCTTCAGCTCCTTGGGCAATGCTTTCTATTACCAATGTAGGAAGGCCGCTCACCGTCTCGGTCCTGAGGACGGTATGCCTGTCCAGGTCAGGATGCCTGCTTCCCATGTCGTCATAGGTGAAGTCAGATCCCATGAAGGAGTCGTTCTTGCTGTCACTGGCGATACGCTTCACACGCTTGAGGGCCGGCAGATAGATATACTGGTCATCGTTTCTCCCATCCTCATAGCTGAAGCTGAGAAAACTGGTGTTGCGCACATCACTTGGGGAGAGGAAGAACATCAGCTTGCTCTCCACCCCATCCAGATCCTGTCGGTATTGGGCGATGCTGCGCTCCCTGACCGATCCTCGTGCATTGGTGATGGTCATGATCAGGTTGGCGCCCATCGTATCGCCGCTGTCTCGGTTGTAGACGTTCCACATGACATCCTCTCCGCTGAGGTCGGTCGCCGGCAGGACGAACATGATGCTGAGGATGATCAGCAAAAGAATACTTGTACGTTTCATGAATGACTCCTTCATTTGGTTTGCCTGATGTGTTTCGGAAGAAACACCTGTTTTCGGTCAAGATGATGCACTGCCACCACAAGGATGGTGAGGGTGCCCAAGGCACTGGTTGCCATGTTGAGAACGATGAGGGCTCCTACCTGCCTGTTGGGAGGGAAGACACTGAAGAGTAGGATTGCAAAGCCTCCCATGACAGCAATGGCGTTGAAGATGATCGCCCTTCCCGTATGTACCAGGGTCTGTGTGGTGGCTTCTTCAAGATTTGCCCCTGCTAGCCTTGCATTGGTGTAGTGCTCAAGGAAATGGATGGCGTAGTCGACCCCAATACCGATAGCGATGCTGGTGATCAAGGCGGTAGCACTGCTGAGGGGGATGCCCAGAAATCCCATGACGGCAAAGTTAACCACTGCGGTGATGGCGATAGGGACGGTTCCAACCAGGCCGATGCGCAGATTCCTGAACAGCAAGGTCAAAAGCAGGACAATGATGCCGAAGCTAATCACCAGACTGATGATTTGCCCTTCGAGCAACAATTCGCTGAATATGAAAGCCTTGTATCCACTGCCAGCATAGCCAAGACGAATTCCCATTTGTTCAAAGGAGGGTCGGTAGGTATCGACCACAGCAATGATTTGCTTCAGCAGTGCAGAGCTGTCACTTTTGAGTTGGACGGTGATGTTTGCACTGGTGTACTCGTAATCAACGACTTGCGTCAATGATTCCGGGTCTCCAGAGAACTCGTAGAGCAACAGGTATTGGCTGACCAGCTCCTGGGAGTCGGGAATGCTGTGGCTGCCCTCCTCATATTCGAGCATGACTTGGTTCATCTGCTTGATGAATGTCGACAGGGAGAGGGTATTCCCTACCATTACATTGGACTCCAATTCCTGTTGCAGTGCTTCCATGGTTTTCAGGACCTCAGGATCCTTGAAATGGTCGACTTGGTCTGAGGTCAGAATGATGTTAAGGTTTGAGGTTCCTCCAAACTTCTCATTCACCAGATGATCGATTTGGACAATGGAACTGTCCTCTTCGAAATTGGCCAGGAAGCTGGTATCGATCCACACTTTGGAGGTGCCCCAGATACCGAAGACCAAGACAACCACGCTGACGAGGGCAATACTCCCCGGATGCTGCAGCACCATCGATTTGAGGTGATCGGAAGAGGTGCGTTTGCCCAAGGTTTGCTTTCTTGCATGGTAGGTGGGCTTTCCCAAGAGATGGATGGAAGCGGGGAAGAGCAAGAGTGCAAGTACCATCTCCCCCAGCACACCGATGGCAGCAAAGAGTCCAAAATAGCGTACCGGAAGCACCTGGCTGCTCATCAAAGCCACAAAGCCTATCGCTGTGGTGAGGGCTGTCATGATGATTGGTCTGATCATCAGCTTCAACGACTGTGCGGCAAGCGTTTCTTTGGTGATGTTTGGTTGCTCTTCCATCAGGTGGTGGATGGTGTTGTGCATGTGGATGCCATAGGCTACGCCGATGGCAATCAGCATGACAGGAATCATGGTATCGACGGCATAGATGGGTACTCCGAGCACTGTCATCAGGCCAAAGGAGAGAATGGTACCGAAGAGAACGATGACCATGTTGAGTACGGTATCACGCACGGAGCGCAAGAGGAGGAAGAGTATGATGATCATGGTGATGATGACCAAGGGGAACATGATGGCCATGTCTTTTGGTCCCAGTTCCGCCAAAGAGCCTTCTACGACGGGGCGGCCGGCCATAAGGATGCGTTCGGGGCCTTCCCATTGACCTATCCATGTTTTCAGTTCTTCCTGCAAGGCCTTGGAGTCTGCATCGTCTTTCAGTTCAGCAATGATGAGGGTTGCCGTTCCATCCTTGCTGACATTCCGCCCGTAGATCATGGAGTTTGCCTCAACCTCAGATTGCATCGTGGCAATGGCTATGTCGCTGGTGTTGCCGGTATAGAAGGGTTTGACTTCCAAAAATCCATCCGAACTCTTGATGTTGTCTGCAGTGGTGAGACTGGTTACCGAACTGAAGGCATCGAACTCTTCAGTCAGTGCAACGGTGATGGCATCAATTTTTTCCAGTGTCTGCTGGTTGTAGATGCTGCTCGGATGTTCAACCACAAAGAGTATGGCATCGGTAATGCCAAAGAGATCCTGAGCTTCATCGCTTGCAACGAATGCAGGGTGTGTTTTTGGCATGTACTCATCCAGATTTGTCTCCAGATCGGCATTCTGCGCTATGGAGAGCACAAATGCGATGGTAATTGCCGTAAGCAGCAGCATGATGGTAATGGGTCGTTTTGCGAGTTCAATGAAAAAATGCATGATTCCTCCGATAGTTAACGTTTACTTACATTTATGATACAGAAGTCTCTCTTGTGTACGAACCACATGCAGGATACGGCTAGTGTAGAGCGAACAGGGTGGTGAGGTTCTTTGCGATTACGCTTGCTTGGGAGTGCAGGGATTGCGTCTCAGGATTCAGGTGCCATCGGGAAACTGAAAGGCGGATGGTTCCGAATGTGATCAGAGCCAGCTGTGAAGCCTCAAGCTCCTTTCGACATCTGCCTTGCTCTATTGCCCTCCTGTAGAAGTGGGTGATCTGCATAAGATTCTTGGCAAGCAAGTGGTTCAACTGAGGTTTGAGCTCGGTATCTACATTGAATGTCTCCTCTGCAAAGAGCATCAGGCTGAACGCATCATTATGCTCGAGCAAGGTGAAAAGGTTGGTGATGAACTGCAGGAGTGCATCTGCATAGGAACCCTCGAATCTGAGAAGTGAGGCAAATTGCGGAGCGAGCAGGGAGTCCAAATGGTCGAGGATGGCCAAAAGCAGCTCATGCTTGCTTGCAAAATGGCGATAAACTGCTGCTTCCGAGACACCTATTGCTGAAGCGACATTTCTGATGGTGAGTTTTTGTATGCCTTCTGCTGCAGTGAGTCTGATGGCCGCCTCAATCAACTCTGCTTGTCGCTGGGTATGCATGGTTCCCTCCTGTAAGTTAACGATGACTAACGTACTGCATCTTTTCCTTTTTGACAAGAGCTCTCTGCATAAAAGTGTGGGTGATCCCCTCCTTTCTGCTCGCACCCTTCTTCTTGTGCTACGATAATTAGCCCATGGACAGATCAAAAAACATGGCCCAGGCCACCGAAGTACAAGCCGCCCAGGCAATCATCACACGATTCCTTTCCCAGCATGGGAAGGGAAGCTGTACCTTCCGTCCCTTCTTCAAACGTGGTATCTACCGACGGGAGAACTACCGCTACCTTGCAGATCTTTCCCACTTGCTTCCTGATGCGGAATTGGGAAGTTTTTCCTGTATCTGGGGAACCTATGCTGCTGAACAGGCGATGAGCCTTCGCTTTGCCCTCAACCCCTTCGGCCCGGTGAAAATCTACGTCAATGGCAAGCTCTCCGGTTCGAGTGACATCTTCAGCGAACGGTATCGTTCCAAGCAGATTTTCGACCTTGAGCTGCAACAAGGCACGAATGACCTTGTCTTGGCGTGTGAGTGTACCAGTGGTGGGTTTGGCTGCGAGTTCGGCACGTGGGTAGGAAAGCTCGACTACTACTTTCTGATGCCTTCCCCGATGCAAGAGAGCGAGGGTGTGTGGTATTCACATCCACTGGATGCAGTTCCTGAGCACCTGGATGAAACGAGCCTGAGAAGTCTCGATTGGTATCCCGAGCCATTTGTGAGGGAAGGCAACGAGGTGGATCTTGCCCAGATTTTTCCCTTGGCTCCTGAGGGTTCGTATGTGGTGATGACAACCTCCCTTACTTTGGAGCAGAGCACGTGGTGTACCATTGGAAGCAATGCGGAGTTGTTGGTCGATGGCGTTCAGATCATGCAGGAAAGTGTTGAGCTGGCCGCTGGTACTCACCAACTCACCCTCTATGCGAAAACCGGCAAACCAGTTTTGCTCAGTATCCAGGATGCCAGGACCAACGAAGTGGTGAAGCTGTACAACCCTGTCCTTGGAACTGAGACTGCTCACTCCTTCTTGCTGGCCGGTCCATTTGATGAGCATCCAAGAGAGTTCGTCATCCAATATCTCAAGCCGTTTGTCACCTCTACGGGTGCCCTTGATTTCTGGCATCTGGAAGGTGAGGCTGCCTATCTGAGAATCTACAACGAGAACCTCCTCTTCGGGCACTGGAATTATCCGCTGGGGGTTACGCTCTACGGCTTGGTTGAAAGCGAGCGGATGCTCAAGGAGCTCGATGAGGAGCTATCCCATACGATCCATCATTATTTGGTTCAGCATATCCAGACAAGCATCGACACCTATGCCTATGGCATGTGGGACAAGCAAACCCTCGGAGGAGCAACGGCTGTTCATCACCTGATGACCAGCCTGGATAGCTTGGATGATTGCGGAAGTTTCGCTTCAACGTTGCTCGAGGTTGCCAAGGACCACGAATTGAACGGGTATGAGCCCCTCATGGAGGTGGTCGGACACTATATCTCCAAGGAACAGCCACGCTTGAGCGATGGCACATTCTTCCGTACTGCCCTCATGCATGAGTTCCATGAGAACACCATGTGGGTCGACGATCTGTATATGTCTGTGCCTTTCCTGTGCAGGTATGCCCACTACAGCGGGGATGCCTCGCATCTGGATGATGCTGCGCATCAGTTTTTCGGATTTGCAAAATACTTGTACATGGAAGAAGAGCAGCTGATGAGTCATGTCTACGACTTTGACCGCAACCTTGCCACCGGTATTCCATGGGGGAGGGGAAACGGTTGGGTCCTGTTCAGCCTCTCCGAACTTTTGATGGTCTTGGATGATACCCATCCAAAACGGCCTGCTTTGTTGGATTTGTTCTGCAAGCTCAGCGAAGGATACCTGCGTCTTCAGGATGAGCAGGGGATGTTCCATCAGGTACTCAATTACCCACAGTCGTATCAGGAAAGCTCTTGTACCGCCATGTTTGCATGTGCGTTCTCACGAGGCGTGCGTTTCGGCTGGTATGACGAGCCTAAACCCTATCGACTTGGATGCATCAAGGCGTGCGATGGACTCAAAGAAATGGCCCTCGATGTCGATGGCCATGTGTGGGGTGTGTGCAGGGGGTCTGAGTTCTCCTGTTCGAAGCACTATTATGCAGAGCAGCTGTTGCCTCGCCTGGATGACACCCATGGCATTGGGATCATCCTGCTGGCCCTCTGCGAGCGGGCCAAGCTCTCCTAGCCCTTCAAGCCGGTGGTAACCAAGCCCTGCACGATATACTTCTGGAAGATCAGGAAGATGACCAATACCGGGAGCAGGCTGAGCGTCCCCATGGCAAAGATTGCCGACCAGTCGGTGCTGGTCATGGGGTCGCTGAACATTCTCAAAGCAAGACTGACTGTGAACAGCCTAGGCTTGTTCAAAAAGAGCAGAGGGCCCAAGAAGTCATCCCATCGCCAGTAGAAGCTGAAGATTGTGCTTGTGATCACAGCTGGTTTGATCAGGGGGAACAGAATCCTGGTGAAGATCGAGAAACGGTTGCATCCATCGATCTTTGCCGAGTCGTCCAGCTCGTAGGGAATCTGTCGGATAAACTGCACCATCAGGAAGATGAAGAAAGGCAGGCCGGCAAACTGGGGAATGATCAGGGGTTTGAAGGTGTTGATCCACCCCAACTTGTGGAAGATGATGAACTGCGGGACCATGACCACCTGGTAGGGGATCATCATGGTCATGAACATGCATCCATACCAGAACGATCTTCCTCTGAATGGCACCCTGGCAAATCCATAGGCCACCAATGAGGAGGCCAACACTGCTCCAAGGGTAGAGAGGACGGTGTAGTAGAACGAGTTGTAGAAGAAGGTGGTGAAGGTCACCGAATTGTTGAATTTCCAGCCACGAATATAGTTGTCCAAGCGGAATGACTTGGGAATGAGCGTGGTGGTGTTGAATATTTCAGCATTTGCCTTGAATGAGTTGGATACCATCCAGAGGATTGGGTAGAGCATCACATAGGCAAGCAAAATGACGATCAGGTGGAATACGGCTTGGGATAGGAGGTGTTTTGCTTTTCTGCTTGTCATCTTATTTTCCCTCCTTTGCTTCGTAGAAGACCCAGCTGGTGCTTGTCTTGAAGACAATGCCGGTCATCACGCCGATGATGAGGACCAGTACCCAAGCCATGGCACTGCTGTAGCCCATGTCGTAGTACTTGAAGGCACCTGGTAGAGATAGAGCGCGTAGACGAGCGTGGAGTTGAGCGGATCCCCCGATCCGCCGCTGACGACAAAGGCTTGGGTGAACACGGTGAAGCCGTTGATCAGCTGCATGACAAGGTTGAAGAAGATGACCGGGGTGATCTGTGGGACGGTGATATGGGAGAATTTTCTCAAAGCACCGGCTCCATCGATGGAGGCTGCTTCGTAGAGTTCCTTGGGAATTTGTCTGAGCCCTGCCAGGAAGATCAGCATGGAAGAGCCGAATTGCCAGAGGGCAAGGACGATCAGCGTCCAGATTGCGGTATCGGGGTCGCCGATCCAGGAGATGTCGGTGATGATGCCGATCTTGGCAAGGGCGGCATTCAATGCTCCGTCTGCCATGAACAGCCTTCTCCACATGACCGCTACTGCAATGGAACCACCCACCAGGGATGGTACATAGTAGATTGCCTGGTAGACGCGGATGGCGCGCGTGCCACGGTTGAAGAGCATTGCCACAAAGAAGGCGAAGACCAAGCGGAGAGGGACCGAAATAAATGCGTAGAAGAACGTTACTTTCAGTGACTGCCAGAAGAGCTCGTCAGTAGCCATGGTCCGAAAGTTTTCGAGCCCGTTGAAAACCGGATCACCAAGAATGTCATACTTGGTGAAGGAGTAGTAGAGAGAGAAGAGGATGGGGATGATGGAAAATGCAATAAACCCAATCAGCCATGGGCTGATGAAGGCATACCCGGAAAGATCCTCCATCCAGGCTCTTTTACGTGTAGAGAACTGCTTCATACGGTCTTCTTGAAAGAGGGTGAACTAGGAAGGGAGACCTGCCGGATGACAGGTCTCCCGATGAGAATGTGTGTACTTATTTGAGAATCTGATTGCCGCGGGTCATGAGCCGGGACACGCCTTCATCAAGAGAAACTCTCTTCAAAAGGATTTCCTGGGTTACGTCGCGGACCATCTTGAGGAACTCTCCGCTTCCAGCCGGATCAGGAGCGTCGATCGGGCCTGCATTCTTGGAAGCAAGGCTGATGTACTCGAAGATCTGCTTGTTGATCGTGTCGACCTTGGTCGCCATGTGATCACGCACATCATCGGGAATGGGAACGTCACGTTCACCCATCAGGAAATCATTGACGCTGATGTCGTTGAGGAAGTAGTTCAAGAACTTCGCTGCAGCTTCCGGATTCTCTGCACTTGCCGGAATGGAGAAGAACATTGAAGGCTTGAGGAAGGTTCCCTTTGCCGTAGCTCCCTTGATCTGGGGAAGCAGAGCCAGCTTGAGAGGACGCTTTGCAGCAGCCTGGGTGGAAACATACTGGTTGGACCAGATGAACTCAACCCATGATTGTCCCTTGGCGAACGCACCCTCTTCGGGGGAGACGGAAACGAAGGCAACTTCGGGTCTGACCAGGGCGCCGGCATCAAGGAGCCTGAGCTGGATTGCATAGAATTCACGCAGAACGGAGGGATCGGTGAATCCGAGTCCGGTCTTGCCGTAGGTGGCCTTGCCGGTCTGGCGGATCCTGTTGTCGAAGCCAACCTTCGGATCGGTGGTGAAGAAGGGGATGGTCTGCACACCGGTCTTGCGGTAGATTTCGAGGGCGATGCGTTCAAAGTCTTCCCATGTCCATGTGGTGGAATCGGGCTCTGCAATGCCTGCCTTTGCCAGCACTGCCGGATCGTAGGTCAGACATACTGCGTTGGTACCGAGGCTGATGCCATACAGCTTGCCGTCAACTCTTCCGCCTGAGAGGAAGGACTCGTTGATCTTGGACAGGTCGATGATGCCCTTTTCTACGTACGGGGTGAGGTCAGCCAGCTGATTGCGCTGGACCCACTGCAGCATGTATGCATAGTCGTGCTGCATCAAGTCGGGAAGGCTTCCGGCTGCTGCCTGGGTGTTCATCTTGTCCCAGTAACCGCCCAACCAGTGGTCTCTGTCTCGATGGTGATCTCAGGATACTTGGCCTGGAACATCTCCACTGCCTTCTAGGTGCGCTCGTCACGGGTCGGGTTTCCCCACCAAGCGAGGCGCATGGTGGACTCCTTGCTCTCCTCTGCGGCGGGCTGGGCAAAGATGAAGCCCGGAACCAGCATCAGAAAGGCGAGGGCGAGAATCAAGAAATGCTTTCCTTTCATATACATACTCTCCTTTTGTGTTTCCCACAATATTGGGTTGCTCAATGAATCTGGTTTTGTCAGAGCAAGGATAGATTGGGATTGCCAACACTCCTTGTGGCAACCTCTGACATAGCCTATATATACAGTGTGACAGTGAGCTTCACACCAATGCGTAGCTATCTGGGATAAGAGAAAGATCTTATGCTTGCCACACATACGGAGGCAGCATGGACAAGACAACACCGCTTATC
>Ga0265295_1004938_pt1 | contig 17510 bp, 18 predicted proteins | sample Munlansysbiofilm_FD_192503 | JGI IMG/M metagenome (GOLD analysis project Ga0265295, IMG submission 192503) | Leachate microbial communities from a municipal landfill in Southern Ontario, Canada - Methane capture system biofilm | ecosystem: Engineered > Solid waste > Landfill > Unclassified ...
AGGGCTTTGAACATGAGCCCGAATCCAACTATAAAACCTGTGAAAGATTGGAAAATGTAGTCCCCACGAAAAATTGAAGTCCTTGCGGGACAGCTATATAACTACTCAAAGTGGTAAAGTTGGGTTATATCTTGCAGCAGGGATACCGTGGAGATGACGTGGAGATAGCAGGGAAAAATGCTCTGATCTCCACGGCATCTTGAGCATATTTTATGCGCCATGGACACTGCAAGAAATGAGCTACCCACCCAGTTTGCAGGAGAGCCAGATTTTGTAGCGCTGGCTTGAGGGCTTTTCGAAATGGGAAGGTTGGGAGGAACAGATGGATGGTATTTATGGGCAGGGCAAGATCAGGGCATCCTCTAAACCCTCTAAACCCTCTAAACCCTCTAAACTTGATGTAGGCGCTACAAAGAGCGCCACTACGCTAAAACCCTAAAACGTTAAAGCGCTAAAACTGAATATCTATTTCTGTAGCCAGGTAAAGCCGCAGGCTTTGCTGGATTTGTGCTGGATGATCTTGTCTTTTAGTTCTGCTTTGATGGTCTCATCGCGGGAATGTTCCACGATGATCACGCCATCTGGCTTCAGGATATCTTGCTCGAAGATGCTTTGCAGAGTGGGATTTACCAGACTTTTATCATAAGGCGGATCCAGGAAAATGATGTCATATTTTTGGGTACAGGTTTTCAGGTAGGAATCAACTTTTTTGCGGTAGAGGTGGCAGTCTTCCCCGCATCCTATAAGCTGGATATTGCCCAAGAGGGTGGCGATGGCAGGGGAGGCAAATTCCACAAAATCCACCCAAACTGCCCCGCGGGAAAGGGCCTCCAAGCCCAAGGCGCCGGTTCCGGCAAAAAGGTCAAGCACGCGTTTGCCCTCAAAATCCTGATAGGTGCTGAAGATCATTTCGCGGTTGTAGTCTGTGGTCGGTCTGGTGCTACGTCCCGGGACTGAGGCCAGTTTACGTTTTTTATATTTGCCGGCGATGATGCGGATCATGTTCTTTTAGCAAATCTGCGGCCATAGCCGGGGACTTTTATCTCGAGCTGTACGGCTTTGGGCTTGAACCTCGGGCAGGTGAGCAATTGCACCTCTTTGTTTTGTTTGCACAGGCGCGTGCAGCGCTCACAGACTTTATTGTAGCTGGGGAGGTCTTTGGCCATAGTCAGGCTTTGGGATTCTGCAAATCCACAAAAAGGCTGATCAGATCTGCAAGATGGATCTCGCTGAGCAGCTGATTTTTGTCGTAGCGGGAAAGGATGGTGATGAGGAGGTCGCCCACGGTGAGCTCGGAAAAGTTGTCGCTCAAACTGATCAGATTGAGCTGAGCCTGCTTTTCGATCTCAGCGAGTACCAAAGACAGAGCGTCGAGTTCGGATTCTTCGCCCAGGATATCATCCTCATCAAAGATTAGTTCGCTTTCCTGGATGCCTTCTCCCAGCTTTTGCATGGTGATGGACATATTGTCAAAGCCCTGATGGCTGATGATCTTCAGATAAGCCAGCTCCTCGGGTGTGAAGAGTTTTTCGATCCGGGGATCATAGCGATTCGAAGGATCATTCAAAATCCGGGCGTGCAGATCTTCGATCTTCTCCCTGATGGCAGGTGAAGCATCGGTTTGGGCGATCAGCTCATAGGTGGCCAAAGCGTCAAAGAATTGACTCTGCTCTTCAAAGAGCTTGGCCAGGGTAACAGTCGGCGTCCAACTTAGTCCAGGTGTCTTCATTTTTACTCCCCAAATTTCAAAATTCAGAATCCACTAAATGTCGTGGGCATTTTGTGTCAATAGCTTTGTTCTTGGTTTAAGAGGGGCGATAGGGCTGAGGAGGTTTAGAGGGTTATTCGGTGCGGAGGCGGGACAGATTCTTCTCAAGGGTGATCTGGCCGATTCCTTTTACATTGGTCAAATCCTCAGGCGAGGAAAAGGGGCCATGTTCCGTGCGATAATCTATGATAGCCTGGGCTTTGACGGGGCCGATTCCGCTGAGGCTGCAGAGCTCTTCCAAGGCTGCAGTATTGATATTTACAGGGGCGGTTGAGCTTGCTTTTGAGCTGGATTTGTGAGCCCGGGAGGAAGCGGAAGAAGAAGGTACAGCCACCAGAGAATCGCCAAAAACCAGCAAATGAGGATAGCAGCGCTGATAGGTCTTGATACCGATGCCGGAGACCTTGGTGAGTTCATTGACACTGCGAAAAGGGTGCTGCTGCCGGTAGCTGATAATGTCGTCCGCCCGTTTGGAGCCGATCCCGGGTAGGGCCATAAGTTCTGCCTTGGTGGCGCTGCGGATATCGACGATGAGGGCAGTGTCCTCTTCCAGATCCACCAGCAGGCTATCGGAAAGAGCAGGAGGCTGCACTTTAGCCTGGTATCCGGTGAGCTGCAAGGCTGAACCCAGGATCAGGAAGGCTACGATAACCAGGAGAATGCGCTGTTCATCAGGGCTAAAAAGCCAGGAAAAGGGGTTTTTCATGATTCTGTCCGGGGCACCACAAAGACCGCTTCCGCTTCGGCATAAATTCCGCTCTCGTCTGAAATGCTGGCGGCAGTGCTGATGATTCTGGTTTTGGCTTTGGTGATCCAGCCTTTGATCTGGACCCGCTGTCCGGAAGTGAGGGCTTTGCGGTAAGAGATTGAGAGCTTGGCTGTTACAGCAATCTTTCCGCTTTGAATGATCGCTTTGGCCATCACTTCATCCAAGAGCGTGGAGAGGATGCCGCCATGCACCACGCCCGGATATCCTTCAAAGACTTCGTCCACGGCCAGAGTGGCATAAGCAGCACCGGACTCATCGTAGCTAAAATCTATCTTGAGGCCGATGGGATTGGCCTTGCCGCAGACAAAACAGCGATCGTACTTCTCTTCTGCCATGAGTTATTCCTTGCTTAAGGCCTCTATTTGGAAGCTGAGACTTTCTTCTAATGAGTAGCTGAAGCCCACCACGTGCCAGGCGATGTTCCCAGCCTTATCAATGATGGTGAAATGGGGAATACCGTTTACACCATAGGCTTCTGAAATTTCGGGAGTCCCTTCCAGATAGGTCATGTTAAAGCCTTTGCTCTTGAAATAAGTCTTGCCATCCTCGATATTGCGCTCCATCACATTCACCGAAAACACTTCCACCCCCTGGGGCATTGCTTCCTGCATCCATTTACTGAGGGTGGGCATTGCCATCTTGCAGGGGCTGCACCAGGAGGCCCAAAAATCCAGAATCACGATCTTGCCTTTGAGATCCTCAAGTTTGTAGAGCTTACCTTCAAGGTCTTGCAGCTCCCAAGCTGGAGCAGGAAGGCTTTGCCGGTCTTTGAGAGCTTCTGCTTTACGGGCTTTTGCACCCTTGTCCCAGGTGACTTTTGCCTTTTTGAGCAGAGCTTTCCAGCGGCGATGATCATGAAGTTGAGCAAACTCGTTACTCTTGCTAAGATACATGTAATCAACGTCTTTGGAGCTAGCATACACGCTCAGTGCATCCAGAGCGCTTTCTTTGCGGTCGTTTTCCAAATAAAGGCCAGCGATGATCCGGCTCAAATCCGGATTGGTCTTGAGCTGGGGGTTTTCGGCAAGATGGTTGTCCAAAGCAGCAATACCCTCGCTTTTCACACGGAATCTCATGATAAAATATTCTGTGTTCAGCTCTGCCTCTGCCGGACTCATTCTGCCAGATTCCTGAGCATCATCCATCACGATGCCGATCAAAAGGGCATAGAGATTCAGGTCCTTGGTTCTCAGCGTAAACTCTTCGATTTGCTGCATATTACTGCTGATAGCCTGGGGGTCCGAAACCTTGTCCAGAGCTACGGAAGCTTTCTTGAGTTCCTGACCGTCTTTGTAAGCATAAAAGATCGCAATATTCAGATAAGCATCTGCTCCAAAAAGCTTTAGGCCTTGCTCTACCTGATCCACATCCTTGTAGAATTGCGGGCTTTTGAGGTAAGTCTCGCTACCTCCCTGGGAGATGGTCTCGGTAAGATTCACCGCGATAATACGATAGCCCCAATAGAAGGTGGGGAAATCCTGAATCAGCTTGCGGGCTGCTGCCATCTGAGCTTCACCGTCTTTCATGCGGATGCTGAGATAGATGTATTCGGGATTTTGGGGATTCTGCTGTAATAATGCCTCGTAATGCGCCTGCATGGCCTCTGGATTCACATTGCTCCATAGGCTTTGGAGGAGGCGATGGTCTTCCAGGGAGAGTTCTTGATCTTTGAAGTCTGCGATGAGTTGCTCCAAGACTTCGGGACTATTTTGGTTGGCCATGAAAGCCTGCTGAAAATCGTCGATGGGAGCGGTCCAGAGGCTGCTGCTGAGGACGATGATAAGGCTGGCCAGTATTATCCACTTTGACTGCATGATTTCTCCTCCTATGCAGGGTATGTTGCGGTTTGCGGCGTAGGCAGACCGTTGGGGCGGACTCTGTTCCGCTTTGAGTACCGGGTTTTTATCGATTCTAACTTTCATCTGTGCTTGTTGCGAAGCTCACTGTGTAGGCGCAGCGGAGTCCGCCACTACTGGTTTTGGTAGGCTTCGATTTCTTTGCGTTCTTTATCAAAGCCCGCTTTCCCCATCAAGGCGTAAGTGGCAATCTTGCCATCTTCCACTCCGGGTTGATCCAGAGGGTTGATATTGAGGAGCTTACCGGTAAATACGGTCTGAATCTCATACATCATAATGGCCGCACCGAGGTTTTCGGCATTGATTTCTGGAAAGATTAGATTGGCATTGGGACGATGAGCCTTGCAGAGCGCATATTCGGTGGCCAGGCGTTCGGCGTTCAGGAGCTGCGAGAGCTTCTTGCCACCCAGATAGTTCACCTCTCCCCGCTCCGGATGGATATTCGGGATTACATAGTCGTGATTCCACTTTTCCACTGTGAGGAAGGTGATCACCTTGTCATTGGGGCCTTGAGTATAAAGCTGGATTTGGGAATGTTGATCTGTGGTTCCCAAGGCTTTGACGGGGGTCTGCCCCACGTAGATTTCCCGGCCGCTCAGGTCATAACGCTTGCCCAGGCTCTCAGCCCAAAGCTGGCGATACCAATCCGCAAAGTCGTATAAAGAATTGCTATAGGGCATCATCACGCTGATGTTTTTGCCCTCCCGCATATAAAGGAAATGCAGGAGACCATTCAGCAGAGGCGGATTTTGGGTGATGTCTTTGGTTTCACTTATCTCGCGCATCCCGGCAGCGCCCTTCAGCAGCGCTTTGATATCGATTCCTGCAAAGGCGGAGGAAAGCAGGCCGACATCCGTGAGTACGGAAAATCTTCCGCCCACGTTGTCTGGCACGACAAAAGAGGCAAAGCCTTCTGTCTTCACCACCTGGCGCAGGAAGCCCTTTTCTTTGTCTGTGGTGATGATCATGCGTTTCTGATAATCCCCAGGGAATTTCCGCTTGAGGATATCCAGCACGATCATATAGCCAGACATGGTTTCCGCGGTGGTACCGCTTTTTGTAACCACATTAAAGACCGTCTTTCCCAGGTCAAGCTCAGACAGGATTTCGTGCAGATACACGGGATCCACATTGTCATAGACATAGACTTTGCGTTTGAGCCTGGCCTCGGTCTTCAGGGCGTTGTACAGGGCTTTGTTGCCCAAAGCGCTGCCGCCGATGCCCAGGACCACCATGTTTTCAAATTTGGGGTCCAGAGCAGCTACAAAGTCGGTGATCCGGGTGGTATCCTGTTCGGGAAGGTCGTAAAAGCCCAGAATATCGGCTTTGCGATCGGACAAAATCTCCTCTCTTGCGGATTTTACCATACCCGCAAAATCCACCAGCCTGGAGCTGGGAATAGCGGTCTTCAAATACGGGTTTGCCAGAAGATTACGATGTTCAAAGCGGATCATGAGAATCTCTCCTATTTAAGAATAATAAGTTTTTAAAGTGCGATAGACCAATTCATTCACCTTGGGCAAAGAAGTGGAAAAGTCGAAGTCTTTGACGATCATCTGCAGCTTCTCATCACAATTGCGGACTACTGCTTTGATCTCATAATAAACTGCAGCATTTACGCTGAGTTCCCTCACGCCCATGCCGATCAGAAGCGGGATATACTCCCGAATGGAAGCCATTTCACCGCAGATGGATACCGGGGTATCATGCTTGGCAGCGTTTATGACGGTGGTTTGGATCAATTTCAGGACGGCGGGATGATGTTGGACAAAATAGCTACTGACGGCTTCATTGTTACGATCTACCGCCAAGGTGTATTGCACCAGATCGTTGGTACCGATGGACAGGAAATCGCACTCACGAGCCAGAGCATCAGAACTCAAGGCGGCAGAGGGAATCTCAATCATCGAGCCCACCGGAATTTCAGCATTGTAGGGGATCTCTTCTTCATAAAGCTCATCGATGCAATGCCCCAGGATCCGTTTGGCCTCCAAAAAGTCATTCACATCAATGATCATGGGAAACATAATGCGGATGCTGCCATGAGTCGCGGCGCGCAGGATGGCTCTGAGCTGAGTGCGCAAAAGCTGCGGATGAGCCAGGGAAAAGCGGATACCACGATTGCCCAGATTAGGGTTTTCTTCTTTGGGTGAAGGAATCAGATGCGAGATTTTGTCTCCGCCCAGGTCAAAGGTGCGGATGGTGAGCGGCCTCGGGGCAATCTTGGCTGCCATCTCGCTATAGACCTTATACTGCTCCTCTTCGGAAGGCAGATGATCAGAAGACAAAAAGAGAAATTCGGTGCGGAAGAGCCCCACCCCGCTGCTGTTTAGCTCGTTCACCTGATCGATTTCGAGGGGCAGGCCGACATTGAGGGCTATATCGATCTGATGGCCGTCCTTAGTAAGGCTTTCAAGATCTTTGAGCAGCAGTTCTTTTTGCCGGATCAGCTCCCGTTTCTTTTGCTGTTGCGCAAATGCTTCCAGCGCTTTTTGATCGGGCTGGCTGATTACGGTGCCGCTTTCGCCATCCACAATGATGTAATCCCCTTCCTTGATATACTTTTCCAGGTCTTCCAGGTTTGAGACACAGCCAATATTCAGGGCGCGGCTGAGGATCGCCACATGGGAAGTGTAGCTTATCCCATTACACAGATAAGCTCTTACTTGCTGTTTGCTGAGCAGAGATATTTCGCTGGGGCCGATCTCGGCAAAGATGGGGATACTTTCTGCATCCAGCCCGGCAAAGAGATCGAGCTCCTGGGGCAGCACCTTGTGTAAGAGGCGCTTCTTCACATCTTCAAAATCTATGGCCCGTTGGGAAAACATCTCGTTTTCCATACCTTGGAAGAAGATAATGGCCTTTTCAAAAGCCAAGTCTATGGCTTTGGCCACATTATGCAAGTCTTGTGTGATAGCCTGAGTGATCTGCTCTTTCAATTCCGGATCGGCGATAATCTCCAGATGGGTGCCGAGTATTTCCTTTTCACTATCGCTGATCTGCTCTGCCTTCAGATAATCCTGCAGTTCTGAGCGGCTCTGTTCCAGGATATCATTTAGTCTTGTCAGCTCTGCCTTGCTTTGCCCTTTTGAAATGCTGTGCGCAGGAATCTCGTATTTGCTGGTTTTGATGTACTTGGCTTTGCCGAAAGCGAGTCCTTTGGCAATGCCTGTGCCCTTAAGGGTTTTCATTTAACTCCCCAAAGCCTGATGAGATCATCCCTGAGATCTCGTCGATCAGATACTCTTCATCCACTCCATCCGCGATCAATTCTATGGTGCTGCCACATTCGGCAGCCAGCATCATCACGCCCATTATGCTTTTACCATTGATCGTAGTGCCATCTTTTTCAATGTGAAATTCAGAGCGATATTTTGTTGCAGCACGAACTACCAACGCGGAAGGACGTGCATGTAGCCCCATCTTATTCGCTATTTTCACTTTCTTGCGAATCATCGTCCATCTTCTTTTGCATGGTTTTTCTGCGGATTTCGTCGTGAATCTTCTGGCTAAAATCCTCGGCGGCGTCATATCCGGCACCTTTGAGGATCATATTCATAGCCGCAACTTCCACGATCACAGAGACGTTTTTCCCCGGAGAAACGGGGAGGTAGATAATGGGTATCTTCACACCCAGATGCTCGGCATAAGTATTGGACAATCCGATGCGTTCGTAGTCCATATTCTCTTGCCAGGGCATGAGTTCCATCTGCATATCGATAGTTTTGAGGCGCCGGGTGCGTTCGATGCCAAACATGCGTTCCACATTCACAAAGCCCACTCCCCGGATCTCCATAAAGTGCCCAAATTCGCGTCCGGGTTTGCCGATCAATTGATCATTCAGATACCTCAGCGTGATGAGATCATCGCCCACCAGAGAGTGCCCGCGGTGTACCAGATCCAGAGCGCATTCACTCTTCCCAATCCCGCTTTTGCCGGTGATCAGGATTCCCTGGCCAAAGACATCCACCAGCGTGGCGTGAATGGTCTTTTCCAGGGCAAATATATCCTGCATATAGCGGGTAAGATGTTGGATCAGATTGATGGTGGAAAGGCGGCTGGAAAGCAGCGCGACGTTCAGATCGTTGGCCAGATATTCCACCACTGGAGGCAGCGTGAGCCCCTTGGAGATGATGATGCAGGGGATCTCGGTCTGCAGCATATCTCGCATCCGCGAAACCAGATCATCCTCTGTAAGGGACTGCAGATAGCGTATTTCAGTCTCGCCAAAGACCTGAATCCGCTCCGCAGAAAATACTTCCAAGTAGCCTGCCAGAGCCAGTCCCGGCCTGTTTACATGTGGAGAATTGATCTTCTTGGCAAGAGTCTGGGGCTCTGTGACCAGCGATAAAGCAAGGTCTTTCTTCTTGGCATCAAAGAAGTCTCGAACGGTAATTTCTTTCATAGTATCCTTTTTGCCCCCTGTCCTCTCCCAAAGCGGGAGAGGACAACAGGCCTGTTTTGGCAGCCAGCGGGAGCATGCCCCCAAACGGCTACCGGATCACTGTATTTAGGGCTCAAAGAGCGTGAAATTCACCTTGTCTTTTTTTACCAATACGTTGATGCGGTCTGTTTCGATATTTCTGAAGATAAAGAAGTCTTCTTTTACTGCATCCATCTTCTCTATGGCTTCGGTGATGTCCAGTGGTTCGGTCACCACGCGTTTAGTTTTAACGGTTGTACGTACACGGTCAGTTTGGCTTACAGTGAAATCGGAGGTCCTGGAGAAGTCGTCGAAATGCTCTTTCAGAGCGCGCTTCTGATGGTCTGTCACCCGATCTTTAAGCTTCTTGATCTGAGCTTCCATCCTTTCCACGCCGGTATCGATGGAAAGGTACATATCCATCTCCTCGGCTTGGGATTGCAGACTGAATTTGCCGGCATGCATGGAGAGTTCGCAGATATTGCGGTTGTTTTCCAAGGCAAGCGTTACATGGACGGCAACGATCTGATCAAAGTACTTCTTCAGTTTCAGACAAGAGCTTTCCACATAGTCCCGGATTGCTTTAGTAAGTTCGAAGTGGCGTGCTGTAATGGTAATTTGCATGGTTATCCTCCTGTTATATTTTGTGAATAGAGAGGTTTCGCAGATCTTCCACGGATTCCATAATTGCTTCTGACAGGGTAGGATGAGCAAAAACGATATCCTCCACGGATTCTGCAGTCATATTATTTGAGATCATGATGGCGCCCTGGGCAATGAGTTCTGCCGCATGCGGCCCGATGATGTGCATTCCCACCAGAGAGCCCGTGTCTTTGCGGGCAATGCTTTTCACAAAGCCTTGGGTTGCAGACATCGCCATAGCCTTTCCGCTGGCAGAAAAGGGGAATTTGCCGATTATGATCTCGCCATAAGTATCTTTTGCTTGAAGCTCGGTGAGCCCCACCGAAGCTATTTCGGGATCGGTAAAGGTGCACCTGGGTATATTTGCATAGTTCAAAACTGTGGTGGGCTTGGCAGTGCCCAGGATAAGGGAAGCAATATGCTCCACAGCCAAAAGTCCCTGTTTGCTGGCAGTATGCGCCAGCTGCATTTTGTCGGTCACATCGCCAATGGCGTAGATGCCAGAGGCAGAAGTTTGCATGCTGTCGTCGATGGCAATTGCCCGGCGCTCCATGCTCAGCTCAAAGCCTTGGGTTTCGATCCCAAAGCTGGGTCCACGTCCCACCGCCATCAGGACTTTCTCCGCTCGGATTTCGCTGTCATTGTTGAGTTTCAGGATCATCTCCTTATCGCCCTTTTCAATGCTTTCCACTCCGGTTTTAGTCATGATCTTGATGCCGGATTTCTTCAGCATGAGGGGAATGCGTTTGGAGATTTCCTCATCTTCCAAAGAGAGCAATCTGGGCAGGAATTCGATGATGGTGACTGTAACGCCAAAACGGGCAAAGATGGAGGCAAATTCACAGCCGATCACTCCTCCACCCACTACTGCCAGGCTTTTGGGCAGAGTATCCATCTTCAGGATGCCGCGGGAAGACATGATGTCCTGTTCATCGATCGTGATGCCGGGCAGGTTTTTGGTTTCTCCACCGGTGGCGATGATGATATACGGGGCAAAGTAGCTCTGGCCTTCTAAGGTTTGCAGCAGATAGCCTTCATCTTGTTTCTGGATCGAGGTCACCGTGCCAATGATCAGCGGAATCTTGCGTTTCTTATACAGATATTCGATTCCTTTTATCAGCTGTTCCACGATGGTGTTTTTGCGCTCCCAAACCTTGCTATAATCCAGTTTGAGTTCCATTTCGGGCAATCCGTAAGTAGCAGAATCGTGTATTTCACTTACCAATTCGGCAGATTTAACCAAAGTTTTGGTGGGAATGCAGCCCCAATTTAAACACACTCCACCCAAGCGCTCCTTTTCGAGCACAGCGGTGGAGATTCCATACTGCGAGAGGCGGATAGCGGCTTCATAACCGCCGGGTCCGGCTCCGATTACCAAGACTTGATACTTTTCCAATTTGTCCTCTATTGTTTTCTTAATCTACTATTCAAGATTCCCATCTCATCACGGTATTTGGCAATAATCCGGCGAGAGATATTCAGCCCCTCACTTTTCAGGATTTCCACCAATTTCTGATCCGAAAGTGGCTTGTTCTTGTTTTCAGCCTCGATCAAGCGGATGATGCAGCCTTTGGCTTTTTGCCGGGAGATCTCTTCAAAGTTATCATCCCGTCCTGCGGTGGAGGTAAAAAAGTCTTTGAAAGCGAAGATGCCATAAGGGGTTTCGGCATATTTATGCTTTACCACCCGGCTGATGGTGGATTCGCTTTTACCGATATCCTGGGCGATCACGCTGTAGGTGAGCGGCTGCATGATGCCGCTGCCGTTGTAAAAGAAATCATGCTGATATTTGACGATAGATAGCGAGACCTGCTCCAGGGTGCGCATGCGCATATAGATGGATTTGATCAGGAATTTCGCGCTATTGATCCGCTCCCGCACATAGGAGACGGTTTGCCGGTCAAAATAGCCCCTATTGATCATCTTACGATAGCGTGGACTGATGATGATATTGGGGGTAATATGGTCGTTTATAATCACCACATATTCGCCATCTACGAATTTCAGAGTGACATCGGGATAGACATAAGCGGCGTTACTGCTCAAAATGCGCAGCCCCGGTTTGGGGTCCAGCTTGGAGATCTGCTCCCGATAAGCCATGATGGTATCTTCGGAGACGTTGTAGTGGGATGCTATTTTCTGATAGCGGCGATGGATCAGGTTGTCAAATTGCTCTGTGACCATACCGCGGATGATGGGATTCTCTCTTTGCTCTTCTGTGAGCTGGGCAGAGAGGCATTCCGAGATATCGCGGGATGTGATGCCTTTGGGGCTTATTTGTAAGACCAGCTCATGCAGCTCATCGGCACGTCGCTTCGAAATCTTGAATCTGCGCGCCACTGCATATATATCGTAATCATCAGTCAAGAAACCATATACATCACAGCTATCCACTATCTCGGTGATAAAATCAATCTCGTGTTCCGGCAGATTCAGGGGATAAAGCTGCTCCAAAAAGAGTTCCTTGTTGTTTTCTTCATAGCGGATCAGAGATTCGCCCTGGTCTCTTTCGCTGCTTTCTGAACGCTGATAGCCGCCGTTGGAGTGATATTCGTTCCATTGGTCCAAGATATCGGTCAATTGCCGGGCTTCGTTCAAAGCCTCGGATATTTCTTCCTGAGTGTCCACATCTTCCAGCTCGGTATTGCTCTCCGGGGCGTTTTGATCGCTGGAAGTTTCCTGCAGATCATCGTCTTCTTTTTCTTCTCGAAGCTCCAGCAGGGGATTGCTTTGAAGTTCTTGCCTGATATAGCTTTCCAGCTCGAGTATGGGCAGAGCCAACATCTTCAGAGATTGCAGCATCTTGGGCTTTAGCGCAAGCTCCTGCTTTTGTTTCAATGAGATGTGTTGGTTCATGCCGCTCATAGTCTTTGCTCAAAAGGGCTCATGGTGAACCTCTCTCCTAAGTATAATTTTCTGGCATTCTCATCGTGGATCAATTCATCGGAGGATCCATGCACGATAATCTTACCTTCATAGATAATATAAGCACGATTCACTATTTTCAAAGTCTCAACTACGCTGTGATCGGTAATCATGACTCCGATGTTCTTGTCTCTCAGCTTTCCGATGATATCCTGAATGTCCGCCACCGTGATGGGATCTACCCCGGCAAAGGGTTCATCCATAAAGATAAAGGTAGGACTGGTCACCAAAGCGCGGGTGATTTCCAGCTTGCGGCGCTCCCCTCCAGAGAGGGTATAGGCCTTTTGTTTGGCCAGCTTGCTCAGTCCCAGTTCTTCCAGAGATTCATGCAGCCGCTTCTTCTGCTCTTTGCGGGGGATTTTGAGCGTTTCCAGGATCGCCAGAACGTTATCTTCCACGCTGAGTTTGGCAAAGATAGAAGGCGCCTGAGCCAGGTAGCCCATGCCCATGCGGGCACGTTTGTACATGGGTTTTCTGGTGATTTCGATATCGTCCAGAAAGACCTTGCCTTTGTTGGGCTTGGCCAGACCGATGATCATATGAAAAGTAGTGGTTTTACCTGCACCATTGGGGCCCAGGATACCCACCACTTCACCCTGATTTATCTCCATACTGAGATCATTGACTACGGTTCGCTTGCCGTATATTTTTACGAGATTCTGCGCTTTGATTTTATGCAATTCCATAATTGATAAACTAAATGGTTATAGCTTTTCTGTCAAGAGTCATTCTTGAAGATGTAACGCCCTTTGATGCTCCCACCCATATCCATCAGCCTTAGTTTGTTATCCAGGTCAAACTTAGCTCTCAATCGTTCCCCAATAGCGGCATTGATAAAAAAATCCTGCTTGTCGGTTTCCTGCTGCAAAAAGTAATAAGAGACCTCGGCATCGGCCTCAAAATCCTCTATCTTTCCCTCCGCAAAATTCAAGACGATGTTTCTGGCTCTCACCCAGTTTTGCTTTTCAGCATCTTCCTCCTGGGCGAAATTCACCAGACAGGAATCCACCAAGACCACCCGCCTCAGCTCCTGCTCTTCAAAAAAGAGCTGAAATTCCTGGGCCTCGGCTGTGGCAAAAGCATTTTCAAAGCGGGGCTCTCCGATAAACACCGCCTTTTCCTGATCGGCAAAATAGATCAGGAAGTCACTGGTAGCCTGATAATCCCGGCTCTCGGTACGCACGTTGAAAGTAGCAATGAGCTTGCGCTCAGCGTCGTAGTATTCCATCTTATCGGCGCTGATATAAAGCGTGTCCGTGGTGCCGGCAGATACCCTCGGTTCCTCGATCAGATAGGCGTAACCTTTTGGGCGGTCCCAAAAGCCGTAACCGCATTCAGCAAAGCCATTTTCCTTCTGGTCATAGGCTTTCACCCTGCCAAAAGCGGCAAAAGTATCTTTGCCCTGGTCATAGATGCCATGATCCCCCTGCATCCAGCGGCTGAAACCGTCTTTTGTGCTCTGGGTAAGCCTCACTCTTCCACCCAAATTCAGCAGTTGGGGAATGCGGTAATAGGCCAGAGAATCGGCCACCAAGTGCAGAGTATCGTTTTCTACCACCACTCTACCGCTCAGCCGGGCAATCTTTTGCGTATCCAGGATCAAAGCCCGGTCGCTCTTAAATTCGGTATCACCATAAAAGAAATGTACATTGCCATTAAGTTGCAGGATCTGCCCGCTTTCCTGATTGCTCATAAAGAGTTTATCCGCATGGATCAGCCGGAAGCGCTCTGCATCTTTGGCCACACCCAGGGCCAAGACAGCCCAGAGCAGGATCAGGCTACCAAGAAAAAGTCTTTTCATCCACATAGCCTTCGCCGGAGACCACATCCATCTCGGCAAAACTGAGCTTCGTATCCGTGCGTAGATTCGTGCCCTTCAGCACATCGCCTCCCCGGATCAAAATCACGGATCCAGGCGCGGTGATTCCATCCAGATTGCGCTCCCAGATCATTTTCTGGGTGCGGATCTTGCCATCGCCACTCTCAAAAATCACATTTCCATTCGCAAAGATGATGTTTCTGGCATCATCCACGATGGTGGTATCGGCCTTGATCACAGTGCTGATCTGCGCCTGGCGGTCGTAGGAAGTGAGCGTCACATCATAGCCATAGACCATGCGGCGATCGGTAAAACGATCCATCACCGCAGCTTCAATGATGTAATCCACCATGTCATCGCGATACTCTATCATGCGCACCTTCAGGGCATTTTCTTCCGGAATGCCTTGCTCCAACGCCTCGGAATCCTGAATTAGTGAATCTTGCCCACAGGCTGTCAGCCCCAGCAGCGCCAGGATTAGCAGGATAGGCAGTATCCTGTAGTTCATAGTGTTCTGCTCATCGGGTCACGCTTTCCAGATATGAATTGATGGCGCGTTCATGCACTCCTTTTTTCGTGAGTACATATTCGATCAATTCCCGCACCGCGCCTCTTCCGCCGCTGCGCTTGGTCACCATATCCACCTGTTTCTGGATATCTTCATGAGCATTGGCAGGTGCCACCGAGAAAGCTGCTCTACGCATGCAGGGGATGTCGTTCCAATCGTCCCCCATATAGATGATGTTCTCCATTTCCAGCCCGAGCTCTTCGAGTAATTGATTCACGCATTCCAGTTTGCGGGAGATGCCTTGATACAAATGCTCTATTTTCAGGTCTTGACAGCGGAGTGCCAGAGCCTCTGAGGTCCTTCCGGTCACCACCGCCACCGGCAGATCGATATGCCTCAGCAGCATCAGCCCCATGCCATCGGTAGCGTCAAAATTCTTAATATCCTGTCTGCCATCGCCATAGATGATGCGTCCGTCGGTGAGCACGCCATCACAATCAAAGATGATCAGCTTGATTTTTTCCCAGGCCACGGGACATTTATTGGGTTTTGATAGGTAGTTCGTCATTTTATCCTCCGCTTTGTTCCATGATCTTGATCACGGGCTTCAATAGTTCCCTCAGTTCACTCAAAGGCAACATCGTGGTAGCATCGCTTTTGGCTTTTTGGGGCTCGGGATGGCACTCTATAAAGAGTCCCTTCACTTTGCCTGTAGCCATTGCTGCGCGCGCCATCAGGGGAGCATATTCCGGATTTCCGCCGGTCACCCTGCCACTGGCAGGTCTTTGCAGAGAATGTGTGAGGTCATAGACCACCGGGTAGCCCAGGTCTGCCATAATCGCAAAGCCTCTGAAATCCACCACCAGATTGTGATAGCCAAAGCTGCTGCCTCGCTCTGTAAGCAGTATCTGTGCGTTTCCGGCATCTCGCACCTTGGCACTGGCCGCAGCCATGTCTTCCGGCGCCATAAACTGTCCCTTTTTGATGTTGACGATCCGGCCTGTCTCTGCAGCTGCCCGGATCAAATTGGTCTGACGGCTCAGGAAAGCCGGGATCTGCAAGATGTCGCAAACTTCTGCGGCGGGCTCCACTTCACAAACCTCATGCACATCGCTGAGGATGGGCAGCTCAAAATCTCGCTTGATCCGGCTCAAAAGCTGTAGTCCGGCATCAATCCCTGGCCCGCTGAAAGAGCTGCCGCTGCTGCGATTGGCCTTGATGTAAGAAGACTTGAAGACCAAAGGCAGATTCAGCTCCACAGACAGATTCTTCAGATACTTTGCCGTGTGATACATGATGCTTTCATCCTCTATCACACAAGGGCCCGCGATCAGGAAGAAATAGGGCGCGGTTTTGAGCTTTTCATACAGAGACATTTATCTTTATCCTTAGCTAAAGTTTCTTGATCTTCTCCCAACTGGCATCTTTCATATTCAGTCCAAAATGACCATAGCTCGCAGTGGGTAGATAGATCGGTCTGGCAAGGCCAAGGTATTCGATGATTCCCATTACTGTCAAGTCAAATTCTTGTCCGATGATTTCTTCGATTTTAGAATCCGGCAGTTTTCCGCTGCCAAAGGTCTCCACCATCACGGATTCCGGCCGCTCCTGTCCGATAATAAAGCTGAATTGGATCAGACATTCATCCGCCATGCCGCTGCCCACCACACTTTTGGCAATGTGCCGCGCCATATAAGCCGCGCTGCGATCCACCTTGGTAGGGTCCTTGCCCGAAAAGGCTCCGCCGCCATGTTGTGCCCAGCCACCATAGGTATCCACTATGATCTTGCGCCCTGTGAGTCCGGTATCGGATCCTGGTCCGCCTTCATACCATTCATTCAGGGGATTGATCAAAATCCTCAGATCCTGGCTGTCAAAGCTCAGTTCGTCTGCCATCTCGGTCAAAGTGGGATAGACCACCTTCTGGATGATCTCCTCTTTGAGCTCGGCAAAAGTGATCCCACAGAGCTGCTGATGATGAGTCGAGATCACCAGGCACTCCACAGATCTGGGCTTGCGCCCTTCATAGCGAAAACCCACCTGACTTTTTGCATCCGGCAGCAGACAGGGAATGCTCCCGCTCTTTCTGGCTTTGGCCAGATTGATCAAAAGCTGATGTGCCAATTCGATGGGAATAGGCATCAGAGATTTGGCCTGATTGCAGGCATAACCAAACATCATGCCCTGATCACCTGCTCCTTCATTCCTGTTCAGATGGCCGGACTGCTCATGCAGATAGTTCTCAATCTGGCAATTGTCATCAAAACCCTGATCCGGGTGAGTATAGCCAATCTTACGGATTACTTCGCGCACGATGGGCTCCACTTTGATACTCGTGGTAGAGGTTATTTCGCCGGATAAAACCACCCGGTCCAAAGTGGCCAGGCACTCGCAGGCCACCCGGCTTCTGGGCTCCTGCGCCAAATAGGCATCTAATATGGCATCTGAAATCTGATCGCAAACCTTGTCTGGATGTCCTTCAGACACGGACTCGGAAGTGAAGATGTAGCCCTGTTTGCGATTTGCTTTGGCATGTAAAGCTGTCATTTATGTTCTCCTTATATCTATAGTTTATAGCCCCTGCGTGTGCATGTCTTGTCCTGCAGCAGCCGCCTATACCTTTTAGAGTATAATATTCATACCTCGGCCACACATTTCTGCCTTGTCCCGCATGGACTTGGGGCTTTCTGCCTGAAAATGGCAGATACAAAAAAAGCCCGCTGCTAAAGCCGGCTTCGAAAAACATCCGCACTTTAGCACATCTTTTACGCGGAGCAAAGAGCAAATTACCGCGGGTCTG
>Ga0265295_1004939_pt1 | contig 17508 bp, 15 predicted proteins | sample Munlansysbiofilm_FD_192503 | JGI IMG/M metagenome (GOLD analysis project Ga0265295, IMG submission 192503) | Leachate microbial communities from a municipal landfill in Southern Ontario, Canada - Methane capture system biofilm | ecosystem: Engineered > Solid waste > Landfill > Unclassified ...
GCTGGAGACTTTGCGGTCCTTATAGGTTCGTCTACCGGAGGTCCTTCATCTCTTGAACAGGTGATCCCAAGGCTTCCGGGTGACCTGCCTGCTCCGGTCTTTGTTGTCCAGCATATGCCAGAAGGCAATTTTTGCAAACAACTTGCAGAGAGGCTGAATTTCCTTTCAGAGCTGGAAGTAAAGGAAGCCAGAAATAATGAAAAAGTAACTGCTGGTGTTGTTTACATAGCCCCCGGCGGCTATCACATGACTGTTAAAAAGGCTCTGGGTGTAACCAGAATAAAGCTCATAAAAAGCCAGCCTGTTCATGCGGTAATGCCTGCAGTTGATGTGATAGCTGAAAGCATGCTGGATGTTTACGGAAAGAACATAGTCGCTGCAATTCTTACGGGAATGGGGTTTGATGGAGCTGCAGGATTTAAAAAGATAAGGGATGCAGGCGGCTCCACAATTGCATGCAGTGAAGATACCTGCGTTATTTTCGGAATGCCAAAAGCTGCAATAGCAGCCGGCGGTATTGATACGGTAAAACCCATTTTTGAGATCCCTGAAGAAATAGTAAGGATGTCGGAGGTGAAATGCAATGGAAAGTGATATGGCAGCCTATAAAAGCGATTTCCTTCAGGAAGTATACGAGTGCCTTGATATATTCAACCAGTCTTTTGTGGACCTGGAAAATGGGGACACTGCTGCAATTGATGAAATCTTCAGGATAACCCATACAATAAAAGGAATGGCTGGATTTCTCGGCTATGCTTCACTCGAACATCTGTGCCATACCATGGAAGAAGTCCTCTGCGGCATAAAAAATGGAGATATAGAGATAGATGGCGAACTTGTTGATATCCTGCTTTCAACAGTCGACCGGATCACGGATATTGTCAAACAGATAGAGAATGCGGATAACGATAATGTAAAAATTGACGACCTGGTAGAAGCTTTTGAAAATTATGATAAAATAAAGAACGTAGAACATGAATCTCTCTGCCCTTTATCCGCAGAAAACAGTGTCCCATCTCCTGCAATAGAATCCTCACAGAATTCGGAGGAAAACATCTCCCCGAGTCCGGAATATCAGGAGGATAAAGCCGAAAATAGAGGAACATGCGGTACGGATGGCTGCAACCTTATGAACAGAGGAACATGCAGTACGGATGAGTGCAACCTTGTTCTTGATGTAACCCTTGTTAAGGATTGTGCCATGAAAGGTCTGAGAGCATCGTTGATTATAGAGTCTCTCAAAGATATCAGTAAACTGGCTAAAACAGAGCCTGATGAAAACGACATGGAGAACGGCTTTGACGGTTGCTTTAAAGTATTCCTTTCAGGGGACAACAGTAAGGTAGAAGAACTGATGGATAGAATTTCAGAAATCGAACAATTTAATATTTCTGAAATTAAACCGCTTAATGGTGCCTCTGATAAAGAAATAAAACGTAATAATTCTATTTCGGAGAAGTCTCAGCCGGATGTCATATCAACTACTATTCTGCCGTCTGAAACCCTTTCCGTTCCTTCTGATACAATGTCTGTTTCGGAGGTGAACAGCAGAAATTCACTCCACTCATACATATACGGTTTAATAGCAAGGATGCACCGCATTCTGGACGGAATTGGTAAATCCGTAAACTGTTTTAAAAAGACCGAATCCGCCGGAGTGCTCCTGAAGAAAAAATGTAAGGATTCCAGGGGAGATATTCCGGAGCAACAGGAAACTCTAGAGCAGCAGGAAACTTTAGAGCAGCAGGAAACTCTAGAGCAGCAGGAAACTCCAGCTTCCGAACTGGATATTGAACTGGGTCCTGCAGTTTCCGATCAAAAGCTGCAGACAGAAGAATTCGGGATTCCTGATCATGTTCCAGAAAAGGTTTCTGAGGAGGATCTTTTGGACTGGAACGTCTCGGACAGGATCATTGATGGTCCGGAGATAAAGCCGGATAAATTCCAATCTCATGCAGAAAACCTTAAAGGTTCTTCTCCTCAGGTACTGGAGTTATGCGAGGCTTCCGGGATTGGAGAATCCGAACCGGGTTCAAACAACCACCTATCCGAATCAGAATCCTCCACAAAAGCGATGTTTGACCCAAAAAGGCAGGAAACCATCCGTGTCAGGACCTCCAATCTGGATAATATAATGAATCTTGTGGGTGAGCTCGTCATAAACAAAGGGCGCCTGCTCCAGATATCCCAGCAGTACAACCTGCCTGAACTCGGGGAGGCAACCGGGACTCTGGACAAATCGATTTCGAGCCTTCAGGACGAAGTAATGAGAATAAGGATGGTAAAAATTGAGAGGGTCTTCAGCAAATTTCCGCGTATGGTAAGAGACCTGAGCAGGAAGTTCAACAAAAATATCGAGTTTGAAATTGAAGGACAGGATACGGAACTTGACAGGACTATTCTGGATGATATCAGTGATCCTCTGGTTCACCTTGTAAGAAACTCGGTTGACCACGGCATTGAACTTCCTGAAGAGCGTTCAAAAGCCGGAAAAAGTGGAGTTGGGCACATAAAGCTCTCTGCAAGGAGAGAGAAAAACAACGTAATCATCGAGATAGAAGACGACGGCAGAGGCATAGATGTTGAAGTAATAAAGAAGAAGGCTGTTGAGAAAGGACTATTGTCGTCATTTGATGTGGAGAGCCTGAGCGAAGAAGAAGTCAGGATGCTGATCTTTGCTCCGGGGTTTTCAACAAAGGACGTCCCGACAGAGATCTCAGGCAGGGGCGTGGGTATGGACGCAGTAAAAACTGCTGTTGAAAAACTGGGCGGAAAGGTCAGGATATATTCAAAGAAAGGGGAATTTACAAAAATCAGAATTGACCTGCCTCCAACAGTTGCTATAATCAAATCCCTGCTCGTAGATGTCGGTCCCGAGACCTATGCTATTCCTATCTCCAATGTTGTGAAAGCTTTGAGCGTCGGCAGCAGTGATTATAAACTCATTAAAGAAACCCCCCTGCTCTATATCAGGGATAAATTGATACCGATTCTCGAATTGAAAGAATTCTTCGATATCGAATGCGAAAAACCCGACCGGCAGATTGCCATAATCGTTGAAAAAGAAAACGAGGAAGTTGGCCTGATAGTTGATTCTATCATTGACCAGCAGGAAATTGTCATTAAACCACTCGGAAATGTTTTATCGAACTCAAAAGGATTCATCGGTGCCACCATACTGGGAGATGGGCGTGTGATACCGATTATAGATGTTTCAATGCTTATAAAAGGTGATATTGATGACTGATCTGGATAAGCTTGGTGAAGAGGAAATGGATGTTTTGAAGGAACTCGGCAATATCGGAACCGGACACGCTGCAACATCTCTTTCCAAGCTGCTTAATAAAGATGTCTATCTTTCAGTGCCAAAAGTTAAGGTGGGGGAAATAAAAAACCTCTCCCGTGAATTCATTGGCGAAGTTGTTGCCGGAGTGATTATAGCACTTCAGGACCTCGAAGAAAAGAAATCCGGATATCTGTACATCATGTTTCCGGAAAAGTCTGCAAGAAAAATTGCAGGCGATCTTTTCGGAATGGATGAGCTTGATGAAGAGATGTATGCGTCCACGATCATGGAGGTCGGGAATATACTTTCTTCGTCCTTCTGTGATGCGTCAGCTGATTTTATGAACATCATATTACTCCCTTCCCCTCCAAGTTTTGCAGTCGATGTCCCCACTGCAGTCATCGATTCTGTAGTTTCACAGATGGCAAAGAACACCAACCATATTATCCTGTTTGAGACCTCTTTAAGCTCTGATTCGGATATAGAGATTTATCTGGCCCTGCTCCCTGAACCCTGCCTGCTTGATGATATGATGAAGATAATGGGACGATTATGAGCAGCGTCTTCCTGTTCATTTCGAATGAAAGCGGAAAAGCGATTTTCCTGATCAGCGGGGACGTACTGGTAAAGTCCTTCTGCTCACTTTCGGATACATGCCCATTTCAGGATTCCTGCCGGTCGTGTTCCCTGCTTAATGCTGCAAAAAATTATCTTGCAGGCACTGCGCCAGACTCAAGAATTAAAACCCTGGACGGGGAACTGTCCGCCGGCATAGGGGAATATAAAATCGGAAAAAACGTGCTTTTAAAAGTCATGGGCCTCGGCTCATGCATCGGCGTTATTCTTTCCGATGTTTCTACTGGGATATGCGGGATAGCACATGTACTGCTTCCGGGAGCTTCGGATAGAGGCGAGACCAAGTATGCTGAAACAGCGATAGAAAAAATGGTTGAAGATATGGTTAAAATGGGGGCAAGAAGGAGCAGGATTACTGCAAAATTTGCAGGCGGGGCTCAAGTTTTCAAGCACATGAGCCTTGATATTCTCAAAATAGGCGACAGGAACGCAATCTCTGTTGAAGAAACTCTTATAAAAAAGAATATCCCGATTCTGGCAAAAGATGTCGGAGGGGAAGTTGGCAGGAACGTTATTTTTAATCCTGCGGACGGGAGCATGATTGTTAAATATACTGCTAAAGGGGAAGTACTGTGGTTGTAAATATTGATGACGACTTCAATTTTCTTGTGCGAAAGATTTCAAAATCTTCCGGTATTGTCCTGACCGGGTACAGGGACAGTTATCTCAGAAGAAGAATTGACCTGAGGATGAAAGCTGCAGGAGTGGACAACTATACGTCTTATAGCGGTCTACTGGAAAGGGATAAGCACGAGATGAAAGAAGTCATAAATACGCTTACAGTAAACGTTACTGAGTTTATGCGGGACAGAACTCCGTTTCTTTTTTTCCGGGAAGAGATCCTGCCGAATATAATGGAAAGAAAAAAGCAGTGTAAAAGCAATATTGTCAGGTTCTGGAGTGCAGCTTGCTCTTACGGGGAAGAGCCTTATTCGATTGCTATCTGTTCAAAAGAGGTCCTGCCTGAAGAATGGACCGTGTCAATTTATGCAACTGATATTGATGAAAAATGCCTGAAAGGTGCTTCACAGGGAACATACAGTAAAGAACAATTAAAAAACCTTGACCCCTCCCTTGTAATTAAGTATTTTGAGCCCTCGGGGGAAAACTTCAAAGTAAGAGATATCAGCAAACTGTCAATAAGGTTCCAGAAGCATGACCTGACAGGCGAACCTCCGATATCAAGGCATTTTGATGCAGTTTTCTGCAGAAATGTTATGATATATTTTAATGAAAACCAGAAAATAAAAATGTTGAAAGATTTCTATAATTCTCTTTCGGATGGCGGCTACCTTATTATTGGCAAATCCGAAACCCTACCCGTTGAAATTAGAGAGCTGTTTGCCCATGTAAGCGTGAAAGAAAAGATTTTCAAAAAGGTTTAAATGACGTCCAGGCCTGACTGCCCATTTACATTTCCCACAAGGTAGACATTCTTATTTCACAGGAAGATTTCTAAGAATGATTTTCTTCCTGTGAATCTGTAATTATTTCTGTTATTTTTTATTTGCTTTGCTTACATACTTCTGTTCATTGTTATGAAAACCCGTCTGTAATATTCAGTTTAATATATATTATAATATGTAAGTATATGTATTATAATATATTATCAGCTACAACAATCTTTATTTTATATTCTCAAATCGTCGGGCAGAATGGAGATGATATAATAAAATATTATCATTCTTTTCTTAATTATGTAATTATTTTCTATATGTCACGGCATTAACGATAAAAAATGATCATGCGCCTTTAAATTATCATAAAAGAGAAATTAATTAATTTAATGACCAGTTTTTTAATAATACATTCTAATTTTAGTTATAAAGATTTTCTTTAATTAATTTATTATGTATATTTTTATTACTGCGTGGATAAATCGCTTTTGCAAATAAAGTTATATTTATTTTCACTTTTTGTTTTTTCTAAAAATGGTGATGAGCAGGCTTATCTGTCTTTCATATTTTTCACTATCTTATTCTCCAATATAACTTTCTTCTTCATTTAAAGTATCTTAATACACTCCGGTGCGTCAATAATTTTTATATAAAGTAAACTCTATAACAGCCGAAACATTTATAATATTACTTGATATTCTATTTACTGTTATAATAATTACACCATAAAGGTGATTTATTATGTGGAATCGATTAATCAAAAATGAAAAAGGTTTTACCGGGCTTGAAGCTGCAATAGTGCTGATAGCCTTTGTCGTCGTAGCAGCAGTTTTTAGCTACGTCATGTTGGGAGCGGGGTTCTATACAACCCAGAAAAGCCAGGAAGTCGTGCACACCGGTGTGGCTCAGGCAAGCAGCAGCATTGCACCGTCGGGAGACATAATCGTTAAAGGAGCTGATGCTGATCCATTAGGCGCTGCAGGTGCTGGCGGTGCAGCAAGTCAGATTACATTCTATGTCACAAACACTGCCGGTGGAACCGATGTGGATATGGACAAGACCATAATTTCCTACACTGACGCTGATGACTTTTTTACAAAGGAATATCTTCGCGATAGTGGCGATGGAGTTAATACTAAAGGACCAAGTCCAGACATTGGTGCTGTTGTAGATTGGACAGTAACAAATGGGTGGCTGTATCAAGCTGTGATTTCCAATACTGCCACTGCTGATAATCTGCTTTCAAAAGGTGAAAAGTATAAGGTAGTACTGAACTTGGACGAATTTCTTGATACTGGTACTCCTACTGGTTCTTTACCTGAAGTAAATGAACAGTTCAAGATCGAGGTAAAGCCACCAGAGGGTGCAGTTCTTACTATCTCAAGAACATTGCCAGCTGCACTTACCAAGGATGAATATTACCCGGTTTACTGAGGTGATCTGTAATGTGGAAAGTATTCTCTAAAGACGAAAAAGGATTTACCGGACTTGAAGCTGCAATCGTTCTCGTAGCTTTTGTAGTCGTAGCCGCAGTTTTCAGCTACGTCATGCTCGGAGCAGGTTTCTATACAACTCAGAAAAGCCAGGAAGTTGTGCACACAGGTGTGCAGCAGGCAAGCAGCAGTGTTGAATTGAGTGGAGATTTAATCGCTACAGGGGATCTCACCGCTGGTAGTGAATGCTTAGATACTGTCACACTGTGCTTACAACCTACTGCAGGTGGTTCCTCAATTGATCTGGCTACTACTCTTATAACTGTCTCAGCTCCAACCTGTGCACCAACTGATTTGAAAATGCCGACTGGAAATACTTACTCAGACATACCGTTTACTGGTGATGGCACAACATTTGGAATAGCAGCAGTATATAACGACAACGGCAATGAAAACTTACTTCTGGAAAAGGGTGAGAAATTTGAAGTAACGGTTGCTCTGAAGTCAGTAGTTTCGATAGGAGCTAATGAAAATTTCCAGCTTGAAATTAAACCTCCTCAGGGTGCAACCTATACTATTCACAGGACAGCACCTGCATCAATCAGTGACATTATGACACTCGTCTAAACTCGAAACTAAAATTCAAGCAATAATGACACTCTCTGGAGTGCCATTTTTCATTTTTTAACGCTACAGTTGGGTGATATGATGAATAGTGGGGAATCGTTTGACCAGTCCATGATTGATAAACTTGTAGCTACAGCTGAAAGCGATACTATAGAATACAAGGTTGCAAGCCTTGAAGAAGAGGTAACCGAGATCAAAGGCTCCATAAAGACTCTTCTCATGGACATCAGGGAAACGATGGGGGTCCTGGAAAATCCTTTCCAGAATATTCAGGGTATTGCCAATATTTCCAGTGCCATAGTGAATCCAAAGTCGATGGAAGATCAGCCTCAACCTCCGAAGAATGAAGAAATCGAAGAGGAGGACGAGCCTGAAGATGAAGACCTGGAAATGGAAAAAATACCAAAAAACCTCTTTGAAGACCTGAAAAAGGCTGCTAAAAACCAGCCTAAAAGGGCTGACTCGAAACTAATTGATCCCATTTCCTTCTACAGGACCATTGTCTGGAGCAAGGACATGGTGGAGAAATACGACCAGAACGCCATAAAGGAATTAATTGAAGTGTTCTCTCTCCTGGGATATATTCCAGGTGAAATTAAGGAAATTATTGTTAAAGTCATTGAGATCCTGATCAAAAATAACAACCTTGATGATGCAGTTGTGGACCTGTACAGACTTTATCACATACTTTATCCAGAAGACATGTCTCTTGACTCCAAGGTGCTGGATCACATCCTGAATGAAAGATAAACGGTGAAGAACGCATGTCAAAGGAAGTGATAACTTCAGCGATACTCGTAATAGTGAGTGTAATAGCTGCAGTGGCTTTTGTTAATGCCATCCTTCCTTCTGTGTATGGTCTCTCCGAATCTTACAGTTCAGTTGCTCAGAGCATGGAAGACCAGTTCAAAACAGATATCGATATTATCTTTATCTATTCTGAAGGAAACAATGTGTACGTCTGGATAAAAAATATCGGGTCCTCAAACATACCCCTTTCACAGCTTCAATACTGTGACATCTTCATCATGTCTTCTTCAGGATACTGGAACCCGGGATTCGAATCGGAATCAAATCCCTCATGGGATTTCACGCTTGAAAATGGGAACGGAGATACCTGGGACCGCGGCGAGACTATTAAGGCATCAATAGCGATTGATACCCTGCCGGCTGACATTTACAAAATCACCTTTTTCCTTTACAACGGGGTATCGACATCAGACACGTTCTCCAGGTGATATCATGGGCCTTGATACAATAATCGTGGCTTTCTTTGTAATCGGGATGGTTCTGGTTGTTGCAGGTACTCTGACAATGGGGACCAATAACCTTGTTGAGTCTTCTTATCACGGATACGTCTCAGCCCATCAAAGCATGATGGACCGGCTCCAGACCAGAATTGAGATCGAGGATATAACATTCAACGTTTCAACAAATCATGCGAGCTTTACGGTTGTGAATACAGGGGAGACCAGGTTACACAATTTCGACCACTGGGACATTTTCCTGGTTAAAGACGGCCAGGCTTCTTACTTGAACAGGTCCGGTTACAGCATAAAGCCTGAAATAGATCTCATAAATCCCAGAATCCTGGATCCTCACGAAAGTATTAACATTGAACTCTTAACCGAGCTTGAATCCGGTGACAGCTTCATTGTAAAAATTATCACTGAAAATGGTATCGTCTCTTCCGCAGAGCATATTGTAGGTGAGTAATATGGGAGAAATAGAGGATAAAAAGAATATTATCTCAAGCGGCAATGATGAAATTGATAAAAAGTTAGGTGAGGGCATCCCTCTGGGTTCTCTTGTGCTCATTGAAGGAGAAAATGATACCGGAAAGAGTGTATTCTGTCAGCAAATGGTGTATGGTGGATTGAATCAGCTTCACAGGATAGCTTACTATTCAACCGAGAACACAGTTAAAAGCATGCTGGCTCAAATGGACAGCCTGAGCCTTGATATCTCGGATTTTTACAGCTGGGGGTATTTCAGGATTTTTCCGGTTCACCTTGAAGGTGTCGAATGGACTTCCGAGCAAATGAAAGGTACCCTGCACCTTGTTACGACTCACATAAAAAGCGTCAGGGAAAAAGTCATCATAATTGATTCTCTCACAATGTTTACTACTTATTCTGATGAGGATAATATCCTTGAATTCCTTACAAGTTTGAAAAATTTGTGTGACAAAGGGTATACCATTTTCATTACTTTACATCAACATGCTTTCAAAGAAGACACTCTTGTCAGAATACGGTCTTCATGTGACTGTCACCTGTTCCTCAGGAAGGAACAGCTCACTGACCGCTACATTAGCGTTATGGAAGTCTCAAAAATAAGAGGCGCCAAGAAGAGTACAGGTAATATAGTGAGTTTTGAAGTCCAGCCTGGGTTCGGTTTAAAGATAATTCCAATATCACAGGCTAAAGTCTAAATAAATTTGAACATTATTAGCCGCTCATGGGGTTGACATGGATAGCATCGAGGAAAAGCTGGGTACTGAAGACGGTCATGTACTTAATGCAGGAGTATACACAAATTTTCCGTTTAAGCCAAAAAAATACGACGGACATGATCATTCAAACCTGAAAACGTGTAACCTTTACAAACTCCTCCCTCCGGAAATGAAGGCGGAAGTTGAAAAAAACCTTCATCTTCTGGAGTACCTGCATATCCTGCCCATAGATACAATGGGCATACCCAGATATGTTCCAAAGCTTGAATCCAAGCATGGAGATATAGAAGATCCCAATGTGATATACAGGGTCAATGACCAGATATACGTCCATATTTATCCGAATAAAAACGATGTAAGGAATTTCTATATTCCTATTGAGCCCATACTTCTTACCGGAGTCGGATTTCTTATTAAAGAACTGGAAATAAAGCTTGTAGACCACCTTACAGGGATTCAATTTGATCCTGAAAATTTAGAGGAAAAAGAACGTATACTGAGAGAATCCCTGGATGCCATCTGCATAATTGGCAAAAAAAATCCGGCTGTCAGTTCTACCGCAGGGGCTGAATCAGGGATCAAAAAACTGGGGTCACGTTTTTTCCCATCAAAGGAAGATCCTGATAAAAATCATATATACGTAACAAAAGAGCAGTATGAAGCTCTGAAATACTCGGTTATCAGGGACAAAATCGGTGTCGGTTTTCTTGACCCTTACATAAATGACAACAAAATTGAAGATATAACCTGTAATGGTCTCGGGCCCATCTTTATTGAACACAAGGTGTTCAAGGGTCTCAGGAGCGTTATAGAATTCAATGACAACGACGCCCTCAATCATTACATTGTCAGGCTTGCAGAAAGGATAGGAAAGCCCATCACTTTCAAAAACCCTATAGTTGACTCCACACTCCCGGACGGGTCAAGGATTAACATTGTTTTTGGGGACGATATCAGTAAAAACGGGAGTAATTTCACTATACGTAAATTCGCTGACATTCCTTTCAGCATCCTTCAGGTCATAAAAGGAGGGACTCTGGATTACAGGATGGCAGCTTATCTCTGGATCCTGATTGGTGAAGGAATGAGCGGTTTCATATGCGGAGAAACCGCCAGTGGTAAGACAACCACATTGAACGGAATTACAGCTTTTGTAAACCCCGAGTCAAAACTGGTTTCAATCGAAGACACGCCCGAACTGCAGATTCCTCACAAAAACTGGACCCGGGAAACAACAAGAGGCAGTACAAGGGGTGCAGGAACCGGAGAAGGCAGCGGTTCGGATGTTACAATGTTCGACCTTCTCAAAGCAGCATTGAGGCAGAGGCCAAACTATATCCTTGTGGGAGAAATCCGAGGAGTTGAAGGTAATGTCGCATTCCAGGCTATGCAGACCGGCCATCCTGTTATGTCAACGTTCCACGCCGCAACCGTTGAGAAACTGATCCAGAGGCTTACTGCTGATCCTATAAACATTCCTAAAACGTATGTGGACAACCTCAACTTTGTTATAATCCAGTCTGCTGTCCGGAGACCTGACGGCAAGCTTGTGAGGAGAGTCCTCAGTATAAATGAGGTTCTCGGATACAACCCGGATAAAGGGGGAATTTCCTTTATTGAAGCTTTTTCCTGGGATCCTGTTACTGATACACATGTTTTCAGTGCTATGGGAAGTTCTTATATCCTTGAGAATAAAATCGCCACAAGGCTTGGAATTCCGGGTAAGAAAAAGAAAGCAATTTATGATGAGATTGAAAAACGGGCAAAAATTCTGGAAAGACTGAGCGATGAAGGAATTGTAAACTACTGGGAATTTTTTAACACAATCGCAAAGATTACAAAGTCCGGTATGCTGAGGATTCAGTTCTAAATGGTGGTTTAGATGGGTGTCAATAAGATAAAAAACATTTTTAGCAAAAAGTCTAATTCAGGATCCGTTTTAGACCAGCTTTATGTTAAATATCAAGACTACCAGAAAGAACTCTATATGAGCAATGATATGCTTTTTGCTCTTACTTATATGGCTTCGATCTCGACTGCCAATCTTACAAGGGACAAAATATTCTCAAGCATATCTGGAAAGAAAGAGTACTGCCCGGGTAAATATTTTAACCTGATTAAAGAGCTGGCTCAGCACTGGCATTATGATTACGCCAATGCCTGTGAGCTTATATCCACAAAAGTAAAGCATGACAGGATGAGGGAACTTCTCAACAGGCTGTCAAACGCCATAGCGGCAGGAGAACCTGATAGTGAATTTCTCACCAAGGAATGGAGACTATTCAAGACAAAAAGAAAAGATGAATTCGAAAGAGACCTTGATACCACGAAAGAATGGTCAAACGCATACACAGCATTGCTTGTCTCCACATCGCTTGTAGCTATAATTATACTGCTTTCAGTGATTTTATACAATATCGGGGATCCGGCTGATACGCTTTATTCCACAATGTTTATCATATTTTTTATGGCCTTCTTTGGAGTAGGCCTGCTTTTTAGATGTTCTCCAAAAGACACTAAAGTCCATAATTTAAGTGTAAAATCAAAAGAGCAGACTTATATTTATAAGTGGACTCCTCTTACGCTTGTTATCGCAGCCCTGGCTGTTTTATTGCTAACTGTTCTGCCGGCTTTCACCGGCTCAGCTGCTGATTTCTTTATTGATATTAAAGGAGTCGGGATGATTGTTGCAGGAGTTACCATGATTCCTGTAGGGATTGCGGCAAAAAGAGATATTGAAAAAATTAACAAAAGGGATGAAAGTTATACAACTTTCATAAGAAGCCTCGGGTCTATTATAAGTGGGTCCGGTCTGACTGTTCCAAAAGCTCTTTTAAAGATTGACCCCAAGAACCTTGGAGAGCTTAAAGATATGAGCCAGGAGCTCTATAAGAAACTGGCATCCGGGCTGGACCCTGCCCTTTGCTGGGGGAGATTTGTCGGAGAAACGGGCAGTTATTTGATCTACAAATTTACAAGCGTTTTTGTGGACGCTGTCAATTTCGGAGGTAATGCAGAAGTGGTAGGCGAGCTCGTGAGCTCGTCAAACCTTGAACTTGTCCTTCTGAGAATGAAAAGAGAACGCATAGCCAAAGGATTTTCCAGTCTTGTTATTCCTCTCCATGTATCGATGGTTGGCCTTCTTCTTTTCATAGGGCAGATCCTTACTATCTTTTCAACCATTATAAATTCCCTTTTTACCCAGTTTGAAATAAACGGTTCCGAACTCGAGGGCATACCCGGTGGCATGGGTGGCATGAATATGGGCATATTCGGGGGTGTCCCCCTCGAATTGCTGGGGCAATTTGTTGTGATAGTTACTATTATTCTAACAATTGCCAACCTACTTGCGATCGTTGCCGTAAAAGGAGGACCGATGTACCTGGCGATCTACTATGGTATATTTATGTTCATACTTTCGGGAATACTGATGATTATAGTCCCTCCGTTAGTGGAAATGGCCTTTTCATTTAATGGAGTACTCGATAGTCTAGCAGAAGGTATGTGATATGGATTTAATAACTATATACGAAACAAATTTTACAATATTCATAGGTATTTTTGTAACTCTGGCTGTAATGGGGACAACAACTCTATACGATAGATATGAAAGTAAAGGAGGAGCCTCATTCGATCTTATGAAAATTAAACTCTTTTCGAATCAGAACCAGCAAACAGCAGCTTTCGGCTCTAAAAGTTTGAAACAGTTTTCTGATTACAGTAAAAAATTTAGCAGTTTAATCCTGAATAAGTCCATCTCAGGTCAGGAAAAGTCCAGTTCAATGAAGAAAAAATCCACCTCAATCCGGAGTAACTCCAATAATAATTCCTTCGAAAGAGTGGAAAAAATACTCTTTAAAGCAAAAAATGCTGTTCAGAATCTTTTTGTTAACCTCCGCAGTAAAACTTTATCCCTTTCATCAGCTTTACCCCGCAGAAGCAGTAAAGATAAGGAAAAATTTGTTTCTTTATCTGATACCCAGAAAGCAGATCTAAATTTCAGTGCTGCTGACAAAGCTAACACTCTTGATAAAGTAGTCGAATCCAAAAAAGATGAATTAGATTTTGATGACGACCTTCTAACTAAAATGTCTACTTCAGACACTTTAACAGTCAGCAGTCCTGAACTTAAGACTGTAGAGCCGTCTCTTGGTAGTATGTCTCTGGATCTAGATGCATCATTTGATACCGATTTTAAGTTAGATGAAAATGAATTTGCGATTAAAGTTGATGGACTGGATGATGAACCTGATGAAAATAACTTCAAATTTAGCGGGAACACTGAAGAGATAAAGTTTGGTGACGAAAGTGATAATTTCTTAGCTTCACTGAAGAAAGATATCATAATTAAAAAAGAGAAAACGATCAATTTCATGGATAATATGCAGGGAGAAAATCTGGATTTGAAGCTGATGAAATCCGACCTTGAATGTGTTCTCAAGGACCTTAAAAAGTACAGACAGTATTCACATCGAAACTGATCAATCGTTTATTCTGATACAGAATAAATTGCCGTACTTCTAGCTAATATTCCAATTTTAAAAAAAATAATTTGTAGAAAAACAAAGCGAGTGATGAAAAATGGTAGACGCAAAATACATAGGACTTATAATTTTAGCAGTATTTTCAGGATCAATGCTGGTGTACACCTGGCTGTCCCTTTATAACCGGTTTGATCCAAGCGTAATGTTTTATGCAGCGCTTCTTATCTTTTCTTTTTCTCTAATGCTGGTAAGAGGCAAAACATCAGAAACTAATTAAAAATATTTCCTGGGGTTTCACACGCCTGTAAAATCAAGCTATCTGTGCGGAGCGTAATGTAAAGTCCGGAAAGCAGGAAAAAGCAGGAAAAAGAAAAAATAGAAATGTTCAGTGCAGTGAATAAGGTTGTGCGGGTAAGAGATGTTCTTAACCCGCCTGAAAACCCTGCCTGAGGTCCTTACCTTACAATTACAACTACTGCGCCTTTTATATCCAGAACATCGACCTCTCGGCCGCCGGAAATTACTTCTTTCCGGATTTCGACTGCTTCAGGTTCGAGTTCAATCTTTTCTCCGTTTACGGTAACGGTTATCCTGCCTGATGCTATCTGGGCTTCGACTGAAGCAGGGTCTTCTGCCTTGAGGGCTTTCACGATGGCTCCTGCATCTTTTCTGAAGCGCGGTCCTAGGATGCCCATATTGGGTTTAACTTCCACAGGCACATAATCAAACGAAGGGGCACCTTCCATAAGCTCAACCTCGGAGTTTGTAGCCCCTGCAATATCCCCTGTATCAATCTGCGTGTTATAAATCTCTATTTTTTTCAGAGGAGCGTTGAGAGCCATTCCAAGGTCTGACTTATACCTGCGGACTTCACCTGTGATATCTTTGATCATTTCGCCTGCTGCTTCGGCTTCTTCGCTCATCAGGCTTTCATTGACCGCAGGCCATGCCCGAGTATGGACACTCGCACTGTCGAACCTGGAGTACATTTCTTCTGCAAAGAAAGGTATAAACGGAGCCAGCAAAAGGGAAAGTGTTCTGGTTGTGGTATAAAGCACATACTGGGCTGCTTTTCTGCCTTCCTTATTTTCCCCGTAGAGCCTGCCTTTCACAAGTTCAAGGTAGTTATCTGCAAGGACTTCCCAGGCAAAGCCCCTTATAGCCTTGAATGTGGAATCAAACTGGTACCCGTCAAGCTCCTTTGTTGTGGATTCTACAAGCCTGTTAAGCTTGCTCAGGAGCCACCTATCAATTGTATATAGGGAGTCCGGAGGGAAGTTTTCGGCATCTGCAGGATCAAAGTCCTTTAAGTGGGACATCGAAAACCTGTAAATGCTCCACATCTTCTGCAGGAAACGGGAAGCTGAAACCACATCTTTCCAGCGGAACATTACATCTGAGCCTGTTGAACCTCCAACAGCACCCCACTGCCTGAAAGCATCGGCACTGTACTGTGTGGTCACTTCTTCGGGGGAAATAACGTTTCCGAGGGACTTGCTCATCTTGTGTCCGTCCGGTCCGAGCACCATCCCGTTAATCACTATGGAGTCCCAGGGCCTCTTTCCTTCAAGCGCCAGGCTTCTGAGAATCGTATAGAAAGCCCATGTCCTTATGATGTCATGCCCCTGGGGGCGGATCTGTGCAGGAAGGCGGAGGTCGTGCTCGCTTTCCCAGCCAGAGACGTGTAACGCAGTAATCGAAGAGTCCATCCAGGTGTCCAGGACATCGGTTTCAGGCTCGAATTCGGTTGACCCGCAAGCACAGGCTTTCTTTGGTACGTTTTCGTTCGGGTCAATCGGGAGCCAGCTCTCTTCGGCAATCATGACTTCGCCGCACTTCTTGCAGTACCAGATAGGGATCGGGGTTGCAAAGATTCTCTGCCTGGAGATGCACCAGTCCCATTCCATGGTGCCTGTCCAGTTCTGGAGCCTGACCTTCATGTATTCAGGGTACCAGTTTATCTCGTCTGCGGCTTTCAGGATGCCTTCATGGTTTATTTTTACAAACCACTGGGGCTCGGAAAGGATTTCTATAGGAGTATCACAGCGCCAGCAGAGCCCGACATTCTGTTCGAGGGGCTTCTGATTGTAGAGGAAGCCTGCATCTCTCAGGTCGGAAATGACTGCCTGCCTGCACTCAGGGATGCTCATGCCCTCGTACTTGCCTGCTGCTTTTGTCATCCTGCCCTGTTTGTCAATGGCTTTTATCAGTGGAAGCCCGTATTTTGCCCACCAGCGCACGTCCTGCTTGTCTCCGAAAGTACAGATCATTACAGCGCCTGTACCGAACTCGGGCTCGACTGCCTCGTCAGCGATAAGTGTTACTTTCTGCCCGAAGAGCGGGACTTCAATTTCTTTCCCGATATACTGGCTATAACGCTCGTCTTCAGGGTTTACAGCAACCGCAACACACGCTGCCATCAGTTCCGGCCTGGTGGTTGCAATATCTACTTTGTCGAAGTGGACAAAATTGAGTTTTGTTTGCCCCTGATCGTACTCTACTTCTGCAAAGGCAATTGCAGTTTCACAGCGGGGGCACCAGTTTACAGGGTGGTCTTCATGGTAGATGTGCCCGTTATTGTACATCCTGACAAAGGACTTCTGTGTCTTTACAAAGTACGAAGGCTCCATAGTGACAAATTCGTTGCTCCAGTCCACTGAAAATCCCAGGCGAAGCATTGTCTGGCGCATCTTGTCGATGTTTCCAGCAGTCAGTTCTCTGCACATTCTGCGGAACTCAGCCCTGGGGACCTGGTTTTTTGTAATCCCATGAGTTTCTTCAACCTTGACTTCGGTTGGCAGGCCGTGGCAGTCCCAGCCCTGGGGGAACATCACATTATATCCGCGCATGCGTTTGTACCTGGCAACAAAGTCGATATAACACCAGTTGAGCGCGTTTCCAATATGGAAATTACCTGTTGGATATGGAGGTGGGGTATCAATAATATACTGGGGGCGTGTATCTTCTCCCCAGTTGAAGTGGTACATGGAGAGGTTCCATTTCTCCATCCACTTTTTCTCAACCTCATTTGCATTATATTCTTTTGGAATTTCTGATTCTGTCATAAAGACACTCCGTGATGAGAAATGAGTGTAAGAATTTCTTTGGTTTTAGAGTGCTTGCGATTATTTAAATATATCTGGTTTCGAGCAGAATGTAAATTTCTTGCTTTTCAGTGTTTGCCAGGAAT
>Ga0265295_1004940_pt1 | contig 17506 bp, 12 predicted proteins | sample Munlansysbiofilm_FD_192503 | JGI IMG/M metagenome (GOLD analysis project Ga0265295, IMG submission 192503) | Leachate microbial communities from a municipal landfill in Southern Ontario, Canada - Methane capture system biofilm | ecosystem: Engineered > Solid waste > Landfill > Unclassified ...
CAAAATTGACACCCGTTCTAAAAAAAGACTCCAGCGTCGCATCGCTATAACGGGTGGCCCACTTTACTCCGGAATCACTGGCACACTTTAAAGCGGAATTGGTGGCCCAGTTTCAGCGGAATACGCACAATGACCGATATTGCGACTGGATTGGCATGGTGGGAAGATGAGAAACCTATTGTTAAGCGTGGTAGTAGCAAATCGGTGTCGTGGTGACAATTTTTCAACCAAATCTGTTGCTAGGTTTGTATTACATAGCTATTAACTAAGCCATTTGACCAACAATAAAAGGAGAAACGTATGAAAAAAACACTATTTCTTGTATTAACATGCCTCATTGCTTTTGGAACAAATTCCATTGCCGCCAATAAGTCAGAGAAGGAAAATAAGCTTGCACAAGATATACAAAAACTAACAATAGCCGACGGTATTATAGACGTCTATAGAGATGTTAACGGTGCTATCACGGTTTACATTGGTGGACGTGGTTCAGCAACAGAGAGTCTTGTTAAAATAAGCAAATTGAAAGCCGAGGCCCACGCGCTTCGCATAGCTGAAGCTTCCGCAAACAAGGCTTTTGCTGAGTTTGTACAGAAAAATGTGGATGCTTGTCTTGATGTTACTGATACAATAACTGATTCATCGATGAACATAGATGACATTATGGATAAGATGAAACAAGTCACTCAAAACGAAGAATTAGCTAAGGAACTTCTTCCCGAAGATAGGGCTATCATAATCCAGGCAGTACTTGGACAAGTCATAACTTACATAAAGTCTTCTTCTTCAGTTCAATCAGTCTCAGGTTTAGAGGTACGTCAAAAAACTAACCAAATGATTCGAGGCATGACTATCTTTGGTTCGCATTCAGGGCTAGAGTATAATGAAATGTTAGCCGTTAAGGTGTTTAAATGGTCTCCAAGCAGTGCAAATTTTGCAGCTGATGCAGAAACACTCAACAATCAAAAAGCAAAGATGCATAAATCAGTTGGAAAGAGCGTGGGTCAAGTGCAGGGCTCTGATCAAAGTGAGGCAGTTAGGCGCCCTTTCATTTCAACCGCAGATGATTTCTAATTTGTGTTATCCATAAAGTACAAAGACCATCCGGTTTAGTGGTATCTAATTTTCTGACATCGAGAAGCATGGTTTAATTTTTCCAGATGATATGTTAAACATCTTCTTCAACAAGGCAATTATGCGAAAACACATGGCAGAACTACCACATAAAAAAATTCTACTGGTCGCAATAGCCTTAGTTTTAGCTATTGTGAACCAGGGTTTTGGAGAATTTAGAAATGTTTCCGGTTACGGTATAACCCCAAAAGAAGCTGTATTAAATGGTCTTATTGAGGCAATTAGGCAAGTCAAAGGTGTAGAAGTAGAAGTAGAAGAGAAATTGAAATCAAATTTTTCTGAAACTACCAATTCTAATGATGGGGTAAGAGAAGATAGGCTTGTCCTAAAAGAGCAACAATCAAGTGACATCTTTTCTAAAACCAACGGCGCGATTTCGTCTTATAAAGTGCTTAGCGTTCATAAAAGCTCGGAAGGATTAGGGCACGAAGCTCATTTAGAAGTTAAAATTCCAGACTACGAAATGGTCGGCCTTTCGCCAGAAAACCGTCGAAGACTCGCCGTCATGCCTTTTCGTACTAATGGTCAGACGTATATTTTCGAGGACATCCTAGTATCGCCAAATGAAGCTTCTAGAAAGGTAACACAGGGACTGGTGACACAGTTTACCCAGTCGCGTCGCTTTGCGGTGCTTGACCGAGAGTTTGTCGAGGAGTTCATGGCTGAGAAAAATATTATTATTTCTCCAGATGCACCGATTGAGGAGCAAGCAAAACTTGGTAATGTGCTCGGGGTTGACTACATGGTGGTTGGTACGGTCAATGACGCCGGTTACGAGCGCTATGTCGGCGAACTAAAGCTGACAGGTCAGATTCAGCCTGGGTGGTATACGCATGCAACGGTAGACTATCGAATCATCCTGATGGCAACGCGCCAAGTGAAGTGGGCGAATACTGTACGGATTGAAATGAGTTCACAAGACACACCCGAACTCGGCCAATATGGTGATCCACAGCAGGTGCGCGATGCGCTCTTCGAAAAAGTTGCACAAAAGATCGCTGAAGAGACGCTTAGCAATATTTACCCAGTTCTAGTTGTTTCTAGCTTGGGGAATGGAACGTACGTACTTAATCAGGGGGGGGCTGGGATTAAAATTGGTGAGCTGTTTGATGTGTTTGCCCACGGTAAAAAAATCATAGATCCTTATACAAAAGAATCTCTTGGTTATACCGAGGACTGGATAGCCCTGCTTGAAGTGATTCGGGTAACGCCAAAACTCACATATGCTCAACTCATTGAAGGCGATCCCTCAAATCTGACAGATGGTAGCATCTGTAGGAAAAACACAACAGAAATGGAGCAAAGATCAGTCCATGCCCCCAATACTACCGGTATGAACAAAGGGGTTAAGTTGCCCTTTGACTAGAAGAATTGTTTGTCGCGCGCAGTCTGGATACAAGAAAGACTCATATCTTGCTGCGGATAGCCTACCGGATGTCCCGAACTTATGGAGTTGAAGTGGACAAAGTAAGGTGTTTTTCGACCTAGCCCAAAATCATGAGATAGAGGGGGAGTCGCTCCTTCACGCCCTCTCTATCTCAATAAAACCAGGATATTCCCATTCTTAACTCATCGCTTCTTACATTGTAATCTCGAATAACCTCGCCGTAACCGTAGAAATACTGCAGAAAAAGAGTAGGGTTAAACGTTGTCCAGCGCTGGATTCGGTATTGTAATCCAGCAGTTACATTGCCTTTATTAAAAGGAATTCCATGCTTGCCGGAGCGGAAATTGAATTGAAAATCTAGCCCATCGCCCGATTGATGTTTGAGAATATTCTTCAGCCAAAACCCGTAATCCCACCAGCCGAGATAATCGCCAATGTCTTTATTTTCTCTGCCTTCATAGAGAGTTACTGGCCAGATGTGTGCGTACCAGAATAAATCCATATCAAATATTTTATCAGTCTGCAGAAACCGGACAAATAAACGGTCCCATGAACGGGCATTCTCCCCTGACGTCCCGTTGGAAAGGTGCCAATATCCTACATCCGCAGACAGAAACCACTTGTTCTCTTTTACAAAGCGGTAAAAGAGCTCGGGTTGATAGTTGTTATCGTAGGCTGGGTTTTGGTCTTTATAAATATCCCAGAGTATGAGATTGGTGAACGCTCCGTATAGATCAGCCTTGGTGAAGAAACGATACTTGAAACTATACTGAAGTTTGAGATCATTGCTGCCGATGATGGCGTAATTCGGTTTATGCATGGAAAAGGGGTTTTCTCGGTAATTTCTAAACACACGCTGTTCAATTAACCGCTGGCGTTTTTCTGCGTTCTCGGTTTCCGTGTTTTCAGTTTCTGCAAAGACCGGCAGCGCCAGAAGAAGTACGATGGCTAGAAAAAGACAACTTGATTTTTGAACCTTACTCATGAAAGTAACCCTCGAACCAAGGTAGGAAAATCGGAGCCAGCGAAGGGCAGTCTGGTTAGTAGAGAAAAACCCACGAAGTGTACCTGTTAAACTTGTCTGCAGCAATGTTATTCATCGTCAAGCAACCATAAAGGATTTCATAGGTTTCCTGTGAAAAATATATTTTATGCAACATGAAGTAGCTAGCACCATTGCAACCGATCTGAACCTGACCCTAAATAGAGTTAGCGCAGTTATTGAATTGCTCGATGGGGGCGCAACACTTCCGTTTATTGCGCGCTATCGTAAAGAAAACACCGGCAGTATGGATGAGTTGGATATCGCTGCGATCAGGGATGCCAGAATTCGTATAGAAGAATTGGAAAAGCGCCGTGAGTCTGTGATCACGTCGTTAAGTGAACGTGACCTTTATGCGGGTGAGCTCAAACAGCAGATAGATGCAGCAACTACGCTCAAAGACCTTGAAGATATTTATCTGCCGCATCGGATTAAACGCCGCACCCGTGCCACCGCTGCGCGTGAGAGGGGACTTGAACCTCTAGCGCAGCTAATTCTGACTGGAACCGCGGATGCAAGCCAGGCGGCAGTAAAATTCATCAAGCCGGATGTCGATGTCAACAGTGTAGACGATGCCCTCGCTGGAGCGCGGGATATTGTGGCCGAGCACATAAATGAAGACCCTGCCACGCGAGTTTTCATGCGTAATCTTTTTATGAAAAAAGGGCTGCTTGAAAGCAGCGTAGTCAAAAAGAACATAGAGCAAGCACAGAAATTCAGCGATTATTTCGACTGGTCTGAAAAAGCCGCCGTCGCTCCATCTCACCGGCTTCTCGCTATCCTGCGCGGCGAGGCGGAAGGCTTTCTGAAGGTTGCACTGCGTCCTCCTCAGGATGAAGCCATCGCGGCACTACAACGTCACATTGGCACCAAAGACAAAAACATGGCTCAGCTGTGCGCCGCCATTGAGGACTGCTATAAGCGTCTCCTCGCACCGTCAATGGAAACAGAACTGCGCACCCAACTTAAACAACAGGCTGATACCGAAGCCATACACGTGTTTCGTGAAAATGTGCGCGAACTTCTAATGGCAGCACCTCTGGGGCAAAAAACGATCCTTGCAATCGATCCTGGTTTTCGCACCGGGTGTAAGGTGGTTTGCCTTGATCAGCAGGGTAAACTGATCCACCACGATGTGATTTATCCCTTCACTGGGGAGGGGAAAGCGGCACAAGCGCAGAAAACCATTCAGGACCTGGTCAAGCATTTCAAGATAGAGGCCATTGCCATTGGTAACGGAACAGCTGGGCGGGAAACCCAGAGTTTTATTGCTGACTGTGCTCTGACACCGGCACCGATTATTGTGCAGGTAAATGAGAGTGGCGCTTCTATCTATTCAGCGTCCGACATCGCACGCCAGGAATTCCCCGAGCATGACATCACGGTGCGCGGTGCGGTCTCTATCGGGAGACGTCTGGCCGATCCTCTCGCCGAACTGGTTAAGCTTGATCCCAAATCAATCGGAGTAGGGCAGTATCAGCATGATGTAGATCAGTCCGCGCTGAAAAACAGTCTGGACGATACCGTTGTTTCTTGCGTAAATAGGGTGGGGGTTGAATTGAACACCGCCAGCGCAGCATTGCTTACCTATGTGTCAGGGTTGGGGCCACAACTAGCCCAAAACATAGTCACTTATCGAGAAGAAAATGGCCCTTTTGCAAGCAAAGCTCAGTTAAAAAAAGTAAAACGTCTGGGGCCAAAGGCATTTGAGCAGGCTGCAGGGTTTTTGCGTATTTACAATGCTCCAAACCCCCTCGACTGCTCTGCCGTCCATCCTGAGCGCTATAATCTGGTAAAACAGATATGTGCCGATAATGCCACGAGCGTGGCAGAACTTATGCAGAGCAAGGAGAAGCGCAGTTCCATAGATCTGAAACAATATTGCAACAGTGATATTGGCCTGCCAACGCTCACCGATATTATGGATGAACTCGCCAAGCCAGGGCGGGATCCTCGCGCACAGTTTGAGGTGTTCGCGTTCGCAGAAGGGATCGAAAAAATCGGAGATTTGCATGCCGGACTAAGTTTGCCTGGAATCATAACCAATGTGACCAACTTTGGTGCTTTTATCGATATTGGCGTGCATCAGGACGGGCTAGCCCATATCAGCCAACTGGCAGATGGGTTCGTTAAAGATCCAGCAGAGGTAGTAAAGGTGGGGCAAAAGGTTATTGCGCGTGTACTTGATGTAGATGAAAAGCGTAAACGCATAGCACTATCACTTAAAAAGGGGTAGGGGAGCATCGATTGCACCATAGCTGTTTACGTTGAAAATAGGAGTCAGTCGGAATAGCCGCAGTTAATTCCTGCGAACTCCGACTGACTCCTAGATGGTTTTTCAATAACGCCAGTTTACCAGAAGCATCATGGGAGCTAACTGTTCTGGCAGGCCGCCAAACCAGTAGATATTGTTCTTAATGACATTTATCAGCCCGATCTGAAGACCCTTGTCTGCTTTTTCAGCAAAATTTATCAGACCCAGTTGCACCCCATGCAGTTCATAGGCATGGTTAAACCAAGCCAGCTCAACCCCAGACATGCGCCCCGAACAGTAATTGGCAAAGCCTGCAACCTTAACACCGGTGAAATTCTCGGAATAGTTGGCCAGCAGCCCTAGACTCACCCCTGAACTCGTTCCGCTAGAGCCGTTTATAAGGCCTAGAACTAGGGCACGTTGCGGATTTTCCCCCCAGATATTGAGGGCTACACCGTCTATCCGAGTTGTACTGGAATGGATAGCAATATCTGGGGTCAGGCTGAGCTGAAAGGGTGCGACATCTGCCTGTACGTGGGTTACCATGCCTGCAATGCACAAAATAGCCGCAAATACCGTTACAAATACTGTCTTTTTCGCCATTAGTTTCTCCATGTCGCTAATAATCTCTCTTTTATATGGTCTATTTGGTTCATGCCAGCAGTAGCTCCATACCAACACCATGGCATGAAATGTTTTTATGCCTCACACCCTTGCCTTTATTCAACCTGTATCGGTATTATCGCCCCGGATGTTTACCGTAGCAGGTCAATAACTTTTCAGACAACGACCCGCCTTTAACTATAGCGGGTAATGGACAATTTAACAGTATGGATAAGTTTAGACACAATTTCAATACCATTGCCCAGTGTGGGATTCTGGCTAGCGGTGGGCTTACCCGCCTTGCTTTAAGTCCACCAGATCAGGAAGCTCGCGCGCACCTCATTAAAATAATGCAGCAAGAGGGGCTCAAGGTACATATTGATGCGGCGGGGAATATCCACGGCTTGTTGGAAGGGAGAGCGCCGGAGCTCGCTGCGGTAGTTATCGGCTCTCATCTGGATTCTGTTCCCCAAGGGGGGCACTACGACGGCGTGATTGGGGTTCTGGCTGGCATTGAGGTAGTCAGACGCCTTAACTCAGCCGGGCAACGTCCGCTACGGTCTTTGATAATCATTAACTTCTGCGCTGAGGAATCCAGTCGTTTTGGGGTGGCGACCCTAGGAAGCAAGGCTATTACTGGCAAAATAAGTACCGACGAACTTAAACAGATCACCGACAGTGAAGGTACGAGTTTTTACACCGCACTAAAGCAAAGTGGCTGCAACATAGATGCACTTGCGCAGGAGGTAATTGGTACGGGTGATATTCACGCATTTTTAGAACTCCATATAGAACAAGGACGGATTCTAGAGCAAAAAGATATCGATATCGGCTTAGTAACAGCTATCGCCGCCCCAAGTAGATTTGGCCTCACTCTTACCGGCCGCAGTGATCACTCCGGTAATACTCCCATGCATTTGCGCCGTGATGCCTTAGTTGGTGCGGCGGAAGTTGTCTTGGCAGTAGAGGAGATTGCACGCAATGCTGGAGCTTCTGGTGTAGGTACCGTTGGTGTGCTAAAGGTTGAGCCCGGCGCCATGAATGTGGTACCAGGTAGAGTTCATCTGCAAATTGATATACGTGACACCAACATGAACGCTAAAAACCAAGCAGTTACAGAATTGCAGCGTAGAATTAAATATATTGCACAGACGCGTAACCTTGGTTTCAATATCAAAACTCTGTGCAACGATGAGCCGACAATTCTGGATTCGGCACTGCGCAAACACATACAACATCTGGCCAGAAGCATGGATATATCTACCATGGAGATGTCCAGCGGGGCAGGGCACGATGCCATGCACTTTGCCGCCATAACACCCACTGCATTGTTGTTTATCCCAAGCATCGATGGGATAAGCCATAACATAAAAGAACAAAGCTCTTTTGAGGCGATAGCAAAAGGGGTAGAGCTGCTTTATGCCTGCGTACAGGATTTGACTGCAGCATAACACCAGCTCAGGTAGCGACTTTACCTCTGCCCCGTTTAGCATTCGCAACTGCCACGAGGATAGTATATGAAAAACGAAAAGCTCTACGCAAACCCAAAACTTCTCACCTCCGCGGATTCGGCAACCTTGCGGGACTTCTACGAGTCTAGGCATCCTGCGATTATTTCAGAGTTAATTTCAGGCTTAGCGGAAGAGGATATTTGGCCGTTAATCCAACATGCAGATAAACCTCTGCGTGCAGAAATTTTTAGCCATCTCGATGAAGACTTGCAAGTCAAGATAGTTGGATCCTTAAAATCCAAGGATGTTGCGAGCCTTATGACCGACATGCCTCCGGATAAACGCACTGACTTGTTTAAGGAACTGCCCGAAACCCTGCAGGAATTAGTGCTGCCGGCTTTGGCGCAGGCTGAGCGTGAGGACATCAGGACCCTGTCGGCGCACGAGGAGGGTACGGCTGGCGCAGTCATGACCTCCGCCTATGCGACATTATCCCCGGAGTTGACTACAGCTCAGGCCATCGAACGTCTCCGAGAAGTCGCTCCCGACAGCGAAACTATCTACTATGCGTATGTGCTGGGCGATCAGCGGCAGTTACTAGGCTTTGTATCCCTTAAAAAGCTTATTTTGGCGCACCGTGCTGCACGGATAGATGAAATCATGCACAAGCGGGTTTTATTTGCTCGGGTTGAGGATGACCAAGAAGAGGTGGCACGTAAAATCCAAAAATATGATTTACTCGCTTTGCCGGTTATCAACGCGCAGAATGCCCTTGTAGGAATAGTCACCCATGACGACGCTTTTGATATCATCACTCAGGAACACACCGAGGATATGGAAAAATTCATGGGGATCGTTGGTTCCCATGAGGATGCAGCCTATATCAAAACGAGCGTATGGGGGCATTTCAAAAATAGATATCCATGGGTGGTCGCGCTGGCAATATTGGGTTTGGTGTCCGGCTTTATTGTGCAGCATTTTGAGGGTTTGTTGCTCCAATTTGCAATTCTGGCAATGTTTATGCCTATGCTGGCTGATACCGGTGGCAATACCGGCAGTCAATCTGCCACCCTGGTAGTTCGAGCATTGGCTCTCAAGGAGATTACGTCCAAAGATGTCATGCGTATTCTAGGCAAGGAGTTCCAGGTTGCACTGCTGCTGGCATTACTCCTCGGGGTGATTGCTTTTGGCCGGGTATTCTTTTTTGGCGGTGGGTCGTCCATGCCGGACGGTTTTTCTTTGCTGCGAATCGCCAGCGCCATTTCACTGGCATTGGGGTTGCAGGTAATCACATCCACCTTAATAGGTGCTTTACTCCCTCTAGGAGCGTCAAAGTTAAAATTGGATCCAGCAGTTGTCGCCAGCCCAGCTCTGACTACCATTGTAGATATCACTGGACTAATGATTTACTTTACGATCGCCAAAATAATGATAGGCGGTCTCTGATTCCCAGAGCTCGGCAAATTCCACAAGATTGCCGTGCATATTTGAGGTGTGACTAAAGTTTACATAATACATATTACGCGACGTTGCGTAATTTATTGCATGGACTTAAATCCTAGAACCCTTATATTTATACTCTGTCGCTGAATTATGCAGAAACTATGGAGGTTTTATTGGCTGTGCAGACTCAAGAAGAAGTTTTAAATGCTGTCTTGCAATCAGCACAGCTCCCAACGTTGTCCAATGTGGCATCACGTCTGATTACCATAACGTCACAGGAAGAAACGACTATCAATGACATTGCCTCTCTCATCTCCAAGGATGTGTCGTTGTCAACCAAACTTCTGCGTGTGGTCAATTCAGCTTTTTATAGTTTCCCGCAACCAATAGGCACTATTCACCAAGCAGCCTCAATTCTTGGCACTAATGCGGTGCGCAGTCTAGTTCTGTCTTTTTCATTCCTGAAACCGGAACAGACAAATTCCACCACCTTTGACTACGCACGCTTCTGGGAAAACTCTCTGTTTAAAGCTGTTACTGCGCGTATGCTTATGACGGCCATGAAAGCCGAAGATTCGGAGGAAGGATTTGTCGCCAGCTTACTCCAAAATCTAGGTATTATGATATTGGCGCGTGCGTATCCGGATCAATACCCCAAGGTAGCTAAAATGCTGGTATCTTCTGATTCCGCGGTAAAGTGCACAGATCTGGAGAAACAGATAATCGGCGCAGATCATACCTATATCGGCAGCGAAATTGTAAAAAAATGGGGCTTCCCCGAAACCCTAGTCGCCCCTATTGCCTACCATCATTCTCCACATGAATACCCCGGCGAATCACAGAAAATCAGACTTTTGTGCCAGGTAGTTCACTTGTCCGACATGTTATCTAAGGCACGCCAGTCAAAAAACCCCGAAGAACATGTAGTTGAATTTCGACACCTTGCTAAGCAGAGACTTGGACTCAATGACGCTGTACTTGCGAATCTGCTGGATAGGGTTCATACCGAAGTTGAGAAGAACGCTCAATTTTTCAACCTTAAAATTGAGCCTCAAAAATCCATCGCTGAGATCTTACAGATCGCCAACGCCGAACTGAGCGTTCTAAATTTAAGCTACGAACAGATGAACCGTTCCTTGGTAGAAAAAACTGTAAAACTAGAACTGTTGACTAAAGAATTGGAAAAGAAAAACTTATTTCTGGAAAAACTCGCTCACATTGATGGGTTGACCGAAGCTTATAATCATCGTTATTTTCAGATTTTTCTAGATAAAGAGATCAAGCGCGCAGATCGCAATGAAAGTAATGTCAGCGTAATTATGATAGATATCGACCTCTTTAAACCATTTAACGACAAATATGGACATCAGATCGGCGACCAGATCCTTATTCAGTTTTCCCGGCTGTTTCGTGAATCGATCCGCGAATATGATCTGTTTGCACGCTACGGCGGCGAGGAATTTATTTTGATTTTGCCAGATACTGAATTAAATCAAGCTGGTGAGGTTGCAGAAAAACTGCGCGCCATGATAGCTGGACACACCTTTACGTACGAGCATGCGAGCTACCATATAACTGCAAGCTTTGGAGTTGCTTCTATCAAGCCTGCCGCTGACAATTTTGGCAAAAATGAACTTATTTCACAGGCAGACAACGCCCTGTACGAATCTAAAAAGAAAGGTCGTAACACCGTCTCTATCTACAGCAGCAAGAAAAAGTGGTTTGGACGTTGATTTTTCTACCTAAAGTCTCATCTCCGTTATGCCGATATCTCTTGTAGAGTATCCAATATATCCAAAGCCAACCCACGGAAGGGAGCATAGACATGGCACAGACAATCAATAACACTAATCTTGATCAATTTCGGGCTGAAAGCCAGCGCGTGATGCAGCAAAACCGGCAGCATCAGGCTGGTGCCGCAGTAGACAAACCTGCTGTCGAATCAACAAAACAATATGCGGATAATGTCACTTTGGGGGAACCAGCCTCACCTGCTGGCCTGTATCGAGCAGATATGAGCACCACTGAAGACCCTCAACTCACCCTCTTGCGCAGTCTGGTGCTGCAAATCTTTGAAGAGCAAGGTCTGGCGACAAAACTATCTATGGGTGACACAAGTATAGATATTAAGAGCCTGACACCAGGACAGGCGCAGGAGTTGGTAGCTGAAGATGGATATTTTGGCGTAGAACAGACGTCAGAAAGGATATTCAAAGGAGCTATTGGCATTGCTGGGGGTGATGCGACTCGTCTTGATGCCATCCTTAAAGGGGTAGAGAAAGGCTTTGCCGAAGCAGAAAAAGCCTTCGGTGGCACCCTACCGGAGATATCCTACAAAACCAGGGAAGCAGTTTTGGAGAAGCTCAACAACTGGGCGGAGTCCAACAGCCCCGGCTAAGTTTAATTCTACGCAAAAATCCTCTTAACTTAGATACTAGCCCCGGCCCGGTTTAAAATATCCCGGCGCCGGGTTTTATCTAGCAGAGTCACAAACCCAAGCATACCATTGATGCTGTTACCGAGAAAATAGCGCTCACGCTTTTTTATGTCATCGGGTAAAGATTCGATCTTGGCAAAGTAAGAATCATGGTGCAACAGCCAGGGGTACATTTCTGCGTGAAGCTGCTCTTTGCCCTCCCCCTCTAAACTAGATTCAATCCCTGCACCATTATTCTCTGTTAACTCTACTATCCGCTTTACCCACAGATGCAGTTGCTTTTCAGCCACGTTTAAAAGTTCCATGGCCTTGTCTTGCATGGTGCTATGGGCAAAAATCATTTTTTGCGGTTTATGTGTCATTACGCATTGGAGGGATTCAAGGGCAATGTCCAGATCAAAACGCGGCGGTGTTGCGGGGCGCATATAGACCCCATTGGGAGTATCAAGGCACACACCAGCGACCTCACCGGCCATAAGCAATTCACCATACATAAAACTCAAGTGATGTGCGGCATGTCCTGGAGTCTGCAACGCTGTAATTCCGATATCTTCAAGGACAGGACGATAATGGATGTTTTTCTCCGGAATCGGGATAATTTCCCCATATTCTAACGCTACCTTACCCAACACCTTGAGTGAACCTTCCCACAGGGCTTGCGGGGCAAGCATGTGTTTAATCCCGACGGGGTGACAAATCACCTGTGCATTGGGGAAATGGCGCAACAACTCCCCCGTTCCTCCGGCGTGATCAATATGGGTGTGGGTGAGTAAAATATAGTCAAGGTGCTCAACCCCGTACTGCTGCAAAGCTTGCAGCAGTACGGGGATACTTGAGAGCGGGCCCGGATCGAGCACAAAACTTGTCGTGGTATCAGCGTAAATCCAGGCGTTGATGAAGTTGCGAAACCCTTCCAGATTCGGCTGATCCAGATATACTTGGTGGAAACAGTTGTAGTCCATACAGGGCCCTATTTGCCTATTCATCTTGGTTTATAAGTAAAGAAATGGAAATGGGGAAATGCTCGTACTTATGCGCATTCCGAGAAACCACAGGCATGACATACACAGCAACCACCTTCATGCTCCACTGGGCCGCCACATTCCGGACAGGCACCTCCTTGGACATTTTGACCCACCACCTCCTCTTCATATTGAACATGCTGATGGATGGCCTTAGCCAGAGCATCGGCGCAGGAGGTGATTTTGTTTGCGCCAAATCCAGCGTGTTTATGGCATGAGATCCCGATCAGTTGTTTTACCGCCTGACGCGCCTGGACCCCACTGCGCCACGCTAAAGAGACTAGGCGTCCTAGGGCTTCGCACTGCGATGCCGCACAGCCACCGGCTTTGCCCATGGTGGTGAAAACCTCAAACAGTCCATGTTGATCTTCATTGATGGTTACGTAGAGGGGACCGCAGCCGGTTTCCATTTGATACGTTGCGCCAGACAATTTCCGTGGGCGGTTGCGCTTACGGCTCTGTTTGCCGCTCTCCACAGGGATATTAATCCCTTCGGAATCTTCTTTTTTTAGAGACAATACCTGATTATCCCGTGATCCATCGCGGTAGATTGTTACTCCTTTACATCCATTTTCATAAGCCATTTGGTACACACTGGAAACATCATCACGGGTGGCGGAATTACAGAAGTTTACCGTCTTTGACACCGCATTGTCCGTGTGTTTCTGAAACACTGCCTGCATTTTGATGTGATCTTCAGGGGTGATGTCGTGGGCGGTAACAAAAATTCGACGGATATCCTCGGGGATCTGTTCAAAATCTTTGATGCTGCCCTTTTCAGCGATCAGCTTCATCAACTCCAAAGAATAAAACCCACGTTCACGCGCGATACGTTCAAACAGGGGGTTTACCTCGACTAGAATATCATTGTCCATAACCTGGCGGATATAAGACACCGCGAACAGGGGCTCCACGCCACTGGAACTATTGGCAATAATAGAAATTGTTCCGGTAGGGGCAATGGTGGTGCAGGTAGCGTTGCGGATCTCTCCCATCCCGCGCTGATCATAGGTGCTCCCCTTAAAATTTGGAAACGCACCTCGTTCGGCGGCTAACTGTTTTGACGTAGCATGGGATTTTTCGTTTATAAAGCCCATTATCCTGTTTCCCAGAGCGATAGCTTCGGTGCTGTTGTAGGGGATTTGCAGCAGGATTAGCAGGTCGGCCCAGCCCATGATGCCCAGCCCAATTTTACGGTTGGCGAGGGACATGTCGCGTATCTGTTCGATGGGGTAGTTATTGACATCAATGACGTTGTCAAGAAAACGGGTAGCCAATGCTATGGTCTGTTCGAGTTTGTCCCAGTTAACCTCACCCTCTTTGGTTACCATCTTGCTCAAATTAATAGACCCAAGGTTACATGATTCATAGGGCAGCAAAGGCTGCTCTCCGCAAGGGTTGGTACTTTCAATCTCCCCAATATGCGGAGTTGGGTTGTCGCGGTTGAGGCGGTCGAGGAAAATAATACCGGGCTCACCATTGTTCCACGCCAGATCAACGATATGGTCGAAAACCTTCGGCGCCGACATCCGATCTACTTCAGCTCCTGTTCGAGGATTAATGATGGCGTAGTCTTGGTTGGACTTCACCGCCTCCATAAACTCTTCGGTAATCCCGACGGAGATGTTGAAGTTGGTCAAGACATTCTGATCTCGCTTGCTCATGATGAAATCCATGATATCCGGATGATCAACCCGCAGTATTCCCATGTTGGCACCGCGTCTGGTCCCCCCCTGTTTGATGGTTTCTGTTGCGGTGTCAAATACGTTCATAAATGACAGCGGCCCCGATGAAACTCCTTTGGTGGACAGGACGACATCGTTAGCCGGTCGGATGCGGGAAAAGGAAAAACCCGTACCGCCACCGCTTTTATGAATCAGCGCTGTATTCTTGACTGCCTCAAAGATACTCTCCATGGAATCTTCCACCGGCAGGACGAAACAGGCGGACAGTTGCCCCAATTCACGTCCGGCGTTCATCAAGGTCGGAGAGTTGGGCAAAAACTCCAGATTGGTCATCATAGAGTAAAACTTGGCGCTGATCTCCGCTACATCCTCTTCGGCATACTTTGCTTCCGCCTGCGCTATGGCATCAGCCACACGTTGAAACATATTGGCCGGTGTTTCCAGAGACCTCCCCTCTTCATCGCGCTTGAGATAGCGTCGTTCAAGGACGGTGAGTGCGTTTTTGGTCAGTGAAATAGCATCTGAACTGCGGTACTCTGTCATTGCGCCTGTTCCTTTGATTTTATATTCGAATTCGAACGGTTGAAGTGAAGCGGGCGATACTGATAATTGATGTGCGCGAAACGCAGGTAAACACCATTACTCAGGATGCGCTCAACATGGGTCAATACTGAACGAACACCACATACGGTGGAAGAAACGAATTCTAACCACAACATGTCGTGGTGTCAACCAACATTCCTTACTTATATACGTAAAACTGGCGCAGGATTGATGTTGGCTGATGTCGACCACTTTTGGGCTACTCTTGGGCAACCATAGGCGGTTTTATTTCCCATTGCCTTTGTAGCAGGTGGGATGATATTTTGGCGCGAGCTTTAGGCTCCGTGGCTCTAATTCCATGCTAAGTAGCAACATCCCAATATTTTCCCTCAATTTATTATTAAACTCAACCTCCAGGATCGCCCTTGTCCATCTATCTTGACAATGCCGCTACCTCGTTCCCCAAACCTGAATCTGTGTATACACAGCAGGATTACGTGGCTAGAAACTATGGGGCCAACCCAGGTCGTGGAAGCTACAAAATGGCCCGAATTGCCGCCCAGACCATGGCGGCAACACGCGAGATGGTCGCTGATTTCTTCAATATTTCGTCCAGTTCACGTATCGCTTTTACTTTTAACGCTACCCAGGGAATCAATACCGCCCTGTCGGGCATACTCGAGCCAGGACATAGAGTGGTCACCACGAGCGTAGAACATAATGCCGTAGTCAGGCCTCTGCACCAACTTCAGCAGGAAGGGGTCGAAGTCTTCAAGGTTTTAGCTGATGCCCAGGGGCGGGTCACTTCTGAAGACGTTTATCGCGCCTGCGGGGACGCCACCACCAAACTGGTGGTAATGACCCACTGCTCCAACGTTACCGGTGCGGTGCAGCCCGTTGCGAAAATTGGCAAATTCTGCCATGAGCACGACATTATATTTATGCTGGATGCGGCGCAAAGTGCCGGAGTACTTCCCATAGATGTTGATGCTATGCATATAGACATCCTTGTCGCTCCGGGACATAAGGGCCTACTGGGACCGCAGGGAACCGGCTTTATCTATGTAAGAGACGGATTAAAGATTAAACCCCTCATTCGTGGCGGCACCGGGAACCTATCTAGCCAGGCGCAACAGCCTCTTGAGATGCCAGAATTACTGGAAAGTGGTACCCTTAACACTGCTGCACTGGCGGGGCTAGGTGCAGGAATGAAGTACATCCTTCATCAGGGCATGGATAACATCCATGCGCATGAACAGCGCCTACTCCAATTACTCTGGGATGGGCTAGGAGGAATCCCCGGAGTATGCTGCTACGGGCCGGAACCAGGCCCCACACATTCCGGCTTGGTGTCTTTTACTTTGAATAATCAGTCTACAGTCGAGACAGGTTTTTTTCTCGACCAGAACTTTGATATAGCGGTACGCACCGGTCTGCATTGTGCGCCAGATGCGCATAAAACTATCGGTACATTCCCCGGCGGGACAGTGCGAGTCAGCCCTGGATGTTTCAATACCGAACAGCATATACACACATTTATTCAAGCGATTAAGAGCATCACCTCACAGCCATTTTAACCACCGAAGAGCGGAGAAAACATGCCAAAAAAATTCATTCTTGATACCAACGTCCTCCTACATGACGCGCGCGCCATGTATAAGTTTACCGATAACGAGGTTGTTATCCCCATCACTGTCATTGAAGAAATTGATACTTTCAAAAAGGATCTCAATGAAATTGGGCGTAACGCGCGCCAGGTTTCACGTCAGTTGGATAAACTGCGCCAGACCAACAGCCTCATTAAGGGAGTGCCGCTGGAAAATGGTGGCAGTGTAAGGGTTGTTTTGTTTGCAAAAGACTACGCAGACAAACTCCCCCCCGGATTAAGGATCGAGCGTGCAGACAACCGTATTCTTGCTATTGCCGCAGCCGAAATGGAAAACAGTACCGATCCGGTGATTTTTGTCACTAAAGACACCAACTTGCGCATTAAAGCCGATGCTATGGGGCTCATTGCTCAGGACTATGAATCAGACAAGGTCTCCATCGACGAGCTCTACTCAGGCACTACCGAGTTGGAGGTCCCTGCGACAGAAGTTGATCGTTTTTACGGACAGGGTTACCTTGATTTTGAAAATGAGGCTAATGAAACCAAGCGCAGCCTATATCCCAATGAGTGTGTCACTCTGATCGATGCTGGGAACCCATCTCACACCGCCTTGTGCAGATATCACGCCGCGAAGAAACGTCTGCTGCCTCTGTACAAGCCGAGCAAAGAGGGAATCTGGGGCATTCAAGCACGCAACAGAGAACAGCACTTTGTGTTGGATATTCTTTTAGATACCGATATCCAACTGGTTACTCTAGTGGGTAAAGCTGGTACCGGTAAAACCTTGCTTGCCATTGCTGCGGGGCTGCAACTTGTTGCCGATGACAACCGATACAGCCGTTTACTTATTTCGCGTCCAGTATTCCCCATGGGGCGTGATTTGGGCTTTCTACCCG
>Ga0265295_1004941_pt1 | contig 17504 bp, 16 predicted proteins | sample Munlansysbiofilm_FD_192503 | JGI IMG/M metagenome (GOLD analysis project Ga0265295, IMG submission 192503) | Leachate microbial communities from a municipal landfill in Southern Ontario, Canada - Methane capture system biofilm | ecosystem: Engineered > Solid waste > Landfill > Unclassified ...
GGTACACCCGGCCCGGGGGCACTCATCGGGCACGCTTGTGCACGCGCTGCTGGCGCACACCAGTGAGCTGGGTACGCAGGCGGGCAAGGAGCGGCCGGGTATCGTGCACCGGCTCGACAAGGACACGTCCGGTCTCATGATGGTCGCCAAGACCGATGAGACGCAGATCGCACTCTCCGAGGCGCTCAAGATCCGTACCGTGGAGCGGCGATACGTGACGCTCGTGCATGGTTACATCGCTCCGGATAGCGGCATCATCGACGCCCCGCTTGCACGACATCCCAAAGATCGCATGCGTATGGCCGTGTCGGATCGTTCTGATGCAAAGCAGTGCGTGACGACGTTCCGGGTGCTCGAGCGTTTCATGGCCGGGACACATGACGACGGTTACACGCTCGTGGAGTGCAAGCTCTACACGGGGCGGACACATCAGATCCGCGTTCATATGCAGTACATCAAGCACCCCGTCGTCGGCGATTCGATGTACGGGCGCAATCGCACGAAGGCCGACCTGGGGCTCGATCGGCAGTTCCTCCATGCATATCGTATAGGTTTCGATCATCCGGTGACCGGCGAGCGGATCGACCTGCTCGATGCACTGCCGGACGATCTCGCGAAACGGCTGCGGGCGCTCGGCCCGGAGTCGATGGGTCGCACCAGTACGGGCGACCAGGTCATGGGACTCGTACTGCAAGGGTAGGCGAGCCTCCACAGGACCTCCACAACTACTGCGCTTCACGTGCGCAGAGGGGTACTATCCTGGCGTACGACCCCAGGGAGGCGTGATGACCAGTCAGATCCGCAGGATACTCGTTGTCGAAGACGAGGCACAGACGCGCTCGGTCGTTGAGGCCTACCTTGAACGTGAGGGTTACTGGGTGACCGCCGTCGGCGATGGTGAGCACGCTCTCGAGGCGTTCGGCGGACATGCTTACGATGGGGTCGTGCTCGACCTGAACCTACCCGGGCTTCCCGGTGAAGAGGTGTGCCGACGTGTTCGCGACGTCTCCGACGTCCCGATCATCATGCTGACGGCCAAGGGTGCTGAGGAAGAGCGTATCGCCGGTCTCGACCTCGGCGCAGACGACTACCTGGTGAAGCCGTTTTCGCCACGCGAGCTCGTGGCTCGACTACGTGCGTTGCTCCGTCGGGCGAAGGCCGAGACAGAGCCGCAGCGCTCCAGGGTCCAGTACGGACCCCTTGAGATCGATCTGGCGGGTCACAAAGTGTTCGTAGACGGCGAGGAACCCGATCTCACCGCTAGTGAGTACAAGCTGCTCACCACGCTTTCACGGTATCCCGGGCGTGTGTACTCGCGTATGGAGCTCGTCGAGAAGGTCCTCGGCTACGATTTCGAAGGGTACGAGCGCGCGATCGACTCCCACATCAAGAACCTTCGCGCCAAGCTCGGGGATGACCCGAAGGAGCCGCGGTTCATCCACACGGTGTTCGGCGTGGGATACCGTTTCGAATCCCCGGTCGTCGACCAGTGAGACGCGGTAGCCTCACGTTCCAGCTCGCGTTCGCATTCGCGTTCGTCGCGGTTGCGACGGCGCTCATCTCGGCGGTCGTCATCACTGTCACGTGGCAGCGGCAGTTCGAGGTCTACATCGAGCGTGGTGTGCAGGGGCGCGCGGACGAGGCGGCGGACTACTTCGGCATGCAATACGAGCGTGCAGGGGACTGGCAGACCGCCGCTGCGATGGGTCTGCTCACAGTCGGTGTCTCTCCCGACCTGCGGATCGAGGTGGTGGACGGCGACGGTGAGCTGATCGCGCACACCGTCGCTCCCGGTGGTGCAGTGGAGGATGACGAGGCGAGCGAGTGGAGCGAGGTCACCGCCTCGGCGGATATCGTAGTGGACGATGGCATCGTGGGCGCCGCCATCGTCACCCAGCGGACCCGGGACGGCATCCTGACTGAGCGAGACACGTGGTTGCGCAAGGTGTCACTTCTGGGGCTTGCTGTGGCTGCCGCTATCGCGGTCGTGCTGGCTTCGTTTGCCGGTGTGGTGTACTCGCGCGGGATCGTGAGGCCCATCGAGGAGGTCACGCGGACGGCCGAGCGCATCAGGAGTGGCGACCGCTCGGCGCGCACGGGTATGGCCGGTGGCGATCCGGTGGCCGATCTCGGTGCGACCTTCGATCAGATGGCCGATGCCGTGGAGGCCGAACGCCGCTTCGAACAGCAACTCACGGCTGATGTGGCGCACGAGCTCCGTACGCCGCTCCAGGCGATCCAGGCGACTGTGGAGGCTATGCAGGATGGCGTGCTACCCACCGACGCGGAGCGCCTCGCGCTCATCCACGATGAGACCGTGCGTCTCGGTAGGCTGACGCAGTCGATCATGGAGCTTTCGCGGCTCGAGACCGGCTCCGCACCGTTCTCGTTCGAGGGGATAGATGTGACGGGACCTGTCGGGACAGCGATCGAGAGCTCGCGCGCGCTCATGGAGTCGACGGGGCATGTGCTGGACGCCTCGTTCGAGCCGGGGCTCATCGTGAGCGCGGATGGTGATCGGTTGACGCAGGCGGTCGGCAACCTACTCTCCAACTCCGCGCGCTACACGCCGGAGGGTGGCATGGTGCGTGTGCGGCTCCTGCGCGACGGCACTGAGGCTGTGATCGAGGTGGCCGACTCGGGCATAGGAGTGGCAGAGGCCGATCGCGAGCGTGTGTTCACGCGCTTCTGGCGGGCGGATCCTGCGCGCAACCGTGCGAGTGGCGGACTCGGGATAGGGCTTGCGGTGACGCGCGAGATCGTCGAGCGTCACGGCGGGCGGGTCGGCGTACACGAGAGTGACCTTGGCGGCGCGGCGTTCGTGATCCGGCTACCGCTCCTAGGGGAGAAGCGATAGGGGTCGTTTTGTGACAGGCGGCTCTTGTCCGCTCATCGGTGTCCTGCTAGTCTCGGTGAGACCTTTAATACCGGTCCCGTGAGGCCGGCAAGGAAGCTAATCGCATAGTCCGCAGCGTCTGCACTCTGGGCGCGCGCAGTCGAAGCAGCCGCCTTCTTGCCAGTCGCGAGAAGGCGTTTTTGTGCCCTACGCGGAACCGTCGACCAGAGACAGGGAGGTGTGGGGGTGAGCTATCGCGAAAAGGCAGTGGTCATGGACGCCGAGTCGATGGATCGGGCCCTTACCCGGATCGCGCACGAGATCCTCGAGGCCAACAAGGGTCTGGGTGATATCGCGATCGTAGGGATCATGACGCGCGGCGTGGATATGGCCAACCGTCTTGCGGAGCGTCTCGAGCGTATCGAAGGAATCGCCGTCCCAGTGGGTAATCTCGACATCTCCTTCTATCGGGACGATGTTGCGATACGGCTGAGCCCAGAGGTGCATACCACCGATATCCCATACGAGGTGGAGGGGCGCACGATCGTGCTCGTCGATGATGTCCTGTATACCGGGCGCACCATCCGGGCCGCGCTGGATGCAGTCATGGACTTCGGGCGACCCTCGGCTATCCAGCTTGCCGTGTTGGTGGATCGCGGTCATCGCGAGCTGCCGATTCGTGCTGACTTCGTCGGTAAGAACGTCCCCACCGCGCGCCGTGAACGGGTCAAGGTGCAGTTGATAGAGCACGATGGTCGCGACGCGGTGGTCATTCTCGAGGACGATGGGCAGGGGGTGTAGCGATGGGTCTTTCTAGCCAGCACCTGATGACGATGGACGACGTTACCGCAGAGGACGTCACGCTCATCCTGGATACAGCCGAGTCGTTCGCCGAGGTCAATCAGCGCCGTATCAAGAAGCTTCCGACGCTTCGCGGTCGTACGATCGTGAACCTGTTTTTCGAGCCGTCCACGCGTACACGCATGTCCTTTGAGATCGCGTCCAAGCGCCTCTCTGCCGACGGGGTGAACTTCACCGCATCGTCATCGGCGACCGTGAAGGGCGAGACACTGCGCGATACCGCCAAGACGCTCGCTGCGATGGCTTGCGACATGGTGATCGTGCGTCATCGGTACGCCGGTGCGCCGCAGATGCTCGCTGAGGTGATGGACTGCCCGATCGTCAACGGTGGCGATGGCGTGCACCAGCACCCTACGCAGGCGCTCCTCGACCTCTTCACCATGCGTCAGTCGTTCGGAAAGCTCGAGGGACTGCGTGTGGGGATCGTGGGGGATGTCTGTCACTCGCGCGTGGCTGGCTCGCTCGTCCCGGCGCTCAACAAGATGGGAGCCACGCCGGTCATCATCGGCCCGCCGACCCTCATGCCGGTGCGCCCGGATGTGCTCGGTGCCGAGGTGGCGTACGATCTCGATGCGGTCCTACCCACGCTCGATGTGGTGTATCTTCTGCGGGTGCAGTTCGAGCGTGCTGCCCGGATGCCGTTCCCGAGCAACCGTGAGTACGCGATGCTCTACGGGATGGATACGGCGCGGCTCGGTGCGCTGCCGTCGCACGCGGTCGTGATGCATCCGGGGCCGATGAACCGGGGCGTTGAGATCTCGGCCGATGTCGCTGACTCGTCAAGGAGCGTCGTCCTCGATCAGGTCGAGTCCGGTGTGGCGGTTCGTATGGCCATCATGTATCTGATGCTGGGAGGTGCGGATAGTGGCGCTGCTGCTTAAGGGGGGACGCGTCGTCGACGCAGCCGCGGAGCTCGATGCGGTACTCGACGTGCTTTTGGTAGAGGGAGTCATCGCGGGTGTGGGAGAGGAGCTCGAGTCAGCGGGCGCCGAGGTGATCGACTGTGCCGAGAAGGTGATCCTACCGGGTCTTGCCGACATCCACGTACACCTACGGGAGCCCGGGCAGGAGTACAAGGAGACGATCGCAAGCGGGACGCGTGCGGCCGCCCATGGCGGTTTCACCGCAGTAGCGTGCATGCCCAATACGAAGCCGATCTGCGACAGCGGATCGCAGGTGCGCTTCATCGTAGAGAGGGCCGCCACTGCGGGTGCCGTGCGTGTATATCCGATAGGCGCAGTCACGGCTGGCCAGTCAGGTGAGCAGCTTGCCGAGATCGGTGACATGGTCGCTGAGGGTGCTGTGGCGTTCTCAGACGACGGGCATGGCGTGCAGAGCGCGGGCATGACGCGGGTCGCGATGGACTACATCAGACGTTTCGATGCGCCGCTCATCGTGCACTGCGAGGACGAGTCGCTTGCCGGTGACGGAGTGGTCAACGAAGGTGTCGTGAGTACGCGGATGGGACTGCCGGGTATTCCGGCCGCTGCGGAAGAGACGATGGTAGCGCGCGACATCGCGATCGCCGAACTCACCGGTTGCCGACTTCACCTGGCGCACCTCTCGACCTCCCGTAGTGTCGAGCTCGTGCGTGAGGCCAAGGCTCGCGGTCTGGCGGTGACCTGCGAGGTCACCCCGCATCACCTCTTCCTGGACGAGGATGATCTCGTGACCTACGACTCGAACTTGAAGATGAACCCGCCGCTGCGCACCGCAGCCGATCGGGAAGCGCTCGTCGAGGGCCTATTGGACGGCACGGTCGACTGCATCGCGACGGACCATGCGCCGCATGCGGTCCATGAGAAGGAGCTCGAGTTCGAACTGGCGCCCAATGGCACGACGGGCCTGGAGACGGCACTTTCGCTGGTGAACACACATCTCGTCGCGACCGGCGTGCTCGACTGGGTCGCCGTCACGCGACTCATGTGTCACGGGCCGCGTGCCGCAGCGAATCTTCCGGAGATGCGCCTGGAGGCGGGTTTCCCGGGGGATATCACCATCGTCGATCCTGAGGCTCGGGTAGAGGTAACGCCCGAATGGTTCGAGTCGAAGTCGCGTAATTCGGCGTTTCTTGGCAAGAGTCTGCTTGGGCGAGCGAGTGACGTGCTCGTAGGTGGGGAGTGGGTTGTGCGGAAGAGTAAGGTGGTTATGTAGTGTCACGCACAATGGCCAGCATGCGTCCGGCGGTGCTTGCCTTCGAAGACGGTACTGTCTTCGAAGGTAGGAGTTGCGGTGTAGACGGGGAGCGGACCGGCGAGATCGTGTTCAATACCTCGCTTGGCGGCTATCAGGAGGTCATGACCGATCCGTCGTACGCCGGTCAGATCGTGACGTTCACGACGCCGCATGTCGGCGTCTACGGAACGAACGCTGCGGACATGGAGTCGCGCGGTGTGTTCGCTGCGGGCTTCGTGATGCGTGAGATGTCGGAGACGGCGTCGAACTGGCGGAGCGAAGAGCCACTGCGCGCGTTCTTCGAGCGGCACCAGGTGGTGGCGATCGATGGCGTGGATACGCGACGTCTCACCCGGCACGTACGCGAGTGCGGTACGATGCGCTCGGTGCTTTCGACCATCGACCTGGATCCGGCAGTGCTTGTCGCCAGGGCGGCCGCTTCACCGGGCCTTGCAGGACGCGATCTCGTATCGGAGGTGGCGGTCACCGATCCTTACGTGTGGGGGTTGGACGGTCCGTGCGCGGGTGACATCCCGGTTGACACCGGCGTACTCCCGCTGCGTCCGCGGTACCACGTCGTGGCGTTTGACTCAGGTATCAAGTTCAACATTCTGCGCCAGCTCGCCGAGACCGGCTGCGAAGTGACCGTTGTGCCGCCGACGACGAGCGTTGGCGATGTGCTCTCGATGAATCCCGACGGCGTCTTCTTTGCAAACGGTCCGGGCGATCCATCGGCGGTGCCGTATCTGCATGAAACGCTTCGGGGGATCCTCGGCGAAGCACCGGTCTTCGGTATCTGTCTCGGGCATCAGATGCTCTCCCTTGCGCTCGGTTGTTCTACCTATAAGCTGAAGTACGGGCACCGGGGAGGCAATCAGCCCGTGATGAACCTGCTCACCGGGAAAGTGGAGGTCACAAGCCAGAACCATGGCTTCTGTGTCGAGTACGGCTCGATCGGCCCGCTCGTGCCGGAAGCCTCTGGAGGGCTGACGCACGATCCCGGCGATCTGGCCGCGTGGGTTCGTGCTGGAACCGCTCCAGTGGTACGCTCGGAGCGGTTCGGCCTCGTGCAGCTCACGCACGTGAATCTCAACGACATGACGGTCGAAGGTCTTCGTGCCCTCGAGACGCCGGCGTTCTCGGTGCAGTACCATCCTGAGGCCGCTCCCGGTCCGCATGACGCGCGGTATCTGTTCGAGGCATTCGTACGGCTCATGGATGGCAGTACAGACATATTCGCAAACAGGGACGGAGTGTGACAGCGGTGCGCACGGTGCTTCTTGCGGTCGACTTCAGCGACGACAACCACCTGATTCTTGCATTCGCAAGGGGGCTTCCCGCGCTTGGTGTTCGACACGTCGTGCTGGGGCATGTGGTCGAGGTCTCGGGGCTCGAAGGCCCGCTTATCGCGCATAAGGTCGACGAAGCGCGCGAGAAGCTTCGCGGTTACGCAGATGATCTGGAGGCCGAGGGGCTTGCGGTCGAGGTGCAGGTGGTGACCGGTGACCCCGTGGAAGAAATCGGGGCGCTCGCGACCGAAACGCACGTGGACGCAGCTGTCTACGGTTCGCACGCAAGGTCGGTAGCCGGACAGCTCTTCGTCGGGTCGGTCTCCGATCGGCTCATGCGTGAGGCGACGATCCCGCACCTTCTGGTGCGCTTCGACCTTCTGCGCAACATCGACGATCCTGCTTCGCTGCTGCGTCACTTCGGCGAGAAGGTCGTGCTGCCGACGGACTTCTCTCTCTCCGCCGCACATGCATTCTCGCAGGCGATCGAGCTGGATGAGGGCGCCATCAAGCACGTGACGCTTCTGCACGCCGTCGATCCTGCACTGACCGGCGAGAAGCTGCGCAAGGCCGAGGAAGGCGCCGAGTTCCACCTTCGGAATCTGCAGGCGATGTGCACCCAGAAGAAACTGGCGTCGAGTGCATCGATCAGGAAGGATTCTCCGGTTCATGCCGTGCTCGACGAGATCGAGGAGCGCCGGGTCACGGGAGTGATCGTCGGCACTCGTGGACGCAACGCTGTGCAGGAAGTACTGCTGGGGAGTGTATCGATGACGCTCATGCGTCAGGCGAGTTGCCCCGTACTGATCGTGCCGTAAGCAGAATCGAAGGAGGCGCATGCCACGCAGGGACGATATCTCGACCATCCTCATCATCGGATCGGGACCCATAGTCATCGGTCAGGCGTGTGAGTTCGACTACTCGGGCGCCCAGGCGTGCAAGGTGTTGCGCGAGGACGGCTACCGCGTGGTCCTCGTGAACAGCAATCCAGCCACGATTATGACCGACCCGGAGTATGCGGATCGTACGTACGTGGAGCCGATCACTGTAGAGGCGGTGGAGCGGGTCATCGCGATCGAGCGCCCGGATGCGCTTCTGCCGACCCTTGGCGGGCAGACAGGGCTTAACTGCGCGGTCGCGCTGGCCGAGGCTGGTGTGCTCGAGAAGTACGACGTGGAACTCATCGGCGCCACCCTCGAAGTCATCAAGACGGGTGAGGACCGCAAGCTGTTCGCCGAGGCTGTAGAACGGATCGGGCTCGAGACGCCGAACTCGGTCTATGCCTACGCGATCGCCGATGCGGAGTCGTTCGTGGCCGAGGTGGGGTGGCCAGTGGTCATCCGGCCGAGTTTCACCCTCGGCGGCGCGGGTGGTGGCATCGCCTATAACATCGACGAGTTGCGTCAGATCGCTGCGGGCGGTCTCGCGCTCTCTCCGGTGGGCGAGGTGCTGGTCGAGGAGAGCGTGATCGGCTGGAAAGAGTACGAGATGGAGGTCATGCGCGACCGCAACGACAACTGCGTGATCGTATGTTCCATCGAGAACGTGGACCCGATGGGGATCCACACCGGCGATAGCATCACCGTGGCTCCTGCGGTGACACTCACGGATCGCGAGTACCAGGTACTGCGCGACGCGTCCTTTGCGATACTGCGGGAGGTCGGGGTGGAGACCGGCGGTAGCAACGTACAGTTCGCAGTGAATCCGCACGACGGACGCGTGTTCGTGATCGAGATGAATCCGCGCGTCTCGCGTTCATCGGCGCTCGCGAGCAAGGCTACCGGCTTTCCGATCGCCAAGATCGCCGCTAAGCTCGCCACCGGCTACACGCTCGATGAGATCCCCAACGATATCACCCGGGTGACGCCTGCGGCTTTCGAGCCATCGATCGATTACTCGGTCGTGAAGGTCCCACGCTGGGCCTTCGAGAAGTTCCCCGGTACAGACACCACGCTCACGACGCGTATGAAGAGTGTCGGCGAAGTGATGGCGATGGGGCGCACGTTTGCCGAGGCGTTCGGCAAGGCGTGGCGCTCGCTGGAAAACGGTCGGGGAGGGTTGGGTGCTGACGGCAAGGACGTCTTTGACGAGTCTCACTTCGACGAGCGTCTTGCAGTTCCTAACGAGCACCGGATGTTCTACCTGATAGAGGCACTACGACGTGGCAGAACTCTTGAGGAGTTGCACCACATCACAGCGATCGACTCATGGTTTCTCGAACAACTTCAGGGTGTGGTCGCGGTCGAAGGTATGATCCGGGGCCGCTCACTCGCAACACTCACCGGTGCTGAGCTGAGGGAATGCAAGCAACACGGGCTCGCCGACGTTCAGATTGCTCACCTTACAGGTTCGATAGAGGGTGAGGTACGGACCAGAAGGCTCGACCTCGGCGTGACGGCTACTTTCAAGGCCGTCGACACATGCGCTGGTGAATTCCTTGCGAATACGCCGTACTACTACAAGACGTACGAGGAGGAGAGCGAGGCCGTCCGTTCCGACCGGAAGAAGGCGATGATCCTCGGGGCGGGGCCCAACCGTATCGGGCAGGGCATCGAGTTCGACTACTGTTGCGTGCACGCTGCGTATGCGCTCTCGGACGCCGGTTTCGAGACGATCATGGTGAACTGCAACCCCGAGACCGTCTCGACGGACTACGACACTTCGGACAAGCTCTACTTCGAGCCGCTCACCTACGAGGATGTCATGGACATCATCGACCTGGAGCGTCCCGACGGTGTGCTTGTGACGTTCGGAGGCCAGACACCACTCAAGCTCGCGCGCAGGCTTGAGGAGGCCGGCGTATCGATCCTCGGCACCAGTCCGGAGGCGATCGACCTTGCTGAGGACCGGAAGCGTTTCTCCGAGGTGCTGGACCGTCTGGGGATCGCTTATCCCGCAGCGGGGACCGCACGCACGCTCGACGAGGCGGTCGAGGTAGCAGCGAGGATCGGGTATCCGCTCCTCGTGCGTCCGAGTTACGTGCTCGGTGGTCGCGGGATGGTGATCGCCTATGACGAGGAGTATATGCTGCGCTTCGTGCAGCAGGCGTCCGAGCTATCACCGGGCCAGCCGGTGCTGCTGGATCGGTTCCTGGAGGGTGCGATCGAAGTGGACGTTGATGCCGTATGTGACGGCGAGACCGTCTACATCGGTGGCGTGATGGAGCACATCGAAGAGGCGGGTATCCACTCGGGTGACTCGGCGTGCTGTATCCCTCCGTACTCGCTCGGTGAGGACACGATCGCGGTAGTGCGGGGTCATGCACGAGCGCTTGCGCTTGAGCTCGGGGTTCTTGGTCTGATGAACGTGCAGTTCGCCATAAAGGATGAGATGGTCCACGTTCTCGAAGTGAATCCTCGCGCTAGCCGGACGGTCCCGTTCGTGAGCAAAGCCACGGGCGTGCCGCTTGCAAAGGTCGCCGCTCGCGTGATGGCAGGGGAGAAGCTGGCGGGGATGCGGCTTCCAGCCGAAGACCGCGAGCTTGGCCGCTTCTGCGTGAAAGAGGCGGTCATGCCGTTTGGGCGGTTCCCGGGTGCGGACAGCGTGCTCGGCCCCGAGATGAAGTCTACAGGAGAGGTCATGGGCGTTGCGTCCGACTTCCCGTCGGCTTATGCCAAGTCTCAACTCGCAATCGACTATTCTCTACCGACGAGTGGTACGGCGTTCATCTCGGTGTGCGATCGCGATAAGCGCGGTGTGGTACCGGTAGCGCGCCATCTCATCGCACTCGGATTCCGTGTTCTTTCGACGCGCGGTACGGCCCGGATGCTGCGAGCATCGGGAATCACGGTGGGCGAGGTGCGTAAGGTGCATGAAGGTCGCCCTAACATCGTCGACGCTATTGTGAACGGCGAGGTGCATCTGGTGATCAACACGCCGTTCGGTCGTGAGACACGCTCGGACGGCTACCATATCCGTACCGCTGCGGTGCAGCACGGGGTGAGCAATATCACCACGCTTGCCGCGGCGCTTGCGAGCGTGCAGGCGATCGAGGCGATCAAGCAAGGCAGGTTGGACGTCAGGGCGTTGCAGGACTTCGAGCGGAGCGGATGATGTGTGACCAGGAGGGAAGTCCGGCGATCGAGCCGGTGGTGGTTGTCAGCAACGAGCGGGTTGCCACGAGTGTGTGCCGTATCGTGCTCGACGCGCCGCGTACGGCGGCGACCGTGGAGCCCGGACAGTTCGTACACCTACGGATCGCACGCCACGCCGATTTCATCCTGCGGCGCCCGTTCTCGGTGCACAGGGCACGCGGGGAGCGGCTTGAGATCCTCTACCAGGTCGTCGGTCGCGGCACGCGCGTGCTCGAAGACGCCAGGTCCGGTGACGTTATGGACGTGATCGGCCCGCTCGGGCATGGTTGGAGGATCCCGGAGGGTACGTCACGTGCGCTTGTGGTTGCCGGCGGACTCGGTGCTGCACCGATGGGTATGCTCGTCGAGCGGCTTGCCGAGCGGGGGGTGCAAGTCGCGCTGGCTCAGGGTGCGCCATCGGCAGGTCGGCTTCTGGCGCGGGATCTGTTCGACTCTCTGTGTCGCAAGTCGGTCGTCGCCACGGATGACGGATCGGCTGGTACGTGTGGGTTTGTGACGGTACTGAGTGCAGAGCTCCTCGACCGTGAGCAGCCTGATGTGGTGTATGCATGTGGACCCGAGCCTATGCAGCGGATCGTCGCGGGGCAGTGTGCCGGGGCGGGTGTGCCTTGCCAGGTATCACTCGAGCGCCTCATGGCGTGCGGCGTCGGTGCATGCCTCTCGTGCGTGGTGGACACGCACGACGGGCTCAAACGTGCGTGCGTGGACGGGCCGGTGTTCGATGCTGCCGATGTGGTGTGGGACTCGGGCGATGAACCGGAGGCGGTGTGATGAGTAGCGTGGACATGCGGGTGCGCCTCGGTTCGCTCGAACTCCGAAACCCGGTGTTGACTGCGTCTGGGACGTTCGGCTCAGGCAGGGAGTATGCGGATTTCTTCGATCTGGCACGGCTCGGTGCCGTGGTGACCAAAGGTGTCTCCCTTGAGTCGTGGTCGGGTAATCCCGGCCCGCGCATCGTCGAGACGCCGTCGGGTATGCTCAATTCGATCGGTTTGCAGAACCCGGGCGTAGAGGCGTTTTGCGCAAAGGATCTGCGCTGGCTGGCCGATCGGGACGTTCCCGTGATCGTGAACGTGGTGGGTCATCGGGCGGATGAGTATGCGGCGGTCGCGGAGCGGCTTGAGCAGGAGAGCGGTGTACATGCGCTCGAGGTGAACATCTCGTGCCCTAATGTCGATGCAGGAGGGATGGCCTTCGGCACGACGTGCCCGGCAGCGGCGGAGGTGGTGCGCTCGGTGCGTGCGGTGAGCACAAAGACACTCATCGTGAAGTTAAGCCCGAACGTCACTGATGTGACTGAGGTTGCACGTGCGGTCGAGGCTGAGGGTGCCGATGCGGTGAGTCTCATCAATACGCTCCTTGGCATGGTGATTGACACGCGGACGTTCAAGCCGGTGCTCGCGCGTGGAGTGGGTGGGCTCTCGGGTCCTGCCGTGCGACCGGTCGCGGTGCGGATGGTATGGCAGGTATCGCAGGCGGTGTCCGTCCCGGTGATCGGGATGGGGGGCATCACCTGTGCAGAGGATGCGACGGAGTTCATGCTCGCGGGAGCGAGCTGTGTAGCGGTCGGTACGGCGAACTTCATGGATCCGACGACAGCGATAGGTGTGGTGAGCGGTCTGGAGCGTTTCAGTGAGGAGCACGGAGTCGAGCGGATCACGGACCTTGTGGGGGCAGCATGGAAGACAAAATAGGCGACGGCAAAGCCGAGGGTATCGTGGGTGCACCACGGAGCCGCTCGGCAGTGAAGTGCGAGACTGATGAGATGAAGGATCGTATCATCGTTGCACTCGATCTCGAGGATAGAGTGTCTGCGATAGAGATGGCGCGCACGCTCGTAGGTACTGCGGGCTGGGTCAAGGTAGGCATGACGCTTTTCTACGCCGAGGGGCCTTCGATCGTTCGCGACTTACGGGCGCTCGGATTCAAGGTATTCGTGGACCTGAAGCTCCACGATATCCCGCATCAGGTGGAAGGCGCCTGTCGCATGCTCACCCGTGCAGGTGCCGACATGCTCACGGTCCATGCGTTCGGTGGGAGGGCGATGCTCGAGACGGCTATGAAGGCGACGGCCTCGGCTGCCCGGAAGTTTGGGACCGTACCGCCTAAAGTCGTCGCAGTCACGGTGCTGACGAGTCTCGATGATGCTGCGTTGAAGGCGATGGGCGTGGAGAGGTCCGCAGCCGAGCAAGTGATCATGCTCGCTGGCCTTGCGCGTGATGCGGGGTGCGACGGTATCGTCTGTTCTCCGAACGAGGCCGCAGTAGCACGCGAAGCGCTTGGACCCGACGCGTTCGTCGTGACGCCAGGGGTACGGCCTGCGGGGGATGCGGTGGGCGACCAGGCCCGAACCGCGACTCCCGCAGATGCGATCGCCGCCGGGGCCTCACATCTTGTCATCGGGCGGCCCATCACGGGTGCTCCTGATCCTGCAGCCGCAGCCAAAGTCATCCGGAAGGAGTTGCAGTCGTGACCATCAGTCAGGGCGGTGTCTTGAAGGCACTCAAGGACGCAGGGGCTATCCTGCACGGGCACTTCCAGCTGACGAGTGGGCGGCACTCGGACACCTACGTGCAGTGCGCGCGGGTGCTGGAGGATCCTACGCTTACTACTGAACTCGCGGTCGCGATGTCGGAGAGTATGGCCGATCGTGAGATAGATGTCGTGGCTGCTCCGGCGGTAGGTGGCATCATCATCGGGTTCGCTGTTGCACAAGCCCTTGGGGTCAAGTTCATCTTCAGCGAACGTGCAGATGGCGTGATGACGTTCCGGCGGAGCTTCAAAGTCGAGCCCGGTTCGCGTGTGCTAGTTGTAGAAGACGTGGTCACGACCGGTGGTAGTGTCGCTGAGGTGATCGATCTCGTGGATGCCGCCGGTGGCGAAGTGGTGGCTGTGACGTCGATCATCGATCGGGGCGGAGAAAAGGTCTTCACCGCGGACTTTGTGCCTCTTATTCAACTTGAGGTTCAGTCTGTGGAGCCGGATGTATGTCCGCAGTGTGCCGCTGGAACACCTATCGATTCGCCGGGGAGTAGGCGTCTCGGTTAGTTTGGGCTTGGCATCGCCCCAGGTCAGGGGTAACATCAACGGCGCCGCATGCAAGACCAGAGTGCGCAGCGGTATGTGATAGGACGTTGTCGAGAACGCGCACCGTACCGCAAGGAGGAACCAATGGCTCTACCCAATCTCTCCGAGGCCGACCGCAAGAAGGCGCTCGAGAAGGCGGCTCAGGCTCGCCAGGCGCGCGCGGAGCTTCGTCAGAGGATCAAGGGCGGGGAGATGTCGTTCGCCGAAGTCATGGCCAAGTCCGACGATCCTATCGTGGCTCGCATGAAGGTCGCGACACTGCTCGAGAGCCTTCCGGGCTTTGGTAAGGCCAAGGCTGCCAAGATCATGAGTGAGCTCGAGATTTCTGACAGTCGCCGTGTGCAGGGCCTTGGTGCCCGTCAGCGCGAGATGCTCATGCAGCGTCTCGGCTGATCAGTAGCGTCTATGCGTGCGGGTTCGCTGTTCATCATCTCCGGTCCGTCAGGGGCCGGCAAGGGGACTCTGGTCGATCGTCTGGTGACCAGGGTTCCTGGTTTGCAGGTCTCCACCTCTGCAACGACACGTGCACCGCGCCCGGGCGAGATCGATGGCGATGATTATGTCTTTCTCTCTTCCGACGAGTTCCAGCGCAGGGTCGATGAGGGTGCCTTCCTCGAGTGGGCAGAGGTGCATGGGAACCGATACGGTACGTTGCGGTCGACGGTCGAGGAGCGCCTCAGCAAGGGGTGCGATGTCATCCTGGAGATCGACCCACAGGGTGCGTTCCAGGTGAAGGATGTACTGCCATCCTCGGTACTCATCTTCATCACTGCGCCATCGATGACCGAGCTCGAGCGGCGCATACGTAAGCGTGGCGCCGAGTCGGACGACGAGGTCAGGATGCGTCTGGAGACCGCCGAACGTGAGCTGCGCCTTGTGGGAACATACCATCATGTGGTAGAAAACGATGATGTGTCCCTTGCCACCGAACGGTTGGCAGAGATCGTCGAATCCCACCGATCCCACGAAGGATGTCGCTGATATGGTCATCAAGCCCGAGATCGACTTGCTGCTCGAGAAGGTCGACTCAAAGTACACACTGTGCATCATAGCCGCCAAGCGCGCCCGTCAGATCAACGATATGGTTCACGGTGTTCGTGACCAGGCGTTGCTTACCATGCAGGCTCCACAGATCGCGCAGATCACGAGCACCAAGCCACTCACGCTGGCGCTCGATGAGATCGGAAGCGGCGACGTGAGCTACGAACGGGTGAAGGATAGCTATAAGTAGCGCGGCATCGCCGAGCTTGACGTATGCCCCGATACCGCGTGAGCGGTGTCGGGGCATCGTCGTGTGAGAGAGTCGCGTCAAGCGAAGGGTGGATGGGTGTGCGAGTGGCCCTAGTGCACTATCACGAGATCGGCCTCAAGGGCCGGAACCGCGGTCAGTTCGAGCGACGCCTGGAGAGGAACGTACGGTGGGCGTTGCGCACACTGCCCGGTGCTGAGGTGCGGCGGATCGCAAGCCGTGTCCTAGTACGCGCCCCGGAGGACATGGACGGGGATCGGTTGCTCGCAACGGTCGCAGCGGTCCCGGGCGTCGCATACGTGTCGTACGGTGCCGAGTGCGAATGCGATCCGGAGTCGATCGGGAAGACAGCGCTTGCGGAGGTCCACAGCGGGCTTACACGGCACAAGGATGCCAGTACGTTCGCTGTCGTCTCACGTCGTTCGTCCACGACCTACGCTGAGTCGAGCATGGACATCAACCGGCGTGTAGGCGACCTTATCCGGATGGAGACGGGTCTGTCCGTCGATCTGGGCAATCCCGATATCACCGTGTGGGTCACGGTCGTGCAGGGTGCCGCGTATGTGTGGACACGTCGTATCGAAGGTGTGGGAGGGCTGCCGGTCGGTACGTCGGGGGCGGTGGTGTCCCTGCTCTCCTCGGGGATCGACTCACCTGTGGCCACGTGGCGCATCATGCGACGTGGGGCGTCGATCGTGGGAGTGCACTTCTCTGGCCGCCCGCAGACAGGTGGGCAGTCCGAGCACTACGCGGCCGAGATCGCGCAGGTGCTCGCGGGTACTGGTGGCATGGAAAAGCTCTACATCGTGCCCTTCGGCGATGTGCAGCGGCAGATCGCCCTCAGTGCACCGGAGTCGCTAAGGGTAGTGCTTTACCGGAGGTTCATGGTGCGTGTTGCCGAGCGCATCGCCTTTAGAGAAGATGCGCGGGCTTTGGTGACCGGGGAGAGCCTCGGACAGGTGGCATCGCAGACGCTCGACAATGTAGCTACCATCGATGCCGTGGCTACGATGCCCGTGTTGCGGCCGCTGATAGGATCGGACAAGCAGGAAATCATGGCTCAGGCGCGTGGGATCGGCACGTATGATCTCTCCGTGGCGTGCTCGGATGATTGCTGCTCCCTGTTCATGCCCCGCCGTCCGGAGACGCATGCGTCTCCGGGAGAGGCTGATGCCGGTGAAGCTGAATTAGATGTCGAGGGATTGGTGACCTCAGCGCTTGAAGGTGTGAGTGTGATCGAGCTGCCGACACTGGTGAACCGCGGTAGGAGACGGACGGGTGCACGTGGTCGCTCATAGTGGGGTCGTCGGTGATAGGGGTACCGCACGCGGCCCCATCCGCGTGCTCGCACTGGAGCCCTACTACGGGGGTTCACACCGTGCGGTGCTTGACGGGTTGATCAAGCACTTGAGCCGGCTCGGCTTCACCTTTGACGTACTGTCGCTACCTCCGCGTAAGTGGAAGTGGCGTATGCGAGGTTCGGCGATCACGATGGCCGAGGAAGCACGCGCGTTGGCTGCGGCATGGGTCGAGTCGTACCCCGCAGGGGAGTCCGACCGGCCGCACCCGGACCGCGCGTGGGATCTTGTCTACGCATCGACGTTCATCAATCTCGCCGAGTTCATCGGGCTCACCGGAGACGCCATCGCGGGTGTCCCGCGGATCGTGTATTTCCACGAGAACCAGCTACTATATCCCAATCGTCATACTGCCGAGTGGGACTACCAGTTCGCGCTCACTAACATCACGAGTGCACTCGCGGCGGACCGCTGCGTGTTCAGTACGCGCTATAACCTCGACGGCTTTCTCACCGAGATCCCCGGCTTCCTTCGAGAGTTCCCGGATCATCGTCCCAGGGGGGTGGCCGAGCGAATCGCCGCATGTTCAGAGGTGCTTGCGCCGCCCTTCGATCC
>Ga0265295_1004942_pt1 | contig 17502 bp, 11 predicted proteins | sample Munlansysbiofilm_FD_192503 | JGI IMG/M metagenome (GOLD analysis project Ga0265295, IMG submission 192503) | Leachate microbial communities from a municipal landfill in Southern Ontario, Canada - Methane capture system biofilm | ecosystem: Engineered > Solid waste > Landfill > Unclassified ...
ATCTCCTCCAAACTCTGCCCTCCGGCAAAAATGCCATGGTTCTGTAGGAAAATCAGGGAACTGACCTTCCCTGTTTCCTGCTTCTGCTTGGCCATCCTGGAGCGGACAATATCTGCAAGGATGAATCCAGGCTTCACCAATTCAATCCAGAGCGCTTCAGGAAAAAGTCTGGCAACAGCCTTCTCTCCTTCCTGTGCACAGGTAAGACCATTCACCATGGCAGGGTGAAGGTGGATGACATACGGGAATGGGAGTAATGCATGAAGCAAAGCCTCAACAGAAGGACGGGCTGTCTCGCCTTCGAGGCGGCAATCCATCATATCCTTGAGAACTTCATCCTCTCTCTCCTCGTCATCATAGCTGTACTGCTTTCCCCAAATTTTCTCAAGCTTCCTCAGATCCATCTTGACAAAACCCGATTCATCAATGGTTCCCAAGGCATGGCCACTAGCCTTCACATAGAGGATGTTCCCCTCTTTGTAGGAGGTGTTTCCACCTCCCAATAATACATAAGAAGGGTCAGAGCCATACCGCTTGGAGTGGGCAATCAGGGATGCAAAACTCATGAACGTTCCCCCAATACTTCCCTCTCATAGGAACTTACCAACTCAATGAGTTCACTCTCCAGTGGAGTGTTTGTTCTTCTGCAGTACTCATCCCAGATGGCACCGAAGGGAAGAACACTCTGCTGTTCAAGCAGCGCCATGGTTGCATAGCCATTTCCTGACTCTTCATACTCAATAAGTTGATCAATCGGCTCAAGCATTGCAAAGAGCAAGGCCTTGCGCATTGCCCTGATGCCGGTAACCCAGGCGCCAATACGGTTGATTGATGCATCGAAGAAATCCAGGCCGATGTGGGAGGACTCCAGTTTTCCGCTTCTCACCAACTCCTCTGCAACCATCTTGATCTTGTCATTGAACAGAACCACATGATCACTGTCCCAATGCATGGGGCGACTCACGTGCAAGAGAATCTCATCATCAAAGAGAAGGATGGCGGAAAGTTTATCCGAGATATCTTCCTCTGTGTGGAAGTGTCCCATGTCAATACAGAGCATCTTGTTGTTCCGTGCTGCATAGTTCATATAGAACTCATGCGAGCCAACCACAAAAGCTTCGCTTCCGATTCCAAAGAGCTTGGTCTCCAGAGCATCACGCATAAATTCGCTGGGATATTCTGTCTCAAAGATCTCATCAAGGCTCTCCTTGAGAATAGCACGGTACCCAAACTTGTCAACAGTGAGGTTCTTTGCACCATCAGGAACCCAGGTGTCGAGGATACAGGGACTCCCCTGTTGCTCACCAATCCAGGCAGCAATCTTCCTACAGCGTTTTGCGTGCTCAATCCAGAACCTACGGATTCTCTCATCCTTGCTTGCCAAGGTATAGCCATCATCAGCCATTGGATGACTGAAGAACGTTCCATTGAAGTCCAGAGGGATACCCATCTTCTTGCCCCAATCAAGCCAACCTTGATAATACTTCTCCTCAATCTGGTCACGGTCAACAAAGGTTGAACCGAACTCCCCATAGCTGGCATGCAGGTTCAGCCTATGACTTCCACCAACCAGAGAGAAGACCTGCTCAAGATCCTGACGCAACTGCTCGACTGTCTTTGCCTTGCCGGGATAGTTTCCTGTGGTTTGTATTCCTCCACCAGCCAGTTCGGCATCAGGACGCTCAAAACCTCCAACATCATCACCCTGCCAACAGTGGACAGAGATGGGAACGTCAGACAATTGATCAAGGACAGAGTCGGTATCGACACCATAGTGTGCATATATTTTCTTGGCTTCCTCATAGTAAGACATGATAGCCCTCCTCGTACAAAAGTATTCATTTATTAGTTTGCCACCATTTGCATTTTTTACCTTGACAGAATAGTCAAATTCTAGCACGATTTTATCATGTCTAGTTTTACATTGCACGAAACCATGTTCTTCAAGGAAAACAGCCTTCCTGTAAAAGTGCTGCTACGTGACCCTGAGATTCCTTTCTCATTGCATGGTCATGATTTCTATGAAATTGTCGTAGTCGTATCAGGAAAAGGCATCCACCTCTTGGAACAAGACAAGCGACAGTTGCAGGAAGGCATGGTGTTCTGTATTCGCCCTGGAACCATTCACGGATATGCAGATATTGAGAATCTGGTCCTCTACAATCTACTTATTGGAAAGAAGGCCTTTTCAGTGCTCTACCCCGAGGTCAAGGATGTGGCTGGGTTTCCTGAGACATTCATGCAAGAAGATGGGAACGTCCCACTGGTTCGGCTCAACTCACACCAACATGCTGAGATTGTTTCACTGATAAGCGCGGTAAAGGAGGAGTCAGAGCAACAGGACTACAGCAAGGGATCAACCTCAATGACCTACTCCAAATTGCTCCAATTCCTCATCCTGGTAAGCAGGTTCCACAGTGCTCGCCGAGGTTCTGCTTTCCAGAATGACCAACGCCTCGAGAAAGTCATCATCTATATGGAGCAGAATATCGATCGCAGCATTCCCTTGAATGAACTGGTTGAGGTCTCGAACATGAGTGCAAGCACACTCAACCGACAGTTCAAGCTATCAACGGGTTGGTCTCCAGTCGATTTCCATATCCATAGGCGACTCGCCTATGCCTCCAATCTACTTCTGACCACTGACCTGAGCATTGAGAGGATCAGTGAAAAGACCGGATTCTCCGATGCAAATTACTTCGCACGCCAGTTCAGGAGTCATATGCAGATGAGTCCACGGCAGTACAAGCAGCTGTGGACCACCCCCAAAGAAGATTAGATCACTACACCCTTCTTTAAAATGATGTTTGCATACAGTGCTGTCTCTCCGGTAGCGACAATGGCATATGCTTTCTTACTTCGTTCATAGAAGGCAAAGCGTTCAAGACGGGTAAAGCCCCCAAATGCAGGATCACCGTCCTTGCAGGTGGCCTCGTAGACATCCCAGATAGGGGTTTCGACGGTATCCCCAGGGGTTGTATCCATCAGGAACGCGTTCTCTGCATAGGTATCAAGAGGGAACAGCTGCAAGATTGCCTTCAGCACCTCATCTGCCCCATGTCCATCCAAGCGGACCACCCGGTCATTCATGGATGCAGCGGGGAAATTTCCATCTCCGATCACGATCTCATCGCCATGGCCCATTTCCATGAGAATCTTCAATAGTTCAGGGCTAAGAATTGAGGGAATTGTTTTCAACATCGTTGACTCCTTCTAAATTTTGGATTGCATTTGCTCGTGCTCTATGCGATACTATCCTTGATGTAAACGATTACATTTGTAATTATATACCTAAGGGGGATACTATGGCAAATACAAATGGAATGCAATCGGTAGGGCCTGAGAAGCGCTATGCTTCTTCCCTTCCCAAGATTGGAATTCGCCCAGTCATCGACGGCAGACAGCGAGGCGTTCGCGAGTCCTTGGAAGATCAGACCATGAACATGGCAAAGGCTGCAGCAAAGCTGATCAGCGAGAACCTGTTCCATGGAACCGGAGAGCCGGTTGAATGTGTGATTGCTGATGGAACCATCGGTCGTGTGAGAGAGAGTGCGGATTGTGCAGAGAAATTTGCCAAGGAAGGAGTAGCAGTCACCCTGACAGTAACTCCCTGCTGGTGTTATGGAACCGAGACATTTGATATGGATCCCATGACCGTAAAGGGTGTATGGGGTTTCAATGGGACAGAGCGCCCGGGTGCAGTATATCTTGCTGCAGTGCTTGCCGCTCATACCCAGAAAGGCCTTCCTGCCTTTGGTATCTATGGTCGTGACGTACAGGACAACGATGATACCTCCATCCCTGAGGATGTAGCAGAAAAGATCCTCCGCTTTGCACGTGCCGGTATAGCTGTAGCAACCATGAGAGGAAAGAGCTATCTCTCCATCGGTGGCATGTCCATGGGTATCGCTGGATCAATCGTTGACCAAGATTTCCTGCAGTCCTATCTGGGAATGCGCAGTGAAGTGGTCGATATGTGCGAGATTGAACGCCGTATCGCTGAAGAGATCTATGATCCAGAAGAGTACAAGAAAGCAATTGCATGGGTGAAAGAAAACTGCATCCAGGCTGAAGATGTGGCCAATCCTCCTGAGTACCAGAGAAGTGAGGAGCAGCTTGCCAAGGATTGGGAGTACTGCACCAAGATGACCATGATCGGTCGTGACCTCATGGTTGGCAACAAGAAGCTCGAGAAGCTCGGATTCAAGGAAGAGGCACTTGGGCATAATGCAATCTGTGCAGGATTCCAGGGCCAGAGACAGTGGACCGACCATTGGCCGAATGGTGACTTCATGGAAACCATGCTTACCACCAGTTTCGATTGGAACGGCATCCGTGAACCGTACATCATGGCAACAGAGAATGACCACCTGAACGGTATCAGCATGCTTTTCTGTAAGTTGCTCACCAATCGTGCTGCAATCTTCAGTGATGTGAGAACCTACTGGAGCCCTGCAGCTATTGAGAGAGTTTCCGGTTGGAAGCCAGAGGGCTTGGCCAAGGAAGGCTTCATTCACTTGATCAACAGTGGTGCTACCACGCTTGATGCTGCTGGTCAGATGAAGAACGAGAAAGGCGAAAGCGAGATGAAGCCTTATTGGGAGATTACCGAGGAAGATGTAAAGAAAACCCTCGAGAATACCCGCTTCAGCGTCGCCAACGGTGGTTACTTCCGCGGTGGTGGTTATAGCTCAACCTTCCTCAGTGAAGGCGGAATGCCACTGACCATGGTCAGGATAAATATGGTCAAGGGCGTAGGCCCTGTCCTGCAGCTTGCTGAGGGATGGACCTGTGAAGTACCGGAGAATGTCTTCGACGTTATCAACAAGCGCACCGACCAGACTTGGCCGACCACCTGGTTCGTACCCAGAACCAATGGCAAGGAAGGTCCCTTCAAGGACGTATACTCGGTCATGGCAAACTGGGGAGCAAACCACGGAGCACTGAGTTATGGGCACTTTGGTGCTGATATCATCTCACTCTGTGCAATGCTGCGCATCCCCGTATGCATGCATAATGTTGAGGAAGATAAGATCTTCCGTCCCAGTGCATGGTCAATGCTAGGCATGGACAAGGAAGGAGCTGACTATCGCGCCTGCTCCACCTTTGGACCACTGTACGGCAAGTACTAAGCAACAGTTCTTGTATCATTCGCGGGTTGGCCTGGTGCCAACCCGTTTTTATTCTTTTCAGGTATTGTATCCATTTCACCACACCAGTGTTATACTTTCTCGGAGGTCTGTATGAAAACGATACTCTCTGTATGGAAAGAACAAATACTGTTGCAACAGGAACCACCTGATACTGGTGAGGAGAAGCTCCAAAAACAAGCCAAGATACAGAGGGAGCTCGAAGAAATCCTCCTAAGGGATGAAGCAACCCTGCTCTCTCTCTATCGCATGGGAGCACGATTCAGCCTGCTTGAAGAACCTCACAAGAGAACAGCCTCCAAGCTATTCATCATTGTACTGGTCAGTCAACTCATCATCTCCCAGATACCGACGCTTCTAGGGTATCCCTTTGGAGACCATACAATGCTATTCTATGGCTTGAACCTACCCTTCCTTATGCTCCTGTTTCTTGCTCTGTACTTGGTAAAGGAGAGAAAATATCTTGTCGGGTATCTCTCTTTTCTTGGCATCCTTGCGCTCTTGATGAATCTACAATTCAGCATGACAGGCACGGAAGAAGCACAGACAAAGATCCTGGCACTCATTCATTTGCCCCTACTTCTGGTGGTCAGTCTTGCCCTCCCCACCCAGAAAGGAACACTGCAGGAGAGAATGAGTAGACATGTACGCCTTACCGGCGAAGTGCTTCTCCTAACTTTCCTGCTTGCTTGTGCCGTGTTTGTGGTGACGATGCTCACATTCGTGCTTTTTGAAACGGTGGGAGTCACTGCAGAGGACCGTCTCGCCCCATTCGTGGTTACCGGAATTCTACCACTGCTCCCTCTCTCTGCCCGGTACCTTCTGCAGTACAGAAGGAACCAGATAGCCTCCCTCACCCGGCTTCTGGCTACCATTTTCCTCCCGGTAATTACGGTGGTAATGATCTCCTTCCTGACTGCCTTGGTAGTAGGGAGACTCCCCATAACTGAGGACCGAAACCTTTTATTGGTAATCGACGTGTTGCTTGCATTAGTTCTGATGATGATCCTCTATGCAACAGATCTTCTGGAGAGCGAACAAACCACACCCTTTCACCGCATAGTGCTCATCACTGCAGCATTGGCAGCCATAGGCATCGATGTATTCGCCCTTATTGCCATAGGAGGGAGGTTTCTTCAATACGGGCTAAGCCCCAACCGGTTGGCCGTCCTTGCTGAGAACCTACTCCTGCTTGCCAACCTAGGCTCCCTGGCAGTAACACTGCTCAGAAGAAGATCCTTCATTCGGATACAGAGCATATTCATGGTTATCTATGCACTCTGGTTCCTTATTGTTGTCCTGCTCTTTGGTCCTGTTTTCGGATATATCTGATCAGAGAGAGAGAATCGTGTTCCAGACCGCCTCATCAACGGGAATGCCCTTCTCTAGATTCTCCTTTCTTGTTTGCTCCCTGAATTGACCAGGATAACGAACAGGTTTCTCTGCATCCAAAGGCGTTGAGTTCATCAGGTCATCAAGGGTTGCCTGAATCTCCCTCTGCAGGTTCTTCTGGTCGGGAAACTTGGAAATATCAAAGACCAGAAAGACTTGGGAGACTTCCCCTTCCTCCTCCAAGGACCCAATTGAGCGGGTAGTCCTTCCACCAGAGAGGGTTGCTGCAATCAGATCAAGGGCAAGGGCCAAGCTGGTTCCCTTCCAGAATCCAATGGGAAGAGAGCGCTTGCTTTGTAGAATCGCTTCCGGATCGGTTGTAAGTTCTCCCCTTTCGTCCCATCCACCTGGGACGGGTAGTTCCTTCTTCTCCCTTACATAGGTTTCCAGCTTGCCATAACTAAAGAGAGACATCGCCATATCAACAAGAAGTGGCCCCTCTCCAGTGGGAATGGCAAGCACCAGAGGATTGTTTCCTATCTTGGTATCAGAGCCGCCCCAGGGGCTCATCAGAGGCATCGTATTGGTCCACAGAAGCGCAATACAACCCTCCTTGGCAGCCATCAATCCATAGGTACCAGGTCTCATCCAATGATTGGTGTGCTTCAAGGCAACGCAACCAATCGTATGCTTTTTTGCCAGTTCAATAGCTCGCTTCATGGAGGCATAGGCATTGAGGTTCCCTACACCACGCTTTCCATCCCATCGCTCAAGAGTCCCGAACGAATCGCTCATCTGGGCATGGGCGTGCACATCGACACGCTTTTCATCAATACCCTTGATCAATGAGGCAAATCGATTTGCCCCATGGGTATACACCCCTTCAAGTGAGGTCTCAGCTATCAGTCGAGCACAGAGTTCAGCATCATGCTTCTCCATATCCCGGCTCTCAAGCACGCGTTCAAATTGTGCACACATCGTCTCAAATGGAATTCGCATCATGGATTTTCTCCTTCCCATACCAACACCTGACCAGGGTCACGCAAATAAATAACGCACCCCCGTACCGGGCGTTGATACATTCTTTTTGTTGCTTGCATATACGTCGCTACCTGGAAACGGTGGACTTCTTCATTTCTCCACCTATCGGTCTTGAAATCTATTACGAGGTAGGTATCATTCTGCCTCACCAGCAAATCAATCGAACCTTCTGCTACGATGGTCCTGCCTTCCCTCTCAACGGCACTAAAGAAGCCTACCTCACACTCGAGAGGATATGGTTTTACCTCTCTCTCATACCACTCACTCTTTATGAACTCGCTACACAAGAGAAGTGCATCCTGTTGGAGCACAGTTAACTCCTGTGCTTTCATAACCCTTGTCAGGGATTCAGGCATAAGCGAGGCGAGTTCCTTCACCTCATTGCCCAGCACCATCTGTTCACAGAGCGCATGGACGAACGTACCAAACCCGGTTACCTGCTCCTCGGTATATCCACCAAGAATCTCATCACTGGGGTATCGTGGCAGTTCCACACCCTCTGCCCCCTGGATAAGGGGATGAAGCTTCGTGGTGGCAAATCGGATAGGTTGCCCTTTGTAGGCTGGTGTGGCTTGATCATACCAGCTCTCAGCAGTTTGCAACCTTTCAAGAACAGCTGAGCTATCCTCTCGCTCCCCACTGTAGAGATAGTGCTCAGGAATGCTTTCTATCGGCCGAACCTTCAAGATACCCTCATCATGTACAGGATTGTCGATATCCAGGGAGAGGCTGCCTACCAACATCTGAAGCAATGTATCCGCTTTCTTGGCAGGATTCAGCCCCCTGTTGTTCTTGGAAAATGCTCCACTTAGTATGAGATGGGTCTCCGCTCTGGTCATGGCAACATACAGTAGCCGTTTCAGCTCAGCAATCTCCATATCCTGTTCTTCATTGCCAGCGAAGAGCGTCCCCGCATGACGGACTGTCTCTTGCTTGGTGGCAGAGACATGGTAGGAGGAAGAGAGATAGTGTGGAAGTGGGATATCGAGGAAGGTACTGAAATAATCCCCTCCACCTTTTCCCTTGGATGCGGTGTTTCCCACGATTACAATGGGAAACTCCAATCCCTTTGATTTATGAATCGACATGATCTGAAGCCCCGATTCCTGTTCCTTTATTACCTCAAGTTGGTCGATTTTTTCATTCTGAACCAGATTTCGTCTCAGGAAATCGACAAATTGGCTGATACTCTTGCCCTGTTCTTCCTGAATCTGTGCCAGGCGGTGGAAAAAGGCAAAATGTTCGACATATACCTGGTATTGCGGGTGGGAAACCAAGGAGAGGTAGTAGCCGCTCTCATACCAAAGCATCAGGGCAAGGGTACTCAATGATTCACTGCCTACTGCCTCGTGCAACCGCTGGTAGAAAGCCCCGCAAGATGCCAACCGCTCAGCGTCGTCTTCTGAGAGTATGGGAAGTAGGGAGAAAAGCGGTTCTTGTACCACATGGGTGATAGCCCAATCGCTCAGGTTACAGAAGGGAGAGCGAAGGACTGTGGCATACGCTTGTTTATCTTCAGGATAGAGGATGAGCTGTAACATGGCATACAGATCGTTCGCTGGAGCTTCCAGCATCAAGGACCGTGCTGCCTGTACCGTATAGGGAATATCGAATCTCCTGAAGGCTTTCTCAAAACTCAGCTGGTTGCTGGTCGTACGAAGTAGGAGTGCAATATCGCTTGCCTTGGGTCTTCTTGGCCCCTCTATTGAGGGTATCAGGAACTCATCACTTTCAAGCATCTGCCTGACCAGTCTAGCGATGGTATACGCCTCTGCTTCAACCGAGGAAGCTTCCTCCTCCTCTTCGTCTCCACCACTTTCCTGATAAGGTTTGATCAGAAGCGTGCAGCTGCTTTGCACCCCAGGGGAAGCATCACGGAACTCCAGCGTTGAAAAGTCTGCCTCGTAGCTCTCCCCCTCATTCTGCATGATTCTGGAGAACATCGTATTGAACAGCTTGATCAGTTCCGGCTCACTACGGTAGTTCCTTCCCAGCGTGATGGTCTCCCCTCCGATGGAAGCCAACTCTCCGCTCAGTTGCTTGAAAACCCGAACATCACTGCCCCTGAAGCGGTAGATTGACTGTTTCTCATCCCCTACAAAGAACAGCTTATCCTTCTGCAAATCCTCAGGCTGGGGGATACCATCCCCTTCCCTGTCCAGTCGTTCAGCAAGCAGATAAAGCATTGCTTTCTGCTGAGCATTATTATCCTGGAATTCATCAATCATGATGTAGCGGAATTTCTTCTTGTAGAAAGAGCGCAAGGCCTTGTCCTCAGCGAGCATTGTAACCGCAAGGGTAGAGATATCAGCAAAGGTAAGAATCCCGCTCGAGCGTTTTTCTCTCTGGTACCTGCCTACAAACTCCTGCATAAAATCCATCACTGCATGGAGCTGCTCCTGGGCAAGCATAATACTCAACGCCATACAGAGCTTGCTCCTCAGCTCCCGATATAATGCCAAGGTATCCTTGATGGTCTGGATATCATCTGCTTTACCGTTTCCTGGAGCCCTACGATGAGCAAAATCGGAACACAACAAGGATCGTAGTTCCTCTTTGCTCTCACAGGTATCCATCTTGGAGAGCATCAACTGTGCATCGCTCTTGTAGCCTTGTACCGTATTGCCCTTGTCGGTGAAAGAAGCATAGAGAGACAACATCTCGCGGTACTGAACAAGAAGATCTTCATACGTATCTTCTACTGCTGCAAGAATCCTCTCAGCTCCACCTTCCTCAACAGTATTGGGGAGGCAATAGTAGGTACTTGCCAGTGGGACAAATACATTGTCTATCAAGGTATCAGGGGTATAGAGCTCACTGAGCAGCTTCGCCCCAGGGCTCTGTGGATACGCATCCAGCAGTTCAGTAGCTACACGACGGATGGTTCCCAGGTTTTTCTCATCATCGATGACAAAATCCTGAGGCACTCCATAGGCCACAGAATTGCTCTTGACTATCGTAGCACAGAAGCTGTCCAATGTTGCGATGGCTGCTTCACTGAAGGTCTCAAGTTGTTGGGCAATGTCTTCATCCTCAAGACAAGTAAGAAGATGCCTATGAATACGCTGATGCATCTCCCTTGCAGCCTTTCGGGTGAACGTCAGGGTCAGGATTTCATCGCAGCGGGCTTTTCTTTCAAGAACCAGACGAAGGAATCGGTAACTGAGAACCGTGGTCTTGCCTGAACCGGCTCCGGCAGAGACAACACAGTTGTTCAGGACATTCACGGCCTTCCTCTGGTTATCATCCAACCTTGCGTTTGTATGTTTCAGAAAATCTTCGAATCGAATCATAGTGTTGCGTACCTCCTCCGGCACAAGGATCGGTAGGGGCAAGATCCACAATGTTTCTTTGAGGGTGTTGCCATCAAATGCCCACCCTGTACGGCATCAAGCAGACTCTCCAGGCGTTGTTGTAGCTGCTCTTCACAAAGAATTGCTGAGGGATCATCCTCCCGAGCCCAGAGCGTGTAGTACTTCTCGTCCTTGACGCTGTAGTAGGAAGCGTTGGCTACTGAGACATCACGGCCATGGGCCAACAAGAACCGGTAGATAGGAAGCTGGAATGATTCAAGATGCCCCGAAACACGTTTTACCTCAGGAACCCCTTTTTTATAGTCGATGACAGCAAGCCTGGTATCCTCTGGGGGGTTAAGGCTGATTACACGGTCGATTCGGCCGTGTATGAGAAGGGGAAATTGCTCTACCTCGTAGGACGCCTCGAATGCAATGGATCTTCCATGGGCAAACAGTGCCGATTCCCCATCAAGAATGGAAGCCATCTTCTCCTTATAGCTGGCAATGATCCAGCTCCTCATTGATGGGGAAGGCCCACGCTGCCCATAGTAAGAGACCAGACACTCGTCAAACAGTGCATATATCCGCTCCTGATATATCTCCCTTTTCTGAGGATCATAGTCACGAATCTCAGAAAAGAACTGTTGGTACACGGAGTGCAGAAGCATCCCAATCCTTTGGTGGTCCACCGGTTGGACTTCATATTCCTCTGTTTTAAGTCCATAGAGATACCTTGCAAGCCATGCATACGGACAGTGGTCAAACTGGTCTATGCCGGTTGGGGAGAACTGGAATCTTCCCTTATCATCCTTGAGCCTTGCAATAAGGTCTGGCTTGATGGGATGGCGTGCATAGTCATCAGCACGTTCAGCAAGTACGGTCTTCTTGGCCGCCAGAAACCAATCCCTCTGGCTTGCTGTTGCCTTCACATCAGGAAGAGCTACATGCTTGTAGAGAAACAGTTCTGCAGCCAATGGATCGTTGATGGCCTGCTGGTCAGCTTCATACTGTGTAAGGCGCCCGTGCTGCAGGAAATAGGAAGGAACCATCATCTCCCCTTCATAGCGACGCATATGGCAGGAGAGGAAACGCTGTCCATCAGCAAGGGTTGCACAACGGAAATGGGCTTCGGTGGTATCGACCTCCCTACGTAGCGCCTTCTCAATCTGTTGAGGCAGAAAATCCAAGGGGCGTTCAACGCACCGGGAACCTTCCTGGTCAAGAGCAAGGATGAAAAGATAATCAGCACTCAGAACAGATACCTGAGGCCACCCGTAGACGGCAATACCCTCACTCTTCTGCTGAAATACATATCGCTTGTTCTGTAGGTGTGCGAGTAAAAAAGAGAAGATCCTGGGGTACGTGGTGATTCCGGTCTTCTCCATCGCATCCTCTACCTGAGCCATGGCATCTAGGCAGAACGCATAGACATCCTCCCCTGCGGTGCCGACCCACTGTGTTGGAATGAAGTAGGTATCCTGGAAGTGATTGATTTTCCGTCGAAGGTCCTCAATATCCTCAGCCTGGACAATTGCAATGATGCTCTGCTTCAATCCTTCATACCACCTCTGCAAATCCCTATCTCCCAGCAAGGAACTGTACTGGTCCTCTCCATACAGGGAGCCATGCATGACTGACTGCCTGACTGCACGCTTGATGAAAATCCGATGTTTTTCCCCCTCAGCCCAGGGAATACCAGGGTCGAGCAAGAGTGATTTCAAGCTTTCCAGACTGAATTGTTCGTCATATACCTCTTGGAGCAGACTGAGAAATCGCCCACTGCTGTAAGCGAGTACCGATTTTCCTTCCCTGACCGTCAAGGGGATGCCATAGAGCATTGCTTCCTCACGGAGTACATCCATGAGGGTGTCGGTTGCAGTACTGCCGATTACAATCTGGTGTGTCTCCACCCCTGCATCCAAGAGATCCCTCACCCTTTTTAGCGTTTGCTTGATCTCCACGAGGTGGTTGGGAAATACTTCCAAGGAAACAGAGGGATCCTCTTCAGGAGCTTTCCTTAGTTCCATGAAGGAAGGCCTTCCTAGCTGTTCGTACAAGCTCTCTGCCTCCGGGTTGGTATCTGAGAAAAGAATGCAATATGACTTTCCAGTGTCCCAGTCATCGGGAATACTCGGCTTCTCGTACCTGGGTTCGAACAGTTGATGCTCTTCTAGGAATTGTTGGTACTGCCCGTAGAGCACCAGGAGGTCCGTCTGCATGGCTGAGTCGAGGTTGCTGAGCACCTCCCCCTGGCAGGCTTCCAGTAGAGATGGCAATAACTTGGCAAGATATCCTTTCACCCGGTTGTTCATCTCCGGATACGTTGGATTGAGAAAACAGCGAAGCAAACTCCCCGACTCGAGTAGCTGATGGATAAAGAGCTGACGGGTAAGACTGTTTGCCGGGACCATGGTTTCATGATGAGGCAGGAAATAACCCCGAAAGGTATCATAGGAGATTGCTCTCTCTGCCAAGATAGCGTGATTCTTCCCATGGAGTGCATAGTCTACCAGGTATGATCGAGCTGCAACCTCAGTTGGAAATACACAGATCAATCCCTGGTCAAAAGCCTCGTGCACATAGGAACGTTTCGTTTGTGATAGACTCATACGTTGCAGTATATCATGTTTGTGTGTACGATGAGCGTACGTCATGGAAAAACCAAGAAGAAACTTGATGCAGAAGGATATAGAAGCGGTAGGTTCGCCCTTCAGCTTGGCACTGGCCATGGTTCTCAGCCTGCTCTTTTGGCTGATACTGGGCCCCTATTTCATTACCGCGCTTGGGCATTTCAACATCCCCTACCTGAAGGCAAATGCACCTTTCCTTGCCATGGCTTTGGGTATCGTGGTCTCATGGAAGCTGTTGCTTACCGCGAATCCACAATCACTGATCACCGACCACAGCACCTTCCGGTTTGCCCTCTTCTTCAAGAGCATGGGAGCTTATCTTCTGGTGGCAATGCTTTTTCTACTCCTTGGACTCATGGCCGAACCAGAGGCATACAGTATCAGTGACGCATCCTTTCTGGAACATCTGATGTTGCTTCCCATGGTCCTGGTCCTTACCCCCATCCAGACCAGCAGTGAGGAAGTGGTATTCAGGGTATTTCCCATTCGGGTTGTTCAAGGAGGAAGGCTGAGAAGAGGAGCAATGAGAAATGTTCTTGCCTGTGTACTTTCTGCAATCCTGTTCACGGCTCCCCATCTCTCAAACAGGGAACTGGGAAGTGCAGAGAACCCTACTCTCGTATTGGTGTTCTACGCACTCTTCGGTGGCTTGGTTACTGCGCTGAGCATTGCCACTGGAGGATTCGAACCGGCTCTGGCAATCCATGCAGCCAATAATCTCTTTGTTGCACTCATCTGCAACTACCAGGGGTCCTCCCTTCCCAGCCTACCGATATTCACCACCACCAAGGCAATCGGAACTCCCATGGATCTCTTGCAACTCATCATTGGGCTGTTAATGGTCTTCCTCGTGGTCAGGAAAGATATCATGGCTCAACACCATATGCAAAAATGACAATGGATGTTTCTGCGTTAAACGGGCCACCGCATTGCGATGGCCCGAATAAATAATACGATTTAACGTGTCTTACAGTACGCGGAAAGCATCCCGTCCAGCATACTTAGCGGTATCACCAAGATAATCCTCGATGCGCAGAAGCTGGTTGTACTTGGCAAGACGGTCAGAGCGGCTCATGCTACCGGTCTTGATCTGTCCAGTCTCAAGAGCAACTACGAGGTCAGCAATGAAGTTGTCCTCGGTCTCTCCGGAGCGGTGGGAAACGATTGAGGTATAGCCGTTGCGCTTTGCAAGGTCAATAGCCTCGAAGGTCTCTGTGAGGGTACCGATCTGGTTCACCTTGATCAGGATGGAGTTACCAACACCCTTCTCAAGACCCATCTTCAGTCTCTCAACATTGGTTACGAACAAGTCATCACCAACAAGCTGGACACGGTCGCCGATGCGATCGGTGAGCAACTTCCAACCTTCCCAGTCGTCCTCGGCCATGCCGTCTTCGATTGAGATGATCGGGTAGCGGTTTGCCCAGTCTTCCCAGAGGTCAACCATCTGTGCACTGGTGAGCTTGTCACCGGTGGACCATCTGAGGGTATAGGTCTTGGTCTTCTCGTCGTACAGCTCACTGCTGGCCGGGTCGAGAGCAATCATGAAGTCCCCATCACGACCGGTGGTATAACCAGCAGCCTTGATAGCTTCCATGATAACCTCAAGAGCCTCTTCATTGGACTGCAAGTCGGGAGCGAAACCACCCTCATCACCAACAGAGGTGTTGTACTTGCGTCCCTTCAGGACTGATTTCAGGTTGTGGAAAACCTCTGCGGTCATGCGAAGTCCCTCGCGGAGGGAAGCAGCACCGATCGGCATTACCATGAACTCCTGGAAGTCAACCTTGTTATCGCTGTGTGCACCACCGTTGAGGATGTTTGCCATCGGAACGGGAAGTGTGCAAGCGTGGTAAGCACCAAGATACTTGTACAGCGGCAGACCAAGGTAGTCAGCAGCAGCACGGGCAACAGCCATGGAAACACCAAGGATTGCGTTTGCACCAAGCTTTGCCTTATTTGGAGTACCGTCAAGAGCAATCATAGCGCGGTCGATAGCAACCTGGTCAAGAGAATCCATACCTTCGAGTTCAGGTGCGATGATGTTGTTGACATTGTCTACAGCCTTCAAAACGCCCTTACCAAGATAGCGGCTCTTGTCCCCATCACGCAGCTCTACAGCTTCGTGGACTCCGGTGGAAGCACCAGAAGGAACTGCTGCACGGCCCATGGAACCATCCTCAAGAATGACATCTACTTCAACGGTGGGGTTACCACGTGAGTCAAGGATTTCCCTGGCTTCGATAAATTCAATAATGCTCATGAATATTCTCCTAATTACTGTATTGGAATAACAGTACTAATATTCGTATCTTTTACCGCTAATGTCAAGGCGAACGCACTTGTCGCCCCCCTTCTTGGCGGGCTATCATAGACCTATGGATAATGAACATGTATCATATCGTTTGCCTGTTTTAAGTAGGGATCTCCTCGATTCCATCATCTTTGCGATGGAGGATCAAGCGAACTTTTACTTCCTTGATCTCAAGGATGAGTTTCTCGTGAGAGAGGATGAGATACAATATCTCGATGATATTGATGAAGAAGAGCGCGAGAACCGGTTCATTCCCATACCTGACTGGGAACCATCGGATGGTTTCCATCTCATGGAAATGTTTGCAAACAGGGTAAGGAATCCCCTCTACCGATCCCGTCTTCTTGCCGCCCTACAGAGCGGGAGGGGGGTATTCAGAAAGTTCAAGGACACACTCTCTGAGACACCAATACTGGAGCGAAAATGGTTCAGTTTCCGTGATGAACAACTTAAGCGTGTGGTTGTCTCCTGGTACAGGGAACAGGAGAGCCTTACCCAACTGCTGGAGTTAAGCGATGAAGAGACAGAACTCACTGAAGACATCCTGTTGGAGGACTTCACCTTTGAAACCCTTGAAGGACCGGTAACCGAAGAGATCATGAATATGGTCCAATCATTGGTAACTGAACTTGAGGCAGGCAGTGAAGAAGACCGCATTGCAAGTATAGTTTTGATGCGTCACCTGGAACTCGACGAACTCGATCATTTCTACTTGGCCAAAGCACAGGATGGAAGTCTGGCAGCCTTTCTCTCCTACACCATGCTTGCTGATTATCTCGTGGAAGTACCACTGTTTGGAGTCAAGACTGAATACCGTGGACTGGGTCTTTTCCGTCTCCTTTTCGACTCGTTCAGCCGTCAGATGGCTCGATTCCACTACCAGAAGGTTGTAATTACCTTGGCATCTGGGTTCCTGGGAATGGAAAAACTCTTTGCCCCCTATGGTGCTAAGGAAGTTACCAAACAGCTCATTATTGATACAAAGAGTTGGAATACAACCCATCCAAGCTCAGAAGAAGCCTTTCTCTAAGACTCTGTACCCAGTACAGCACTTTTGTTAGACTGGAGGGTAAGGAGAACTACAATAGATGCGTGTAACCATTTGCGAAGACAAACATGACATGGGCTACCAGGCAGCAAAGCTGGGCATTGCCATTATCAAGGATGCAATCGATAAGAAAGGCCATGCTGTCATATCCGTCGCAACCGGTTTAAGTCAATTCTCCCTCTACGAACATCTTGCAAAAGCAGACATTGACTGGAGCAAGGTGGAGGCATTCGGCTTGGCTGAATATGTAGACCTTCCAGACACCCACTCTTCCAGTTTCCGTTATTACCTGAACAATCGCTTTGTCGAGAAAGTAACCCACCTTGGTGCATTTCACCAGATCAACGGAGATGCAGAAAATTTGGAAGAAGAGGTCAATCGTCTTAACGCCCTCATCAGAAAGAAAAAAGTGGATGTCTCCTTCCTTGGTATTGGGGAAAACGGACATATCGGGTTCAACGACCCTCCTGCCAATTTTGAAACCGACGACCCATACATTGTGGTTGAGCTTGAGGACCGATGCAGAAGGCAACAGGTAAGCGAAGGGTGGTTCCCAAAGATTGATGAGGTTCCCTCAAAAGCCATCACCATGTCTGTAAGACAGATTCTGAAAGCCAAACACCTTATCTGCTCCGTACCCGATCAAAGAAAAGCACGGGCGGTTGCCATGTGTCTCTATGACCAGATAGGA
>Ga0265295_1004944_pt1 | contig 17499 bp, 8 predicted proteins | sample Munlansysbiofilm_FD_192503 | JGI IMG/M metagenome (GOLD analysis project Ga0265295, IMG submission 192503) | Leachate microbial communities from a municipal landfill in Southern Ontario, Canada - Methane capture system biofilm | ecosystem: Engineered > Solid waste > Landfill > Unclassified ...
AATACACCTGCGATCCGTTCGCCGGTATTGTGACCGTCTGTGGCACCGTGCACACCGTCTCAGCAACACACTTAAGCGATACCGTCACGGGCTCAGCTCCAGAAGCCACTGTGCCATTGACCAGTCGGCGCACGCGAACCTCATTGGTGTATGTGCGCAAACCTTTGCCAACCATCACCTTGTCACGACCGTTATTCTGGTAAAGCTGCAATTGGATTTTTTCTCCTACAATCACCTTAGTAGCGTGCTCAATCAAACCAGGTGCAGTCAACTCAAGCGTGGCCTCTCCTTCAGCTAGGGCCTGAACCGTAACTGGGCGTAAGGCATATACCTGGCCTTCGGGCACAAACAGTTCGGTCGGATGTGCTGAAGCAATCGCGTCATCGCTCATGGCCACATGAATGGTGACACCGCCAGCAGGGGCAGGTTTAGACAAACGTACACGGCGTGTAATAGATTGCTCTTCATTCAGGCGCATATCGCCCGCGGGCTCAACCTGGATAGCAATTGCATCCACCCGAACAACGGTTTCAGCTCCTTGGTAACTAGTTGCGGAAGCAATGAGCTGGGTCGTTCCCAACGCCCCTCCCTTAACATTGAAAGATGCCACACTTGCTTGCGCTGGCACAGTGACTGATACAGGCACAACAGCGATGTCACTGTCAGCCGTAGATAAGTTAATTACTAGCCCACCATTCGGAGCTGGTTCAGTCAACTGTAAAACGCTTTGGGTTTGTGTACCGGGCGCGACCACAATACTGCTAGGCAGCACCAAAGCTTTTCCGCGCACGGTGATCACCGCCAGACCTGTGGCCAGCCCTTCAGCCTCCGCGCTAAGACCTGCCATGCCATCTTGCAAACCAGTCACTTCAAAAGCTACGCTTTGTTGACCCGCAGGCACTAACAGGGTACCAGGAGCAGTCAATACACTGTTATCTGAGTTGCCCAGAGTGACCATCAAACCGCCTGTTGGAGCAGGTTGCGGTGTGCGCAATGTCATAACAAAAGGGCGCTGTACACCTATGGTTGGATTCGTCGGTACCAATTCCAAAGAGGGCAAGTCCACCACTTCAACAAAAGTAGTGGCGGCGCCTAGACTGGCAGTACTGGCAGTTACCACAGTGCTGCCAATGCTATTAGCCTTAACTTCAACATCTGCACCATACTCGCCAGCAGGCACTGCTACTCGGGAAGTAATCGATGCGGTCGAGGGCACGCTGCTAGTCAGATCAACCAACAAACCACCAGCAGGTGCTGGAGCACTGAGCGCTAGGCGCAAAATAGCTACTACACCCGGGCTGAGCTTAAGTCGCAAGGGTTCCAAAGCAAGAGGAGACTGCCCTACCTGAACGATACCCTGACGTACAAGATACGGAATACCTACCAATCCCCAAACGACGTCATTACGTATAGTCCCGGAAGGCACTGCTATAGCATTCAAACTATTACCAATGGCACTGAGGTTGTGACCAATAGGCGAGGCAGCAAGGTCAATACTAATGGCTGGGCCGCTATTATTTTGCACTGTCAGATTGTTAAGCGTGGGAGAACTGCCCTCTATTACCAGTCCGCCACCCCAAGATATCTCTACGTAATCCAGCATAGTTTGGGCACTATTGGTACCGCTGGTTAGCCGCCATTGTCGCCAATCACCGGGTTTTGGCTGAGCTTCATCAGATGTGATGATAATAGGTTTAGTCGCTGTGCCGACTGCCTGCAAGTACCCTTTCCTAAGAGTAAAACTTGCGCCAGAAGTCATCCGCACTTCAACTCCTGGCTGAATAGTAAGACGCACATTGCCATCCAACACTACGTCACCATGTAATCTATACGGAGAATTTGCCTCTGTCCAAGTAGTGTTTGTACTGATCGTGCCGCTCACATCAGTAGCTTGGGCAACACCCGTACCCATTAGAATCAACAACACAACTATCCAGTTGAGCATTAAATTCAGCAACTTCTTCTGGGATCGAGCAAAAGCTTTACTTATTAAAACTGGCTTCATGAATTCCATATCCTACATACCGCACAATTTTGCTAATGGCTGCCCCGCATGAGCAGCTAAGTTTTTTTGCTGCTCAAGGTAAACCGCATACGCTGGCCAAGCACCGGATAGCCAAAACGGCTGTACTGTCACATCGAGCTGCTGCCATAGCTGCCAAGCCAAATTAAACTGCTCATACGTGTCCGCAATAACCAGCCACTCCCGTGGCGCAGGCAGAGGCTCGCGGCCAATCTGCTGAATCAGCGTGATGCTTGCCTGTTGTATGTCCGCACCTAAATCTAAAACATACTCTCGCGAAACGGGCAGGCTAGCAATTTGCTCAGGGCTCAACCCTATGGTTGCAACTTGCCACAGACCATCACTCGCACCTAGCCATAACTCATGGGCACTGACTTCATGACTAGCCTGTACAAATCCATTAATTTGCACAGGCTGACCAGCCATACGCCAACTACGAACACCACCAAGTAGCACATGCACAGCTTCAAACTGTCCACTGTGACGTAAATCCACACAGAGACCAGTTAGTTTTTTCAAGTCTGTTCCAACACCAAGCAGAACCAAAGACTGGCCTCGAAGAAAGGTTTTATCGCCCAAATCAGCCCAATGCACGGCAGCAATACCTGGCAAAATCAGATTGCGCGCAGAACCGGCATCACGCACATCGACCCACTGGTATCCCTCTCTTTTTGCTGCCAGATGATCCTGCTCCCAATCAATCCAGCACGCGCGTTCCTCTTCCGTGTAGATCGCAGTCTCATCAGAAAGCACGACAGCATTAAGTGCATGCTCAGGCTTATCACAGGTAATAAGTTGCTCTTGTACTCGTACCGATGCCCAAGCTGAACCTAAAGCGACCAAAACCATTAGCCCAACCAAAGAACGCATCATGACCTGCGCCTTACATGTCGGCGTGCGAGTAATTCAGGATGCAATATCGCAGTCAGACCGAGTGCCAGCGCTAATAGCAATAGAGCCCAACGATCAAGCGTCGGAACTGGAGTAGCATTTTTAGCCAACGCAATACTTGGGCCACCCGGGTCTCTTATTACCCCATTAATAGTTAAGTCATCATCGCCCAGCCCACCATCTCGAATTGTGTAAGAGATGGATTTATTGGATAAATCAATACGAACATTTTTAGGGGCATACCAAATTTCTTTATCTTTGGACAATGCGGTCTTGCCGTATTTCATATAACCAGTAATGCCACGTAGATCAGGCCAAGTGGTAGTAATGGTCGCTTCTCCACCTAAATCACAACCCACAAGTTCAAAATCAAATAAACCATGCGGCAACAAGAATTTCTGCAATGGTGTCCAAATTCCCTTTGGCGGAATCAACCGAGTTTCATCAGGGTTAAACATACAGGTGTCTCCGCCACCACTGACGCTAGCTTTAAAGGACCCCGTACCAGTAGCGGTAGAACCCTCAAACTCCTTGCTAACTCCCTTCACAGGCAAATTAGTCAACTCAACTGTCAATGGCATCAGGCCCTCAACCGTAATTAATGCCTGAAAACTTCCATGCAACCCATTACCTGTGAAAGCTGGCGATTGAGCCTTACCGTCAGTATTAGTGACAGCGACAGCACTAATTTGCCCGCCATCAAAGCTAGCGCCGGCTCCCTTAGTATCGAAGGTGAACTGCACTGGAATATCCGACAGTGGCTGACCTAAATTATTGAGCACTTGAATAACCATTGGCGCAGCAAAAGCAGTTCCAACCTGAGCAGACTGACCTGCACCAGACACAACTTTCAGCGCAGCGGGCATATCAATCGCATTATCGCTGAGGTTCGTTAGGCTAAAGCTCACCAACTTCAAACCATCGACCTGCGCATTGATATCATAGCTACCAACATTGGTATTCGCCGTCAGACTGACAATGGCCAGTCCCTGATTATCAGTGACCGCATCCATAGTCAGCACATCCCCGTGAAACCTAGCACTCGCACCGCTATCCGGCGCTACAAAATGCACCTTCACGTCAGAAACAGGCTGACCTTGTTCATTTTTAACCCTAACCTGCAAGGGCTTAGCAAAAGCGGTAGAAACAACAGCCGACTGCCCTGAACCCGACACAACCTCTAGCTCAGCTGGCAACAAGCCACCCCCAGCACTACTAGAAGCCCATTGCTGTTGAGCTATCCCTATCCAACGAGCAACATCAAGACGAAGCATATCAATCGGCTGATCCTGTAATGCAACAGTTAGAGTTTCAAGATTGGTTTGCGCATCTGCTAACTGGAATAAAACTTCTTCCCACTCACCTAGTTGTTGCGCAGCTTGAGCGGCACCCACTGCTTGACGCACCCTGCCTATAGCTTCTTGAATATTAGCTTCATTACTGCTAAGCGAATTCAGAGCCGTCTCTACCTGTGGAATAATGGTGTTCAGACCAAGCACGTTGATAGCTTGCTCCTCCACATTAAGTATCTCGCCTGTATTATCCAATAGCTCGGACTGCACTTTCAGCGTTGCCGACATCTGCGGCAATACCAAACGCATCCCACTCATCACGTTGTCTGCTGGAGCTAAACTCCACGCCCACTCAACAAGTTGTTTATCATCATGCGCTGGAGATGGGCTTACATTACTATGATCAACCCCTTCCGGTAATTGCACACGAACTCTAACTTCTTGAGGTGCTTCACCTTGCTGCGCCAAGTTATGTAAATTGATCCTCAAGGGCAGACGCGTGCCCGCCAAAGCTGATTTTTCTCTGAAGACAGGAGTAACAGCTAACAACTGATCGCTGGTGTAATCACTCCAAAAAGCTGTGCTGGAGTTTGCTAGAGTTGCTAACAAATCAAAACCTATCAACCATGACTGACCATGTCCCCACGTAGCACTGGCCATAACAGGAGCAGGAGTACTCGAAGCTGTCGCTAAGACTTGAGCATTATCTAATTCCAAGCCATACAACATACCCGTCACAGATTGATTAGCTGGTTCATTAGAAAATTTAATCATCGGGCTATCGCCAATAGCAGGCAACATAACCCTAGCTCCGGTAATGTCAGCCAACTGATTAAGCTTAAAGCCACCGTTTGCTGCTCCAGGTACACCATCGATCACGAGAGTAGAGCCTCGCCGTATGGCAGCACGAACTTCAGCAACGGCTTGAGCATCCAACTTGTCAGCACCTCCGTGTAACCACAACACATTATACGCACCGCTGCGCTGCGCAATATGCCATGCACTAAGGGTTGTGACAGTGTGTAACTGACTCACCGAGGCGGCTAAAACTGTTTGGGCTGTTTGCTCCTCTTGCTGTTCACAGTCACTCTGTTCTGCATGAGACTTTTGCTGGCAACTCAGCATCATCAAGACACGCGACTCAACCGGGATACTTTGCAACATTTTTACAGTATCATCTGCCCGAATAGTCAAACCCAAAAGCGCGCTATTGTTATCAGCTTGCAAATCATTGGTGCTAGCGCTCACAGCCACAGGCCATGAAATCATACGGCTCTCGCTTCCCGGCACTTTATCTGCTTTGACACTCAGGGTCAGCCTGGCATCTTGCCCTTTGGTTAAGCCTCCGACCATCCACACACCATTCACATAGCTACCTTGGCTAGAAATGGTATTTTGTAGCTTCAAACCGTCTGGCACAGCGACATGAGCTATAACACCCTGAGCCGTAGACGCTCCAGCATTATGTACTGTAACAACTACATCAATAATCTCTTCACTGCGCAATTGCGCGCGTGCAGCCTGAACCGCAATAGAAACATCTGCTTGATCTTGGTCTTGGCTAATGGTGGGCTTACGCTTGGCAATTAGGTACCCAGCCCCAACCAAGCCCGCAGTCAGATTGATATCCTTGATCAAGCCCTCCTGCACGGTGCCGCCAGCATTGCCAGTAGCCCAGACTCCATCAACTAAACCATCCACGACTGCAGCCTCAAGCTGATAACGTCCCGGTTTTAAATCGATAAAACCAAAGCTCCCAAACGCGTCAGTATATGTTTGACGAAGAATACTTTGCCCGTGCTCATCAATGCCTTTGAGCACAACCCCCAAATTTCCCTCAGCGGGCTCATCAGCATCACGGACACCATTCGTATTATTATCGCGATAAGCACTACCAGATATACTGGCTACAGCTCCTTGACCAAACTCTAGTATGTAGTCACCCGTGCTATTGCTATCAAACACGTGCAAGAAATACGACCAACTCAAGTCCACATTGCGTGTTTTAGATAGCCAGAAATTATTTACTGGTAAAACTTTTCCGTCGCTTCGCACTACGCGAGTAATAGGCTTAGCACCTTTAAAAGGATCTGCAATTTTAACATGAGATAAAATTGCAGAGACCGGATAAGTTAAATGTAAGCTCCCACCAGAAACGGAAGCAATACTGGCCTGACCCGAAACGTCCGCCACATCTGTGTCGGCGCCCTCCGAGTCATAAACACGGTATCCTGCACCAAACTCCGCAAGGAAATCATAAACATCATCATGGCCTGGCAAATCGACCAGAACGTCATGCACAAGTCTGTGTGTTCGCACATCCTGCAGCAATGAAGTGACCTCACCACCAAGTGAGTCGGCATGAGTGAAGCTGGCATTGAACTCCACAAAACGCCCTGCTAGCGAGGTCTCCATTAGCCAGCGACCAACCTTTGTTTCCTGCCCTGAAAGATCACCGAAATCTAGCAACATGCTCTTGCCCAGCATATCATTGCCAACATACCCACCAAGAATTCTGAAGTCGATCAATAAGCCTTGGTTATTTTCAACGATTCGAGGCTGGGCTGATTCAATTGTAGTCTTAGCAGAAACACCAGCGCCTATATTGCTAAGCCGAACACCCAGAGTAAATGGCTCCACGGGCTCGACTTCAGGCGTCAGAGCATCGTCAGCGTAAACATCAGTAGGTAAAAAATAGTCGAGAACTAGCAAAGGCTGAGGCCGCACAACTACGTAATCGGGAGTGACATCCACTGTGGTGGTTTCACCAGCTAACGTGTAGGTGACTCGTGCGCCTATGTAATACATAAGGCCTTCAGCAGTGGTACCGCCAGCGCCATAAGAAGGAATAATCAACCAATGGATGTCTGCTTCAGTTTTACCAGCAAGCGCACCACCTTCCAGAGAGCTAATCCCCTCCATACTATCTAAACGCTGAAAAAAGGTAGCGCCAATAGCACTTGGGTCGCTAGTGGCACTGACAGGCTGCTGATATTGATCCTGATAAAACAGCTCGATTTTGACATTACTCAATGCTTCATCAAGACCATTACGCACAACCATTCGAGCATCGAAGGCCTGTCGCTCAATCGAGAGTTTCTGCTCAATAACAATTTTCACTTCAGCACAGTCGGCATCTTGCGCCATGATTCCAAATGGCCACACAGCAGCCATTAAAACAATGAACACTCGCCATAATAAAAAACAGCAGGGTAGATTTTCTCTTCCTTGACGAATTCGCATGTAAACGCCCTTCTAGGCTTACTTACTGATTAGGTTTTATAAACTATTAAAGCACGCTAACAGCCCACGCTTAATACAACAACTACAGATTTAAAAGAATGTGTTTTTTGCAGGATAACTCACAAATCCGCACTCCATCGCCAGTGATTAAGATTTGAAATACATACAGCGCACACAGCTATTCAACAACCTGACCCAAACTATTTAAAACGATGATCAAGAGATGAAGACATGCTGTTTATCTGAAAACAAAACAGCATTACTAATACTCAAAACAGCGCATCCAAGAATAAAAAAAGTTAAAATATGACAGAGGTCTCAATAATCAATCGAAGTCTAACCGTTTCGCTTTATTTAGATGATGTAATTACACTCTAGATAGTGAGCTTTAAATATGTTTATTTTTTCCTCTGCGAGGAAAGCTGCAAAACTCTTACTTCAGGATTCTTTTCATGCTGCGATTTCTCATTTTCTTTACTGTCATATTGATCTTGCTATTCACTGCAGAATTAACACAGCCGGTACAAAACGCAATTATTCTTCCATGGACCGAAGCTCTCGCCCTCACTAGCGCGAGCCTGATTACGCTTTTCGACTCAAACGTCGCAGCTTTCGGAAAAATCCTTCATAGCACTACTAACGGTTTTGCAGTTTCCATTGAGGCAGGGTGTAATGGAATAGAAGCCGCTATTGTTCTTATTGCCGCGATATTTGCCTTCCCTGCACCGTGGAAGAATCGCATTCTAGGCATAATAGCCGGTCTTTTAGCTCTGCAATCATTGAATATTATACGAGTAATAAGTCTCTTTTATCTTGGGCAGTGGAATCAACAAGCCTTTGAGTGGGCCCACTTATACATATGGCAGGCACTCATCATGCTTGACGCTTTAATTGTCTGGCTCATTTGGATTCGAATGTTACCCACACTCGAATCCGCTTGCGATGCCGTTCAATCACAAACCATTAAACAATAGCATCATGACAACCACTAACATTACCCTAAGTAAACTGACCCTTCGAACGCTTCTCTGGCTACCTTGCTGCCTGGCTGCCTGGCATTTTAACGCCTATTACTTAGCTGCTATCTGCGGCGAACTTGTTCATCTTTTCGTAAACTGGCTCCTACCTGATATTGTGACTTCAGTAGAGCAAACAGGAACCACTCTAGCATTTGTAACCACACTCAAAGTACAACTTCAACCCAAACAGGCCGGTTTGCTTATACCAGAAGTAAATACTCTCTTATACACCTACGGACTAGCATTTTTTATTGCATTAATGCTTGCTGTAAGCTCCAAAGGATGGCAGATCTTAGTCGGCATTATTGTTCTTTTACTCTTCCAAAGCTGGGGCGTTTCTTTCGACTTATTGGCCCAAATAGGCATACGCCTCGGTCCTGATGTTGCAACACAGGCAGGCATATTAGATTGGCATAGAGAGGCAATCGCCTTAAGTTACCAAATGGGTAGCTTAATTTTCCCCACTCTCATACCCATCATATTATGGGTGAGCTTTAATCAAAGACTTATTAGGGGCTTAACCACCAAATTTGCCTCGATAAAAAACGTCTTTGCCTTGGTATATAAACCACAATGAATCCTCATAGCCATGGACTTTATTCACTAAAGACAATTTATCGACACAAACGCAGCACACTGGAAGCGCAACACGAGGATCATCATCTTTCTTGTATTGCTGAAAGAAACTCAAACTATCACGCACGTTACGCTCAGGATCCGCAGCAAAAATACCGTATTTAGAGTCCAGTCTTTGTTCACAGATGGGGCACATATACAGCTCGCTCGAATACTCTTTTTCCAGCGCCTTGATAAATGCTTCCTTCTCGATAATGTCATGCAGCAACGCTCGACGCCGCTCTACACTCAAGGACTCAGGCTTAGCTGCAGGCACCACTACTTTTACCGGCTCCGGTGGGTAGATAACAGTCATGACCTCATCAGCCAGCTCTTTAACGCGCGGATTGGATTGGTAATAGCTGACAATCGCCACATCCAGATCAACATCTTTATAAGCCAACAAAGCCTTGCGGATGGCGCTTAAGATCCATTCTTCAGGGTTACCAAAAGCACCACCGCCTAGCAAAGTCAAAAACACCTTGTTGCTGCCATAGCTATTGGCGTTATGCACAGCCGCAGCCAAAGTCGCCTCATAGGCAGCTTCAAGGATCAGCTTGGCGAAATCAGTCCAGAGCGCGCTTGGATGCTGCGAGTAGGCGATGGGCAAAGCACTGCACAAGGCTTGACTGACGCGATGCTGGCTATTTTTGAGTGTCACTTCAGTATTGAGATGCAGACCAATACGCAACTGCCCTTTAAGTTGCTGCTTCTCTTCAAGGCTGGCGTCTTTCAAATACTCAGCGATTTCTGTCAGGCCTTGTCTTGAAGCAGTCACATAGCCATTTTTCATCTGCCACAAACGGTCATTTTGATTGCCCAGCGCTTCACCCAGCTCAGCGATGCAATTAATTTGACGCGTAACGCTCTGCCCTTGCTGACCATCAAGCTCAACAAGATAATTACGGTAGATGGTCGCCGCACCCGCAGCAATCGCACAGGCAGGTCCTTGCGTGTGGTCCTGTTGATAGATGCCGATGCCCCGCTCTGGTGAAACATTCGGCGACACCATTTCCAGCAAATTAAACTGCGACGCCACTTGAAATAACGCATCAGCATTTTCCGCTTGCGTGTGTAAATCCTGAACATCAGCCACCCGCTCGCGCACCTTTAATTTGCCATTGGTGTGCGGCTTAATAGTGCGTAACTGCTCAAGACTCGGCAGAGTTAAACGCCCAGCATTCCAACAGTGCTTATTTACAGTTGAGCAAAGACGCCCAGAATAAAATGATAAATTCGCCCTGACCTGCTCAGGAGACTGCTCGGCAAAACCCGTTAACGCCTCAAACCAATCCATGTCGTATGCCTCTGTAAATGGGAAAGTCGCGTGCCGTCATCGGCAGTTCAGCTGTGTATGTTTAGCTCTGAAGTTTGCCCGCTAATCATTAGTCTTTTACTTGATTGATTCCTTGACCTATTAAGCCTATAAACGAAAGAGTATGAACGTCGCTGGCAGATGACCAATAATTCAGAACTGATTCGACGTAATCATACAACGATATATTTCACTCCAAGGGAAGATATCTAATGATTAACGTACAGATTTACCGCTACCATCCGGAACACGACAGCAAGCCTTACATGGAGACAAAAACGCTGCCTGAAGAGTTTCGTAAACGCATGGTGCTGGATGCCCTGCAATACCTGCGTGAAGAAGACCCTACTCTGGCCTTTCGACGCTCCTGCCGCGAAGGCGTGTGCGGCTCAGATAGCATGAACATCAACGGCAAGAACTGGCTGGCTTGCATCAAACCCGTTGCAGAAGCGTTGGGCACCTCCAATACCTTAGTGATTAGGCCATTGCCTGGCATGCCAGTGATTCGCGATCTAGTCGTCGATCAATCCTTATTTTTCCACCATTATGAGCAAATCAAACCCTGGCTGATCAACGATGATCCTGCTCCAGCAATTGAACGCTTACAAACACCGGAACAACGCAAACAGCTGGACGGCTTGTATGAGTGCATCCTCTGCGGCTGCTGTACGTCGCAATGCCCGTCTTGGTGGTGGAACCCAGAGAAATACCGCGGCCCTTCTGCGCTATTACAAGCCTTGCGTTTTTTACTAGACAGCCGTGACCGCGCGCGCATTGAACGACTCGAGGGTCTCGAAGATCCCTTCAGCGTGTTTCGTTGCCGCAGTATCGGTAACTGCTCTTGGGTCTGCCCAAAAGGACTTAACCCAATGGGCGCGATTGGCAGGATTCGACTGGAGCTGATGAAAGAGTCGTCCTGATGGCGTAAAGTGTGCGACTTGCAATCACCCGCCATTTGCGGTCATTTAGGGATAGCTATGACAGTTCAATTCTACGAAAGCAATGCCGAACAATTTGCTCAAGACACTTTAAACGTGGATATGAGCGCTTTGTATGAACGTTTTTTAGGCAGGCTCGCGCCGTCGAGTAGAATTTTAGATGCCGGCTGCGGTGCAGGACGCGATACGGCTGCTTTTTTACGCTTGGGTTATCAAGTCGAAGCCTTTGATGCCAGCGCCAAGCTGGTAGAGATTGCCCAGCGCGTCACTGGCATCGCCGTGCAGCACAGCACGTTCCTAAACTTCAGCAGTACAGCGCCCTTTGCTGGAATTTGGGCATGTGCGTCTTTATTGCATGTGCCCGCCAGCAGCATGTCAGCAACGCTGCAGCATCTCGCTCAACTGCTGCAACCGCAAGGCGTGGTTTATGTGTCGTTTAAATATGGCGCAGACGATGTGGAACGTAACGGTCGCCACTTCACCAATTGCACAGAGCAGCGTTTACAGGACTTTCTTGTCGGCACCGGCTTGAGCATTATTGAAACATGGTTGAGCGGCGATCAGCGCCCCGAGCGTGCCGATGAACAATGGCTGAATGCGTTATTAATTGCCCAATAAGAAGCGTCTTTAATGTTAGCTAATAGCCCTCGCCTAACCACTGGCACTCAGCACGATCCTTTATTGCCTAAGTTGCTCGCCGCGATTTATCAAGCCACTGAGATCGAAATTGCTGTGTCCTTTATTCAGCCGTCAGGGCTGGCGCTGCTGTTTGATCCTTTATTAGAAGCACTGAACAATGGCGCAACGATTCGTTTATTAACATCAGACTATTTAGACATCACCCACCCGCTAGCCTTGCGCCAACTACTGATGCTTGCCGAGCGTGGTGCGTACATTCATATTTTTCAATGCCAAGGCAACACCAGCTTTCATTTGAAAACCTATATTTTTACGCAACAACGCGAGGCAAAAATAAGTAAAGGCTGTGCATTTATTGGCTCCAACAATATCAGCCGCAGCGCGCTTAATGATGCTTACGAATGGTCATGGCGGCATGATTGGCTGCCGCCAGAAGATTCAGAGCCGGCGCAAGAGTTTGTAAAAATACGCCAAGCATTCACCAAGCTGCTTAACGATCCTAGTAGCATAAAACTCACCGCCAACTGGATTGATACTTATAGTACTCGTCGCCAAGTGCGCATGCCTATTTTGAAAGAACTGAGTGGTTTTGTTGATGAAGATCTAGAGCAGCCGAGCCCTAACAGCGTGCAAATCGAAGCATTGCAAGCATTACAGAATACTCGCGCGGAAGGATTCTCACGTGGCTTAGTTGTCCTCGCCACAGGCATGGGAAAAACCTGGTTGGCCGCTTTTGATGCATTACAGATGAGTGCCAAACGTGTGCTATTTGTCGCGCACCGCGAAGAAATCTTGCTGCAGGCGCAAGCAGTCTTCAACAAACTTCACCACAATGCGCATACCGGCTTATTTCAAGGGTCAGCAAAAGAACATGAGGCTGATTTTGTCTTTGCATCGGTGCAAAGCCTTGCTAAACCTGAAGCCTTGGATCGTTTTAGTCCTGAGCATTTTGATTACATCGTAGTGGATGAATTTCATCATGCCAGCGCGCCCAGTTATCGCAGTATTTTGCAGCATTTTAATCCGCGCTTTTTATTGGGTTTGACGGCAACGCCAGAACGCACAGACCAAGCCGATATTCTGACCCTCTGCGATAACAATCTGGTGTTTGAGCGCAACTTAGTCCACGGCATCAACGAGCAGCTGCTAGCGCCGATTCATTACTACGGTATCTATGACGCATTCGTCGATTATCAAGAAATCCCTTGGCGAAGTGGTCGCTTTGATCCTGAGTTGATCGAGTGTGCTTTCGCCACGAAAAAGCGCGCTCAGCATATTTATCAGTACTGGCTCAAACATAAACAAAGCCGCACGCTCGGCTTTTGTATATCTCAGCGCCATGCCGATTATATGCATGACTACTTTCAGCAACAGGGTGTGCACTCTGGTGCTGTTTATGCAGGCTCAGCCTTGACCCGGCACAACGCTTTGCAACAGCTTGCCGAGGGTCAATTGGATGTTATTTTCTCCGTCGATATGTTTAACGAAGGCACTGACTTGCCCGCGTTAGATACCGTACTGATGCTGCGCCCTACCGAATCTAAAATCATTTTCTTACAACAACTGGGCCGAGGCTTGCGATTATCCGCCAGCACGCAAAAAACCCATGTGGTGGTATTGGACTTTTTAGGGAACCACCAATCCTTTTTAAATAGCCCAGCCGCACTGTTAGCAGAGAAAGACCGCGCTTCTTTACTCAGAACACTGCAACAGAAACAGCCCATTAAATTAGCCAATGGCTGCTTTATTAACTTCGCCCCTGAACTGGTCGATTTCTGGGAAAAGCTGGCTCGGCAAATAGGTAAAAGTGCCGCTGAAAACTATCAGCAACTACGCGACGAACTCGGTCGCCGCCCCACTGCTACAGAGTTTTTCCACAAAGGTTATTCATTGCCGAAAGTACGCCAGCAAGCGGGCAGCTGGCTCGACTTAGTGGCGGCGCAAGAACATGACGCAGAACTACAGCAGTTGTTAGCTGCGCACGGTGAGTTCTTTTCGCTCGGCGTGGAAATAACAAGCATGAACAAAAGCTTTAAAGGCTTTTTGTATCAAGCCTTTTTAGAGCTAGGCGGCGTGCGCGGAGCAGTCAATACAGGGCAACTGGCACAACGCAGCCACCGTTTACTTGAGCATCGCCCCGATGACATGCGCAATGAGCTACCCGCCAACCTGCAAACAGTCAGCGCCGAGAGCAAAATTTGGTTAGCCTACTGGCGCAAAAACCCAATTAACTTTTCCTGTAAGCAAGATAAAAACAGCAGCCAAGCATGGTTTATAGAGCAAGGCGACAGCTTTGCTCTGAATTTCAACGTTGAACCGCATCTGCAAGATGCCTTTGCCGACTCCTTTCAAGAACTGATTAATTTGCGCTTGGCGCAGTATTTTGCGCGAAAGAACAAGCCTTACCCTGTAGAAGATGCACAGCTTTTGCAGGTTGCGGAAGAAAGTACATAGGATTGCATCTCAAAAGCACCACTAAGCGCAACTATGCAGGCATTTGTTAACAGCCGCGCTGGTGGGTACTGAGTGACTTTTCTAAGCCCCGTGTGCAGCGGCTGGCTGATGAAATATCGGCAGTACGTGCAAGGTCGATTTCTAAGCCGCCTGCACGGCGGCTAACAGGCGCTAGGGGTGAATGTTGTCCCGCCGATTTTTCTAAGCCGCCTGCGCGGCGGCTGACCGTGGAATAAATCCAAACGCGCTTCATCGTTTTTTCTAAGCCGCCTGCGCGGCGGCTGACTCTGGCCGTGTTCGTGATTCTGTTCAGTCTTGTTTCTAAGCCGCCTGCGCGGCGGCTGACTAGCGTTTTTGGTGGATATAAGAAATTCGACTTTTCTAAGCCGCCTGCGCGGCGGCTGACGAAATTCTAAACGCAGCGTACAGTGCCACCGATTTCTAAGCCGCCTGCGCGGCGGCTGACCGTCTTTACTTCCTCGTATCAAGCGCATTTATTTTCTAAGCCGCCTGCGCGGCGGCTGACACGTATTTTCGTTGAAAGTCGATGCACATACATTTCTAAGCCGCCTGCGCGGCGGCTGACTTATTAATAAGGTTATTGTATAGCCCTGTATTTTTCTAAGCCGCCTGCACGGCGGCTGACATTGCAGTGCGGTGGATCAAAAAAGACGGGACTTTCTAAGCCGCCTGCGCGGCGGCTGACAGGTATGGATTGCGAGTTATCGTCCGGCGTCATTTCTAAGCCGCCTGCGCGGCGGCTGACTACGATCTGCGCGCACATTGTCGATTCTTTCGTTTCTAAGCCGCCTGCGCGGCGGCTGACTTACGCACAAGCTGGCAATCGAAGAACAGCGATTTCTAAGCCGCCTGCGCGGCGGCTGACTTTAACCTCTAGATAATAAATAGTATGCGACTTTTCTAAGCCGCCTGCGCGGCGGCTGACCGCGTATTATCTCTCAAACCTCTGGACTTGGTTTTCTAAGCCGCCTGCGCGGCGGCTGACAAAGGGCAGCTATTAGGCCGCCCTGTGTTGTTTTTCTAAGCCGCCTGCGCGGCGGCTGACAAAAGAAAGCGACCTGATAGGCGCTTTGATATTTTCTAAGCCGCCTGCGCGGCGGCTGACGTGGTTTCAAGATCAATGCTCAAACAGTTTCCTTTCTAAGCCGCCTGCGCGGCGGCTGACTTAGTTCGTACTTGATCGGCCCGAACGCTTGATTTCTAAGCCGCCTGCGCGGCGGCTGACGAAATGCGCAAGACGTTAAAAAAGAACACGATTTTCTAAGCCGCCTGCGCGGCGGCTGACCACCGTTCTCGTCATATTCAGACGGATCAGCGTTTCTAAGCCGCCTGCGCGGCGGCTGACATTGGAGACGGCCACCCTTCCCGCCGCCTGAATTTCTAAGCCGCCTGCGCGGCGGCTGACAGTCACAAGAGACAGGCCAAAATGGTCAGTCGTTTCTAAGCCGCCTGCGCGGCGGCTGACAGTCGGCGCGCTGCTGAGCGCAAGATGTATGATTTCTAAGCCGCCTGCGCGGCGGCTGACACTTAATTGTATTAAGTGTTTTACCTGAGCCTTTTCTAAGCCGCCTGCGCGGCGGCTGACCTGCGCAATTTGACCGCTGGAATAAAGCAGGCTTTCTAAGCCGCCTGCGCGGCGGCTGACGGTAATCAGCTACCTTCTTGCCCTGCGGTGACTTTCTAAGCCGCCTGCGCGGCGGCTGACATTGATCGGTACTCGAAGACGTATATTGATAATTTCTAAGCCGCCTGCGCGGCGGCTGACGTAGCAGAAGCAGGTACATCAACTGACAGGTTTTTCTAAGCCGCCTGCGCGGCGGCTGACTGTGCTTAGTTATCCAACCTCTATCACCTTGATTTCTAAGCCGCCTGCGCGGCGGCTGACGATTCGCCTTGAAGGTGGAGGGCGCACGTTCTTTTCTAAGCCGCCTGCGCGGCGGCTGACGCAATAATTACAGCTAGAACCAGACCGGCCATTTTCTAAGCCGCCTGCGCGGCGGCTGACGTAATTAATAAAACGTAAAGATTGTAATCCATTTTCTAAGCCGCCTGCGCGGCGGCTGACCTCTGCATCGATGTAGCCGAGGCCGATTGATATTTCTAAGCCGCCTGCGCGGCGGCTGACGATCTGATTCTAGGGTAGGTCAGTACGCTTTATTTCTAAGCCGCCTGCGCGGCGGCTGACGAGGTCTCCCTGATGAGCTAAACGAATCTGTTTTTCTAAGCCGCCTGCGCGGCGGCTGACAGCTTGGCCGCCTAATACGAACTCACCTGCCGTTTCTAAGCCGCCTGCGCGGCGGCTGACCGCTATAGAGCCTCGTGCTCACGTGGTATCATTTTCTAAGCCGCCTGCGCGGCGGCTGACTGAGCCATCACCCGGTGTGGTTAAGCCGTCAATTTCTAAGCCGCCTGCGCGGCGGCTGACATCTTCACCGGAAGCCGATATTGCTGCGTTATTTTCTAAGCCGCCTGCGCGGCGGCTGACGCGCCAAGCCAGCTAGCTGCTCGCCTCGATGATTTCTAAGCCGCCTGCGCGGCGGCTGACTGCCTGCGCTCTGCCCTGCATGAAGCCCTAATTTTCTAAGCCGCCTGCGCGGCGGCTGACTTGAAAAGTGCGGAAGTCTGCACCGAAGTGGGTTTCTAAGCCGCCTGCGCGGCGGCTGACACTAACAAGGTACGCAAAATACCCTCCGTCCGTTTCTAAGCCGCCTGCGCGGCGGCTGACTGTTTTTGATCGTGACTTATTGATAATCCACTTTTCTAAGCCGCCTGCGCGGCGGCTGACAGCCTGCTAAACGAGGATCTGCTGTATGGACTTTTCTAAGCCGCCTGCGCGGCGGCTGACTCAACAGCTTGAGTGGTGATATCTGGCTTTATTTTCTAAGCCGCCTGCGCGGCGGCTGACTGTTGATGTTGATCATTCGTAAGCGTAACACCAACCACACCTAGCACAACTCAGATCAGCAGTTAGAGCGACTCGATGCTTAGCTAAGTTTAATGTTCCAAGGCGAAAGCGTATCGATGTCAGCAGCGCTGGTGTGCGGCAGCT
>Ga0265295_1004945_pt1 | contig 17498 bp, 17 predicted proteins | sample Munlansysbiofilm_FD_192503 | JGI IMG/M metagenome (GOLD analysis project Ga0265295, IMG submission 192503) | Leachate microbial communities from a municipal landfill in Southern Ontario, Canada - Methane capture system biofilm | ecosystem: Engineered > Solid waste > Landfill > Unclassified ...
GGCAGAAAGGTATCAACACACACTTGAGTAGATGAATTCAAATCGAAAATGAATTAGTTATGTCAAAGAACTAGTATTCTCAATGGCTTACGTTGTTATTATATTTTTCAACCGGACAGTAGTGATATTAAGCATGAAATATGGAAAATATTTTCCGTATTTTGTCACTTCAATATTTTCCACTTATTATGATATCAAACGGTAAACATAGAAAAATCGCCGCTGCTTTATCCCAATCCTGATTGCAAATTAATGAACCAATTTCGTAAAACATTACGATATTTTCATTACGCTTATCGCACGGAGCAATCCTGATGTCAATGGATACTGTATTTTGTAATATTGGTGAAATGAACAAGCCATCCCCAAGCGGTCAAAATAATTTTGAGCTTTTCTTATCCTGTCCTTGGCGAATTTCTGTGATGAGGTCATCGAGTTGGCGGTATTCTGCCGCGCTTAAATGGCGCTTGCCGTAAAGTATCGCGCTGTAACGCTGGGCAAAGGTGAGGCAGCGGGGGTCATCTAGTTTTAAGGCCAGTTCCACCAGGCCGCTGGCAGGGGGGATATTGGTGAGTTTGTAGCGCTGCAGTAGAGCATCTTGGTAGCGCTTTAATAGGCGTTGTTGCGGGGTAAGTCGCTGATACGCTCTCCACCATAGCAGCGCGGCTGCGCTGAGCAGCAGGAGCAAAATTATCAACCCGGCGTGAACCAGGGTGGTTGTTTGTGGTGCTAAATTTTTCAGGTGGCTGCCGCTGTTACGTATCAGGTTAATTTGTGTGTTGAAGTCGTAGGTGATAATCACCTGAGTCCACATATATTCAAGGCTGTCTAAGGTACGTTTGCCCAGAGACAACCCTTGCTGGCGCGAAGCGATCAGCGTTGTCGCCGCATTAGACGCCAGGCGGCTGGGGTCGAGACGCTGCCACTGCCCGTCAATCAGGGCTTCCACCCACACATGCGCCATATCTTCAGTGATAAGATAGTAGCCGCCAAAATTGTTGTATTCCCCTCCATGATAGCCACCCACCAGCCGTGCTGGCACCTCGCTCAGACGCAGTAACAGGGCAAAGGATGAGGCGAAAAACTCGCAATAACCGCGTTTTTTAGCAAACAGAAACTCATCTATGGGGGCAGCTGATCTGGGTAGATCGGTAGTCGCATAATTCAGCTGTTGCTGGCGGAAAAAATCCTCAAGTAGAGAGATGCGCTGGGGCAGGGTTGCTGCCTGCTGCCGAATCTGCTGCGCCACCTGTTGTACCCGTGGCGTAATGTTGTCGGGCACATCCAGATAGAGTTCCATATCCGCAGCGGAGAGCTGTTGCAATGTTCCCCCCAGGCTTGATTGACACTGGTAGCTGACGATTTTGCGTAACGGGCGGCGTGATAAGAACACCTGATCGCTGTGCTGGCGGTCGCGGATGCCATCCAACTTTATGGGGCGGTCTAGGGTGAATAAAAACTGTTTGTCGGTGGCGGGTAGGGTGATGGTGCAGGATACCTGTTGGCCGCCAACTACGCGTGTGTGTTCATGTTGCGGGATGGTGCGTTTCCAGGTTGAACCTTCGATGCTGTTAAGAACCGTGCCGCGCCAATAGAGGTCTTCGCCGCCCATTTGTTCACATTCAGCTCGAAAAGCTAGATTATTGCTGGCAGCATTGCTGGCAAAGGCTCCAGGGCGCACCTGCTCGCTAAAGCCAGCGGTGGCCGAGGCCGCGGGGTTGAGAAAATTCCACAGCGGAAACGGGGTGCGCGGCAAGATGAAAAACAGTACCAACATCAACAGCAGCGAACCGATAGGGAGGATAAGCGCGGTTTTGATTAGGCTGGTGCTTTGCGCCCGAGTCAGGCGCAAGCTGGGGTCGCGGTGGAAAAATGTCAGCACTACCAGCCCAATGGTTACGCCGAAGATCATCAGAATCAGCGCCGGAAGATAGAGCATACCTAAACTTAGCAGGGAAGAACCAGCCAGACAGAACAGCGCTAATGCGAAAATCTGCAGATAGTGGCGCCCCTGCTTCGCTGTGACCAGGCGGATACATAGCAGCAGGACCACTAGATTGATAATTGGAGCCACCACGTTGTTTAAATTTAGCTGCACCAGATAGATGGCAAAAAAGACGAAGGTGAGCACGGTGGCCACCTTTGAGCCAAGCAGGTAGCGCTGGCGGTGATCTGCAAGCAACCCAGCGCAGAATGCGCCGACAATGCCAAACTGCACCGGCGCATCCAGCCAGGTGAACAATGGGATAATCCCCAGGAGAACCACCAGATAGGTCAAAATGGTGAGTAGCGTTTTAATCCTGAGCATAGAGCGCCAATTCCTTGAGTAAACGCAGTTTGTGCCCCGGTCCTAGTGCAGGGGGGATGGTTACTGAGCCCAACTTTAATCCCACTGGCCGGTTGCGCCGGGTCAGATCGTTAATTAGATAAGCGGCGCAGCTCAGTTGCTGTTCTAGGCTGTTCCCCGGCAGGGTCAATGGATCGATCTGCACCGGCAGGTGCTGCAGGCTGGAGAGCTCCTTGATTTTAAGGCTGTCGTGGTGTGCGCTCAGTTTCCAGTGGATCATTTTCAGTGGCTCGCTGCCCTGATAATTTCCGATACTACTTATATCGCCATCGGTGCCTTTCGCCTGATTTTCCAGCACTCCTGCGCGTTGCGCCTGGTCTACACTTCCCTGCTGACGACACACCAGTGGCCGAGGAAAGACGATGATGTTTTGGCTTAGCTCCAACACCCGTCGGCGGATAAAAAAGTTGATAGGGAAGGTGGAGCTGATGGTCAGCTGTTGGTGCTGATGTTGGCCGCGCGCGCTGAAGGTGATTGGAACTCCGACGGCTTCCCACTCTCCTTTTTTGAGTAGGGGCAGGTGGCCGGTACGGTCTGACTGCGCAGCAAAATAGACATCAAGCAGGAACACCGGTAGCAGGCGGTGGCGGTTATGCAGGCGCACCCGCACTAATGTCTCCACCCCAGCGTAGATCTCATCCGGCGGCTCCAGAGTTACCTGAATGTTTTTCAGATTCCAGTGCCCGAGTAGTCCAGAAATAGCCATGAAGCCGAGCAGCGCCGACACTAGCAGGTAGAGCAGGTTGTTGCCGGTATTGACCGCCCCGAAACCGAGCAGCAGAGTCATGACGATGTACAGAGTTCCGGCTTTGGTCAGCTTTAGACCATAGGCACGGGTACGTTGTCGAGAATCGATGATAGCACCTCACGTTTGTCCAGAGATTGATGCTCATGATGCAGAATTAAGCGATGCGCGCCCACCGGCACGGCGATCTGTTTCACATCCTCGGGGAGGACATATTCGCGTCCATCCAGATAGGCAGCGGCGCGTGCTGCCGCAGCCATGCTGATCCCGCCCCGCGTCGAAATCCCAGCACTGATAAAGGGGTGGGCGCGGGTTGCTTCAGCGATAGCCAGCAGGTAGTCGACCAGCTTGTCGTCGAGATAGATAGCCTGAACAGCCTGTTTTGCCAGATGGATGTCGGCATGGCTGAGCTGCGGTTTAATGTCGAGGATCTTGTCGCGGATACCACCGCTGCGGATAATCTGTTTTTCCAGCTCTGCAGGGGGATAGCCGATGCCGGTGGTGACGAGAAATCGATCCAACTGCGATTCCGGCAGTGGATAGGTGCCGATCTGCTCCGTCGGGTTCTGCGTGGCAATTACCATGAACGGATCGGGGAGCGGATAACTGACCCCTTCGATAGTGACGTTGCGCTCTTCCATGGCTTCGAGCATGGCGCTTTGCGTCTTTGGCATGGCGCGGTTGATCTCGTCGGCCAGCAGAATGTGGTTGAAGATCGGCCCTTCGATGAAGCGAAAGTTGTTCTGTTCACGGTCGAAAATTGATAGACCGGTGATATCCGAAGGGAGCAGGTCACTGGTGCATTGAACGCGCCCGAATGAGAGTCCCAGCGCACGAGACAGCGCCAGCGCCAGGGTGGTCTTACCCAGGCCAGGAATATCCTCAAGGAGCAGGTGCCCATCCGCAAGCAGCGTTATCATAGCCAGGCGCAGAGCCTTTACCTTGCCCTGCAGGAAACCACTGGCCAGGGTGTCAATCACCGCAAGAACTTCAGCCTGTTTTTCCAGCTTATGCTTCACATTCTCTCCTCGTGTAAGGGTAATGGAGTCGTAGGGGAAATTGGCTATACAGAAAATTTATACCATGGATAGAGTGGACTTTATATGGCTGTGTGAGAAAAAGGATTGCGCCGCTGCTGCAGCCATCGGCTTATATCCTGTCGGTAAAGTATCCCTCGTTTATTCTTGCTGCACGTATATTAGCTGCGCAATATCGAACCCAAGATCTTGTGACCTCGTCTTAAATTTCTCAATGACTTCAGGGTTTACTGTAGCTGTTCTGGATAGCAGCCACAGGTAATCGTTATTAGGCCCAGAAACGAATGCATAAGCATAATTTTTTTGTTCGAGCTCAAACACTACATACGAGCCATAGAATGGCCCAAAGAAAGATACCTTCAGATAGCCTTCGTTGGCATCATTAACGAAATAGGCTTTGCCCTCAACCTCTTTCCACTCTTGATTTTCCGCAGAAAAACCACGATTGATTACCCTTACTCCACCATCACTACGCAAGCTGTATTCTGCGCTTACCTGTGTTAAACCGCGTTCAAACGAGTGATCGAGTCGGGCAATCTCGTACCATTTTCCTAAATATTTGGTGAGGTTAAAGTCTTTAACTGGCTGGACTGCTTGAGGCATACCCAAGCATCCAGTCAGAGCTAATAGCATGGTAGCAACAAGCAATTTTCTCATCAGTATCTCCATCGTTACTCTCGCGAAGGTGGGAGTTTAGGAATCTAATATCCGCCTGCGCGAGTATGGCATATATACTGTGCATGATCAAAGCTGCTAGGTGATTTCGCTTGGCTCTAAATTCCTTAAAGTATGCATTTTAGCTATCAAAAAAGGGGGGGAAAGAGCAAAAAGCTACGTTATTTTAGGATGAAGTGTTTTAGTGTTTGGTGGTTGGCTTGGTCTGACCCCATATCTGCACCGGCCATTCCTTGGTAAATTGGATGCCTCAACGGTTCATGATAACCGGCGGCGACGTACTGCGTGCCGAACACCGCAATTTTTTCGTTTCTTTCCAATTTGCACAGACGCATCTTCCGTCCGCGTTGATTAGTTTGTTATGTGTTTTTTTCGTTTTTAACAGGTAGTTTTTCAAAGCTTTGAATAGAGTCCAAATTATGTTCCCAACTCGCTTTGCTACTTACAAATAAGTGTGCGTTTGGACGTATGTTTAGTGTTGAGTCTAAGCTTCCAGCTGGGACTACAATAGAATTCATATTTTCGGCCTGGGTTGGTAATGCTGAGCCACAATTTATGCAAAAGCTTTTTGAATGTTGAGTGTTGGGTAAAATGTAGGTCTTGACGAACTCTTTCCCTTTACACCACGTTAGAATCGCTGATTCAGAAAACAGGTTGGCCGCATGAGCCGAGCCTGTATCTTTTTGGCAATTCTTGCAGTGGCAAAGATAGAAAGAATCAAAGTTTCCCTCGATTTCAAATTGAACAGAACCACATAAGCATGAGCCACTATATTTTTTGTCCACTAAGTCCTCTTCTTATTGATACACATAAAGTTTTTTATAACTGGCGGCGTGCTGACTTATGCGCATCACCAAATTATTCGAATTAAATAGCCGCCGTATATTCCGTTCGGTTGATCTAGTTGTTAGGGTTTTCACTGTTTCAAGTATTGAACGTAACTCTCAATTTTACTCTTTAGTCTTTCAGCTAGAAAGTGATTTGCTTCTCCGAGTTGCTCCAAAATAACGCCAGCTTCGTCTCTATATTGTAACATCTTTTCATTGTTCCAATGCTTTGGTGGTGGTTGCAAATTTGTGATTCGATCACACAATTTAACCATCCATATCGTTTGGGGTTGTTGCTTAATTCTAAGAAGGCTATCGAGCATTTGCTCCTTTTTGGTTGGCAATTTCTCGTTTTTGCTTAGAGACAAAACGCCATCAGCCACTTCTGACCCAAACTCTTTTTCAATCTCTTTGTATGTCGTTGGGGTGTCCTCAATTGAATCATGCAATAGGGCACATTGAATAAGTAAATTGGGGTTTTGGATGTTTTGATTATTGGCAATTGCGGCGGTTGCTTCCATGGCTACGAGGCCAAGGTGATTAATATACGAGATATCACTTCCCGGGATCGTTTGCCCGAGATGTATTGAAGAAGCAAAGTTCCATGCCTTTAAATATATATCTTGATCCCACATGTTTATTTCGTCCCTTTATTTGTTTAGAGCCCTAATATTGGTAATAAGTGGAAAACGTTCCACTTATTAGTCCTGAATTAAGTTGTAAGTGCAACTAAAATCTTTGTTTAAAGAGCAAGCTGCATCCACCGGATTCTATCCTTTGCAAATTTAAGCAAAAACTCTCTTTCGTGGCAGCGGTGGGTGATGTGCCAGAGCTGACCGGGTATGTGATGTCGATGAGCTCTAGCCACACAAATTCCTTAAAGTATGCATTCTAGCCATCAAAAGGGGAGTTTAAGAGCAAAAAACAACCTTATTTGGGACTTAAGTGTTACGGCAACAGGATTGACAAAGTCAGGGCGGCACGTCGCCTCCAGCGTGATGACAACAACACGGCTGTATAAAAAATAGGTACATGTGACTAATTTTTATACATATTCTGGTTTGTATTCTACGGGCCAAACTGTGTTTACCGATATAAACCCACGGCTTATAGTGCTTTTTTTGCTTGGTATAATCTATGCTGTTCCGATCATTAAAAAAACGCAGTTGATGCTTGCAGCTGGTACTAACTTGATCTTTTTTTATGGAGTGCAACGCAATGGAACTTTTGCAGATTAATCTTAATTATGTGTGGATAGCTGTTTGTGCTTTTCTTGTTATGTTCATGCAGGCTGGCTTCATGTGTTTGGAGGCAGGACTTTCTCAGGCAAAAAATTCCATCAATATCGCCATCAAGAACGTTGCCGATTTTATTCTTTCTGTTGCTCTTTTCTGGGCCATTGGTTTTGGACTCATGTTTGGTGCCAGCAGTAACGGTTTTATTGGTACTTCACATTTTCTAATCGATGTCAGTGATCCATGGGTGGTGCTTTTTTTTGTTTTTCAATCGGTGTTTTGTGGAACCGCCACCACCATCGATTCCGGAGCTCTTTCCGGGCGTGCCAAGTTCAGCGCCTATCTTGTTGCGTCGGCACTTATATCGGGGCTCATTTATCCCATTTTCGGCCACTGGGCATGGGGAGGGCTTCTCGTCGCGGAAAACGCAGGCTGGTTCGAACAACTTGGGTTTATGGATTTTGCCGGATCAACCGTGGTTCATTCCGTTGGAGGGTGGGTCGCTCTAGCCGGTATTATCGTTGTTGGCCCGCGTCTCGGTAGATTCAATGAGGACGGAACCACCAATCGGATGTCCCCCCACAATATGACATTTGCTTACCTCGGCGTTCTTATCCTTTTTTTTAGCTGGTTTGGTTTCAACTGTGGCAGCACCCTCGAGGCTGGAACCGCTATCGCCCCCATCGCACTCAACACGTTGCTCGCAGCGGCCTTTGGAGGAATCTCAAGCTCGGCATTTAGCTGGACGTATAGCTCTATCAAACGCCCTGAAGGAGAAATGATTGCCAATGGAATTCTGGGCGGTCTGGTGGCGATTACCGCTGGCTGCGCCGTCGTCGACAGCTGGGGAGCTATGCTCATCGGACTGGTCGCCGGAGCTGTTGCTTACCTTGGAACCATTATTCTTGAACGCGTCTTGCACCTGGATGATGTGGTGGGTGCGGTGCCGGTCCATGGATTTTGCGGCGTCTGGGGAACTGTTGCCACCGCTCTTTTTATCCGTTCCGAGCTTCTTGAGGGGGCAAGTCGTCTGCATTTCCTCGGGGTGCAGGTCCTCGGGGTTGTGGTCGCTTTTATATGGGCTTTCGGCATCAGCTTTGTTCTGTTTAAATTGATTGACAAATTCTGCGGTGGAATGAGGGTTTCCGCCGAGGACGAACGTTTGGGACTGAATATCGCTGAGCATGGTGCCAGCTCAAGCCTGCTTGACCTGGTCCAAGCCATGAACAATGCCACGGCATCGGGCAATTTTTCCGATGACGTAAAGGTTGAGGTCGAAGTCGGGACGGAGATGGGAGACCTTGCTAAAGGATTTAATAGCATGGTGGATTCTGTGCATCAGGCCATGACTGAAACACATACCCAGCTTTTTCGTGCTGAACAGGCGCGAAAAAAGGCGGAAGAGGCGCAGAAACAGGCTCTGGAGTCATCCAGTGAGGCCCAGCATCAGATGATCAGAGCAGAGAAGGCCAGGCAGGAAGCAGAGACGGCGCAGAAGGAAATCACCATGAGCAATGCCGAAAGAGAAGAACAGCTTGTGGCAATTAAAGAGATTACCCAGCAACTCAATGAAATTATGGGAGACACCGAGGACTCAATGAACCTCATTTCAGGGGCGGCCTCAAGCGTACACGACAATGTTGAGTCATTAAACGCCTACTCTCAGGACATCGATAGTGCCATTGCCCAAATCAACAAACTTGCCTATTCCAGCAGGTTGCTTTCCCTGAACGCCATGGTCGAGTCGGCTCACGCTGGCGATGCAGGGAAAACCTTCATCGTTGTTGCAGAGGAGATGAAAAATCATTCGGCCGGAACCGAAAAGGTCACTGATACCATTGTCAATGTAATAGACGGTATCCAGGAGCGTCTCGAAACGACCAGAACCAGTGTTCAGGAGCAGTTCGACGCCGTCAGGTACGCCTGCGATAAAATTTCCCAGGCCTCTTCCCTGGTGCAGGCCCTGATACTGGGCAAGCGCCTAGATGATCTTGAAAACGAAAAACCCGCAGAGTTTATAGCAACCTCTACACCATGAGACCAGGTTTTTGCGTAAGATTCATGGGGCATGATATGCGCTATATTAGCGCTCTTGCCCCTTTGTGCTGAACCGCTATCTGTTGCTTTAACTATAAAATTCTGCTCCCATCTGACGGAACATACCCATGAAATCTACACCTATCGCCATTAAAACGTTAATTGAAAACCGTTCGGTAACCAGCCATTATCAACCGATCATAAATCTTCACAGCAGAGAAGTTATTGGATGTGAAGCGCTGTGCCGCGGGATTTCCCCGGAGGCAAAGCTGATACCTCCGTTGCCGATGTTTGCCGCAGCAGCCCAAGCAGGCTTGAGCCTAGAGCTGGACCGACTTTGCCGTCAGCGAATCCTCAATGAGACTCTGGAGGATTTTATCGGCAACGACAAACTTGTGTTTATCAATTTCGATATCTGCATTCTCGCCGAGGAGCGGGCCGAACCCGGCTGGCTGGCCCAGGCAATCCGGGCTTCAGACTATGATTTTAACGATATCGCCATCGAGATTGTTGAATCCGAGCTGAAGAATATCGAACCACTGATCACCTTTGTCGAATATTACCGGGCTCTTGGATGCCTTATCGTCATTGATGATTACGGTACGTCCCACTCTAATTGTGAACGTATCGCATCCATCAAGCCGGACATCATCAAGATCGACAAGGGGCTTATCAGCGGAATCGCCGACGATTACTATAAGCAATCCATAGTTGCCGCAGTTATACAGATCGGCAGAAAAATAGGCTCCCTTGTCCTTGCCGAGGGGGTGGAGGAGATCAGAGATGTCCTGCATTGCCACCGTGCCGGAGTTGATCTTATGCAGGGCTACATCTTTTCACGCCCGATCCCTCATGATCAGGTGATGGAGCGCATCGAGTTGATCGAAAGCAAAATCCTGCGACATATTTCTCTTAATTTCGAGAACCATTTGAAAAGAGAGTCGCTAGAGCGGGTAGAGATGCAGCAAACCGCCGAGAAAATCGTGAACAGTCTAAGGGTTGATATAACCGAGGGCATCGAGAATGTTTTGCGGAAAATACTGCCGAAATACAGAGATATACACTGCCTATTTACCCTGGACATGGCTGGCAGACAAGTGGGAGACACCGTATTTGATAACGTTATCCTTGACGCGATTCGCCACCCCCTGTTCAAGCCAGCGACAGATGGCGCCGACCATTCACTCAAGGATTACTATTACCTGCTCAGGCACAGCGTCGGCAACTTCTACCTTACCGAACCCTACATTTCCAAGGCGACAGGCTGCCTTTGCCGAACATTTTCCACCCATTTCAGGACCTCCGAAGAAAAAAGACTTATCCTTTGCATCGATTTCGGAGAACCTGGAGAAATACAAAGAGTAACCCCAGGGCTTTGCTGGGGAGCATAAACTTTTTTGGGGGGATGTTGCTGTCGACAACAAGTTTCTTAAAGTATGCTTTTTAGCCATCAAAAGGGGATTTTAAGACTAAAAAACTGCGTTATTTTGAACTTAATTGATTTAATTTTAGCTAGTTAGCTTGGTCCGACCCCATTTCCTTCCCCATTTCCTTTATATTGCATTGTTAGTTGCCCTCCCGTGATGGTAGTGCTAACATTTGTGTACACACTAATTGCGGGAGCAACCTATGGATACTAGAATTCAATTTCGTGTTGACGATGAAACAAAACGCTTAGCGCAGCAAATGGCTGAAAGCCAAGGTCGCACCCTTAGCGACGCTTGTCGTGAACTAACTGAGCAGCTTGCCGAGCAACAGCGCAAGACGTTATCTCATGATGCTTGGCTTACCGAACAAGTTAACCTAGCGTTCGACAAGCTTGATTCTGGTGATGCGGTGTTTGTCGACAGTGACTCTGCGAAAACTCAAATGGCTGAACGTAAAACCAAAATTCGCAATCGGATCCGCCAATGATTTTTTGGGAAGAAGAGTCTTTAAATGATCGTGAAAAAATTTTCGAGTTTCTTTACGACTTCAACCCAGATGCTGCTGAAAAAACAGATGAAATCATTGAAGCCAAAGTTGAAAACTTAATTGATCAGCCTCTAATGGGCGTTCAACGAGATGGAATCCGAGGAAGATTGCTCATTATTCCTGAAGTTTCAATGATCGTATCTTATTTTGTTGACGAATCCACGATTCGCATTCTGCGAGTTATTCACCAAAAACAAAAGTTCCCTATTGAGTAGCTGAATTTTTTTGCAACTAATGTTTTTGATAACTGGTGGCAGACTGACTTACGCACATCACCAAATTATTCGAATTAAATAGCAGATGTATCTTCCGTCCAGTTGATTTCATTTAAAGATTCTCAGGGTCGGACTAAACTATCTACCTCATCCTACACAGTTTATTGGTAGATAATAACTGTTTTCAGCGCTTAAAAGCACCTTTTCAGGGCGAACTACAACCGCAGAAAGTAACTTTACGCTTTTTCCTGTTATTGAACTCCTGTGCTGTTCAGCCAGTAATTAACTGAAGACTGGTGGGGATAACATCTTTATCGCTGTCGACAACCAGCAGGTGGATATGGTTTGAAGTAACCGTAAAATCAAGAACCTGAAGCTTGTAGCGTTGCTTTGCTTCAAACAGCCACTGCATCCACCGGCTTCTATCCTTTGAAAATTTAAGCAGAAACTCTCTTTTATGGCAACGGTGGGTGATGTGCCAGATCTGACCGGGTATGTGATGTCGATTAGCTCTAGCCACAACAAATTCCTTAAAGTATGCTTTTTAGCCAGCAAAAGGGGTGTTTAAGACCAAAAAACAACCTTATTTTGGACTTAAGTGTTTTAGTTTTAGGTAGTTAGCTTGGTCCGACCCCGTTTAGCTTTATTAAGGCATCTTCATAATCCTTGCTACCAAGAGCATCAATGCACCTTTTGATTCTTCTGCTTATTGATGTTGCTGCCATATTTGAATGCCTAACGCTGAGTGCAGCGGCAGTTTGTGGAGTGGCGTTTTGTGATAGCGTAGCGGCCAGCACAAAAGAGCCACGGAAAAAACTGTCCGACTGGCACGATTTGTTATGTTGGTAGCATTCATTACTCTGACCCAATGGTGTCCGTTAGCTTTTGATATTCTGAATGATCAACGCCTAATACCCAATACACTTTATGGAGAATAAACCTTACAATTCTATTCTTTATGGCCTTTACACGCGTTGCCAACACTACCCCCGTAATAAGCAAAAGGGCCATAACAGCTTTGTCAATAATGTAGGCAATTGGCTCTAAAGTATCCCAATTATTTACCACTAAACCGACCGTTGTAGGAACAACCAAATAAATAAGGTATGAGAAAATCAAGAATAGCAACACGAACGCTCCAAGCTCTACTCTTCTTAGCGCGTTTTTTTGCAATAAAACTATAGACTTATATGCCTTAAAATTTTTTTCTTCATTTGACTGAAAAATACTTCTTAAAACACCTTTTTCAAGAACAAAATAGTCATATATATCAGAAGTACAGGATAAACAATTCTGAATATCTTCCTCATTTATATTCTTATTTTCTTCGACTAAATTGGCAAGGATATCTATGGGAGTATCCAATTTAGTAGCTAATCTATAGCTTGTACCTAGCGCTGAGTTAATGACTAGCTGCTCTTTATGCCCATGGGAAGATAGATAATTTTTTATGTTACTTTCTTCTCCATCAGCATCTACTTTTGCTGCGGCGATAAGTAGAACGAAGTTATTGGTGTAATGAAACCCTTTAAATGGTTTAACCTTTTTTAATTTGGCTAGTGGTAAATCTCCACTCCCATCAACAAACGCGTTAAAGCAAAGTTCACTTTCTATGTCATTTTGTGCTACGTGTAATGAATGTTTTTGTCCGTGAAGAAATCTATAGAGGGAAACATCCCTTTCAGATGACGTTTGAAGTAATTTGCTTTCCATATCCTTTAGATAAACCATAATTTATCCTTCATACCATGGAGCATATCAACGTCCCAATGATCTACGGTCAATAGGTCACTAGTCAGCTTAGCTAAACGTTGAGGGTATACCGTTGTAACCGGACTATTTCCAGGTTTAAACGAACGATGGGATAGATGTGAGAAAAATAGAACCTGTTTACTAAGCTCAAATAAGTCCTTGTATGTAGATCTTTTATCTAACCTTATTTGTAATGGTCTCGTCCCTTTTCCACCCATACAAAGAAGCGCATGATTGTCAGAGATTTTAATAAAACAACCGCGTACTAGCTGGTCTTTTATATTATTGAACAATTTAAAAGGATGGTTATAGCTAATATTTACTATCGCATACTCAATTTCGTATTCTGAAAACTCCTCCAGACATTGATTAATCGCTGATAGCTCGTACTTTCTACTTGCGTCTTTAAATAAATGAAAGACCAATCTAATTTTTGAGTTTTTAACGATACTTCTAGAGTCTATAATTTCAGCCAATAGTGAAGATAGATAGTTACGAAGACTTTCCTTATAGTCTTCTATTTTGCACAATGGACTGCAACTACCCACCATATACGAACCAAAATGGTCAAACACGCTTGCGAATCCTATATTCCGAACCCCTTCATCGCTAATGGTGGAGCCAACACCAATAATAAATTCATTCTCGTCAAGCCCATCTTTTTCTATAGACCAAGGAGTTCCGCCAAACTTGGAGTATATATTGAGTGCAACATTTTTAAGCGTATACTCGTTGTTTATTCTTGCGTTCTCTACAAGCACTGTCTGAGATGGTATCTGCTTACTTATTAACTTTGCCTTTAGTCTGTTATAGGCGGATTCCGAATTTTTCTGGTTTTTATCTTTCTTAAACAAGAACAACAGCACAAGATCATATTCTTTATTACTAAACCGCGATATTATTTCTAGATGTTCTCTTCTGTCATCGCCAACATAATGTTTCTCTATATTTACGTTGAAAAGATGGAATATCTGAGCCAATTTTTGTTGGACGTTAGCTGTAAATCTTTCACATTGTTTAGCATCTGATTTCGGTATAAAGACACAGACAGATATAGTTTTCCCATTGAACATATCGAAGCTCAACGGTTTTAATTGCTCCAGAGATACATCTATATACCCGCGAGTCGTATTTTTATTGTAGTAGTACAACGTTGGTTTTTTTATTGCTATTTGTTCAAAGTTTGTGTTCGGTAGAGAAAGAAACGATAAGGTTTTAAATTTTAAAGAGGGTGAAACTACGCTATTTATATTTTTCTTAAAGTAGTTGAATGTGCTTTCAATAAACCTATACTCATTTTCCTTGCTTCCAAGTCGCTCTATAGCGCCATCATATTTCGACTGGAGATTTGACCTTTCTAAATACCTCTTTACATTCGTCCTAGTCGCAATGATTCTCCCATTGTTAAAATCCCAGTCTCTAGTATCTATTCCTTTTTGTTTATATACATCTAGGGCTTGATTGAAATTAGGCTTATACTCTTTAGATACAGTGATTATAAAGATCACTTTATCGCCCTTAATCACGGGAAAAATGGAATACTCACACTTTGGAACCAACTCCAAATCACCAATCTTATATGATTCTTCAGAAGTTATTTGAAATATGGACAATGAAGAGTATTTTTTCCGATATACCTTCCGACCTAATGATTCAAATAAAATTTTAAAAGCTATAGCTATAAGCCTCGAGAAAACATAGGGAACTTCTCTGATCGAAATACTTATTTCATCAAACCCAATTGGCCGTGACAGGTTTTCCTTTTCTGGGAGAGCAAATATTCGGTCGCCGTCTCTATAAAAAAAGTATCCACTGTCTTGCTCTGAAATACATTCTTTAAACAGGTCACTAGAATACTGAGTTGCATAAATATTTATCTCATCAGTCACTAATTCAATTTCAGCAAAGTTAGGTTGCAGCTGGCTCTGGGCTATGGTGTAGTTCAAATAAAACTCCCTCTTGTATTATTGAATATGGCTCATATAAATACCCACTTAGCGGATTGCTGCCTTGGAAACATAACGGTTCATGATAAGCGGTGGCGCCGCGAACTTGCGTGACTCACCATAATTTAGATTTTGCTTTTCGGGAAGCACCCAGCTCTATTCCATCCGCTTGATTTAGTTGTTAGAAAGCTTTTCACCGCCGCAAAAATAGTAGAACCCATCTTTTTTTTTCAGAGAAATTTGCCTGTTCATAGAGTTGTTTTTGTTCATTGCATTTGGAATAGTTGCCTTGTAATTTCCTTTGAGATGGACGGTTGCAGATGATTCGTTTTCTGAGACAAGCTCGTATGAAAGGTTGGAAAAATCGTAAGCTACCTCTTTTCTGAAGTCGATTCCGTTTCGCCTAAAAAGTTCAATTGCTTGATCTGCTTGTTTTTCAGCCGCTGTGAGGTAATTGCTGATTTCTTTGCATGAAATCATGCGCACTTTGTCGTACTGGAATTTTAGTCCCCACTCAGTTGAGTTTTTTGCGACTGTGATGGGGTTGGTCATGTCAAATTCAAATGCAAGAGTCGAAAGTGGGAAAATTACAAGTAAGACGATTGCTTTGATGATTGATTTCATATTTGCTTTCTAACATTGGTAATAAGTGGAAAACTTTCTACTTATTGATATATTAAGCATGAAATGTGGAAAATATCTTCCGTATTTGTCATATTTAATATTTTCCACTTATTGTGATATTAAGGAGTAATTATGGAAAAATCGCCGGTGTTTCATCCTAACCCAGATCTTAAATTGATGGACCAAGTTCGAGAGACATTACGATATTTTCATTACGCTTATCGCACGGAACTATCCTATTGTCAATGGATACTGCGCTACATCCGCTATCATAGTGGCAACACCCATCCCGCTCAATTAGGTGCTTCGGACATTGAACGTTACCTGTCATATCTTGTTGTTGAGGGCAAGGTTTCCGCTTCAACCCAAAAACAGGCATTGAACGCTCTAATCTTTTTATATCAAAAGGTATTGCATATGCCTATCGAGGATCAAATTGCGCCTATCCGCTCTAAAAAGGGGAGAAGGGTACCGACTGTTTTCACCAAAGATGAAGTGGCTGTGGTGTTGCAAAATTTAAAGGGTACCTATGCCTTGATGGCAAAATTGCTTTATGGTGCTGGTTTGCGTTTGACGGAGTGTATGCGGTTGCGCATTCAAGATGTTGATTTTGGTCAAAATCGACTTTATGTTCGAGCTAGCAAGGGGGATAAGGACCGTGTCAGCTTGTTACCGCAGGGGGTAATGGATGAACTTGCACGGCATATTGAGCGGGTAAAGATACTGCATCAACAGGATTTAACCGATGGCTTTGGTTCAGTGTACCTGCCAGAGGCGCTGGCGCGTAAATATCCTAATGCCGAAAAGGAGCTGGCTTGGCAGTATGTGTTTCCGGCGCGCAGTCGTTCGATTGATCCCCGTTCTGGTGTAATGCGTCGTCATCATGTTTCGGAGTCGGGTTTGCAAAAGGCGGTAAAAACGGCGGTTCGCAAGGCGGGAATCCCCAAGCGCGCCAGTTGTCATACATTGCGCCACAGTTTTGCGACCCATTTATTGGAAAACGGTACCAATATCCGTATGGTTCAAGAGCTTATGGGCCACAGTGATGTTAAGACCACCGAAATTTATACCCATGTAATGCAAAAAGATCTGCAAACCACCCAAAGTCCTTTGGATGGCCTGACCCTGTAGTGCATAGTTTGGTGTACTTTTAGAAAAATATTTGCTTGTTGTTGGGTGACTAGCGGTGCGCAGAGTTTGCTCAAACTTGGGATTAAAATCAGTTGTATTCATAGGCTAAGTCTTTCGGGTCGGTAAGCTATTTATCTGATAAAAGTTGATCACATTTCATTATCATCAATCCTATAAACAACTTCACAATCAGAACCGCCGGGTTTCGCCCCGGCAGGCGACGTACTTTTTGCTAAGCCCCAAAAAGTAAGCAAAAATGGCTTTAAGGTCGTCCTGCGGACGGCATATTCTCTTTTTTGTTGAGTAACATGCCATACAGCAATTGCCTATATTGGCGAACCGCCATCCTTTAGAATGGCGGACGGTTCTACTCTGTTGCTGTAGTGGTAGTTATTAATACGGAACGGTTTTAGCTTTTGCTGGGAGTTGGTGGCAACCATCCCCCCCCTTTGTCGCCGCCGAGCGCAGTGAGTGTCACCGAGAAGGTTGCCCGTAAACTGTCTGAGCGTTAGCGAGTTTTTACGGGCTTCTCGGGGTAAGCGAGTGGAGTGAGGGAATCCGAAGGACAAGACAACTTGCGGGTCATGTTTTGCATCCTTTTGGATGAGTCTAAAAGGATGGCGCAGTCCGGTGGCGCGACACCGGGTTACTTTAGCTGATGAGTGTTATTATCCGTCCGATAAGTGTTGATCACATTCCACAAGAATCAATTCATCATTTCCAATTCTACAATCAAATTCAAAATCTACACCGCCGGGTTTCGCCCCGGCAGGCGACGTACTTTTTGCTAAGCCCCAAAAAGTAAGCAAAAATGGCTTTTAAGGGGCGTCCTGCGGACGGCATATTCTCTTTTTTGTTGAGTAACATGCCATACAGCAATTGCCTATATTGGCGAACCGCCATCCTTTAGAATGGCGGACGGTTCTACTCTGTTGCTGTAGTGGTAGTTATTA
>Ga0265295_1004946_pt1 | contig 17498 bp, 25 predicted proteins | sample Munlansysbiofilm_FD_192503 | JGI IMG/M metagenome (GOLD analysis project Ga0265295, IMG submission 192503) | Leachate microbial communities from a municipal landfill in Southern Ontario, Canada - Methane capture system biofilm | ecosystem: Engineered > Solid waste > Landfill > Unclassified ...
TCGACGAATTTCGACGGTTGTTTTCGACTTAACATTGACAACTTCAAACGGCATGATGTCAGAGTACAGATGCAGGTTGCAATACTTTCTTATCCGATACTTATACAATGGACTTGATAGGTATTTTCTCAACCTTTCTTGTGCATAAATCGAATCAAATATTACGGCATTTAAAATAGAACCAAAGTTTTCATATTTAGCTTTGCCATTTTCGATAAAGTTACTCCATTCATGATATGTAATCTTATCTTTTCTGTACTCCCTATGCTTGAGATAAATTTCTTTCTTTAGCGCTTCCATGGTATAATAAATTTAATTTCTTCACTTTTTTTTAATTCTACTTTATTCATAATTCGCAAGCCATTAAAAACATCAACATTTTAGTTACTTCTTGTACTTTTGCACCTTTATAAAAGGTTATAACTGATACAGGATAGTTTCCACAACAAGCGCTGTAATTAACTTGAAAATCATAATACGTTTTACCATTAATTTTTTCAGCTATTCTTAACGCTTGCTCTTTGCTTCCTACGTTTCCTATTTCTATCGTAATTGCTTCCATGATATTATTCAATTTCAATAATTTTTTCAATACGACCATAAATAAAAGCTCTCAACGTTGATTTATTATAAGCTTTGTACTCATGCCAACTTCCATGTTGTTTAACAACAAACGTTTTGAGGAAATCGGAAAAGTTAAACCTTACTCCCATTAAGGGAACGCTATCTTTAAAATAGCTATTATCATTAACACTCCTTGTAAGATACTCCTTTTCGCTATCTGTAAGCTTAACGCCATTATTAAGCTTATCGGCAATAATGAATGGCTTTGTTCCTTTAACTCTTTCGACATCACCATTCTCTGTAAATGGGTAAATTTTCACTTCTTTCATACGAAATACTTTTTAGAATAAAACTGCTTATCAAATACTACCATACTTCTACTACTGTCTGGGTAAGATGAAACCAACCGTTTAGCTTCTTCTCTTGTTAGACCTCTACTAATAATTGCTCTTTTGCCACTTTTTCTGTAGATTCTAAAAACCTTATAGGTTCCGATGTATGTTAATTCTTGATTCATGGCTATTCTTCTATATCGTTAATATCAAATACTGTCCAGTAAATAACGCCACAATCTAAAGCGTTTTGCAGACTTTCATAGCCCTTTTCGATCATTGCTTTTTCAGCAATCTCCTCTGTAGAATAATAGGCTTCTCCATCTTCGTAACACCAGCCTTCATTCATACCAACTCCAGTAACGGAGCATTTTCTTGCAAATTTCTTTACTTTATAAGAACGAGGTAAAAATCCACCATTAATTTCACCAGTGTTACGGTCTATATGGTTCAAAATTCCGTAAATATCATGAGCAAAATTAGAATTATCAAAAGCTAATAAACGTTCAAAATCCAAAGGAGTTCCGTTACAATGTGTAGCGGATAAATCCATTTTCAAACTAACAGAGTCACGAATATCATCAAATGATGAAATGGCTCTTTTAACAATAAGTCCGATAAGTCGGTCTTCTTCTTTTGTTGTTTCAAAACTAATTGGTTTCATACTACTATTTTTAGAGGTTATACTTTTCTTTGATTAATGCAATGGCTTGTTCTTTAATTACTGCGGTATCTACTTTGATAGCCTGATAAAAAGATTCATTCCCAGTCATTGCTTCCCTGGCGATCTCCAGCGTTCTGATTTCTTCTTTAGTAAATCCTATTCTGAATTTGCTGAATATCTTCAAACTTCCTGCTATGTTACCTGAAGTAAAAAGTGCTATTGCTTGGGCCGTCTTTGTTTCCATTTTATTTGTGTAAGTGGTTGATTAACAGGTGTAAAGGTAGCTTTTTAGATTTAAACATGCAAATGTTTTGCAAATTATTTTCAAATTATTTTGCTGAAAATCAATTATTTAACTTTTAAAATCAGATAAAAAGAAAGCAACCTACTTGGCTGCTTTCTTGATTGAGTAAAATTGACTTTTGTACTTTTCAATGTCTTTTAACGACAAATCGTAAATGTGCCGATACTTCTCAATATTTTCAGTATCATCTTGCTCTACAATAGATAATAATGAAAAAACTCTATTCCGAATATCGTCATCACCTGAACATTTGAATTCAGAGTGCATTTTTGTGGTTAATTCTTCTTTCATTTTTTTAGATATGATTCAAATACTGCTTTTTGTATTTCGTCTGTTAAATCAAGGCTTCCGTTCCAATCACTTCCAAGCAAATACTTCTTGTACTTTTCTGTACAAAAGAGATTCATAGGGAAAGTTTCAGCACTATTATTTAATTTGAAGTAATTTTCTGCAATTATACGCATTTCTTTTTCAACTGCATCATTTCGTATAGTTTTAGTAATAAAACCATCAACATCTGACTTCTTAACAGAAAATCCATACTTACCCCAAGTGTAACCTCCAACGTCCATATTTGCATGAACATTTATCTTTTCAATGCCTGCATTTTTGTACTGATTATATAAGCTACTAAAAATATCTTTTGATAGACCTTTCCCTTGAATGTTTGTACCAAGTTCAAATTTAGTGTGATTAACAGTAAGAATTCCATTGTTTCGACTAAACTCTCTTTCAAGCGTGAATGGCTGTAATACTGAACCTCTATGACTTCCGTAGATAGATAGCTTAACTCTTCCTAAATCATTAACAAGATGTATTTGGCTTAAACTAATTTCATTTTTCGAGCAAATTTCATCAACATCAGACATGAACTCATCTAAATTAAAATCACCCATATTTTGCTTATACGAGTAAGGTGTTATCGCTTCTTTATAAACAACAAGACCTCTATCTTTAAACCTATCGAGTACATCATCAGTATATACCCATTCTTTACTGCTTAACGCTTTTGCCTTTTTACTTGAATTAAACTCATCAAGCCTTTGATTAAAATAATCAATTGCTGCGCTATCATTTTCGTAAATTGCAGCATCTCTTTTTAGCATTAAAAAGTCTTCAATATCAGACTTATCAATATCAATTATCTTATCTTTATATTTTTGGTCTATCATTGCTATTTGCTCTGATCCATGTTTGGAAACAAGACCATTATAATCAAACGAACTCTTTTCTACATTTGTATTTATGAAATTAGAATTGTCTTTCAAAAAATACGGCAATGTACCTTTTTGCTTTGCTTCTTCAATGCGACTATTGTTTAGAGCAACCCAGTCTTTGAAGTTTTTCGGTACTTCTTTAACTTCGTTTTTAGATGTAGAACTGTCATCGAAGAACTCATCTTTTGTTTTGAGTATTGGAATGGAATAACAACGACAACTTGGGTGCCAACCAGTAAACTTGAAATCCTTGGGGTACTTGCCGGCTAAACTTTCACAAACGCTACATGCAAATGGTCTTCCAGATCGCTTTATCTCGTAACCAACAACAAAATCTAGTTGGTTCCACCTTTGCTGTTCGGCTGTACGATAGGACATATTGATTTCTGTTCGCGCTAAACGTGCTGCTCGATATTCGCAGTCGAGAATGTTTGTGGCTTTGCCAAAGCGTTCTGTATAGCTTCCACGAAGCTTTTCAAAATCATGCAGATAAAAGGAAATCTTTTTAGAAAGCTGCTTGGCCGATGTTCCGTTATCGATACCTACAGACAAAGCAGCTTCTAGTCCGCTCTTATAATCACTAGACAAATTCCAAACACGTTGACTAAGATTCAAACCTCCTTTTTTACGTTCAATGAATGATTTAAGAGCTTCTCCATTATTTGAAAAATACCGCGCAAACTTCTTTGGAAAATCATCATGGTTAACATCTATTCCATAAGCAGAGCAAACTTTACGAACAAGTTGGTCCTGGACTTTATTTGATTCAGACCACTCAGACTTAATTCCATTTACAATGACGTTTTGAATATCACCTGAAAAATTAGTACGTAACTTATCAATCAAATGCTTGGTTTGTGGAAAATCATCGAAACTGAAAGGCTTTGAACCGTCATAATCAACCATAAGAGCAAGCTTTGAAGCCTCAAAGTTATACGTGTCATACACCTGGCGTATCATGCCTGTGTAGGAGTCTAAACGTTCACCGTGCTCCAAATACTTACTCTTTTGATTTGGTATGTTCGGTTTCATTATTCAGCAGCACTAAATAGATTAGTAGTTAGGCTATTTTTAGCAGCCAAAGATTCATCTTGACGAATATCTTCAAGTGTTTGATTAGGATCGGCAGACCAACCTAAAGACTTAATTGATTCAAGATGGCTCAATAAAGCTTTCCCACCATTTGCCTTGATAAGCTTCTCGATTTCTGCAACTTCATCATTCTGAATAAATGGAGTGATTTCGTGTTCGATATCAATGTCGTCAATCTTATCTTTCCACTTTGGCTCCATGATTTTCAAATACTCCTTAACAATAGAAGCTTCGCGCTCAAAGAACTCAATAAACGTATCTTTCTCGTCACCTACTTTCAAATGTGCATCAGTAAGTAAAGTCTTACGAGCTTCTCCTGAAACAGCACTTAGACCTTTAATGTTCTCCAATGAAATATCAGGCAATTGCAAAATGATCCAAAACAATCTCAATAAGGTATCTATTTGGAATTTGATAGCTTCGATACTTTGCATCCATGAAACATAAGAAACAGATCCACCGTTTTCAACACGATATACTCTATTTGTTTCCCCTTTATCCTCGGCTCCTTTAACTTCGCCAACAATCTGTAGTACTGGAGCTGAATTATAAGCAATAACGTCACTATTTCGAGATAAAGTCCATTCAAGCTCTTTAACGATGTGCTGAACTCCTTCCCAAATAGGTTCTTCTCTATAGGAATAGATGTAAGGAATTTTGCCTAAAGTATTTGCTTCATCAGTTTCGAGAATGTTATCTCTCCATAAACAGTGCTTGTCTTTAGTCCAGGTGTCAAAATAGTTGTGAACTTTTTCTCCGTCACTTTTTTGATACTCAACAGACATTGCTATTAGGTCGTCGAATTCGTCAAATAATGGATATAACTTATAACCATTTTTAGGAGAATAAGTTTTACAACGGAGCTTTAACGCACTTTCAAAGCCGTAGTACTTATTTTTATCTTGAATAGGATACCAAAAAGAAGCAACCTCGCATGAAGCAAAAAGTTCTCGCGCTCTAACGATATTTTCCTTGTTTACTCGACTTTTCTTGTAAATAGCTTCTATTGCTTTTACTATGGCCTGATAATCTTTATCGTCCTCCTTAAAATTTGAGTAAGTTCGTTTTACAGGAATAGCAAACATGAACTCAGTCATTCGTTTTACAACTAACTTTTCGAGCGAGAGGTGTATTCGAGCAACTTCATCATCCTTTTTGCCTTTTCGTGGCTTATTAGGACGTTTTGATTTCAAACATACATCATGTAGTCTTGAATCATACTGCTGTACTAAAGTACTCCAAGAGGGTACTTCTAAAGATTTATTCTTCAATTTCAGAATAATATCTTCTTGCTTTGTTTGCGAAAAAATGTCTTGTAAGTTCATAATATCAATACTGAATGTTAATAGTTTAGGCAACAAAGATACTAAAAGTGTTTCGTTTTGAAACACTTTTTTGAAAAACTATAAAAAATCTGACAAGAGTTCTTCATCGGTAACATAGTTTGCATCTTTAGGATAGAATGTATTTGCAAGTGCATCGAAATAGTCAGGCGACCTTTTAAGTCTTTTTTGAATGTCTTCTTTTGATTCTATGATAATGGAACCATTACTCTGAAACTTCCAATGAATTTCTGTGGCTTCTTCTGCAAGTTTGTCACATGGTGGTAGTGCTGCTCCTGTTTTATTCTTTGGGTCCAACCAATCACGGACAGCCCAAAAAAGATAGGCGCGCATATTAGAAAATGAATACTGTCCTGTGCTATCGGATAAACCTTTTGCGCCATAAGAGTTCTTGCATGAAATAGCGTTATAATAACCAAGCTCAAGCAATCGTGAATACACTCCTGCTCCCTCTCCAATAGTATCAATAAAAGCTTTCGATTTTTTATCTTTCAAACGATTACTAACCTTACCGGCTATTAACATGTGGTCTGCTTTTCCTGCCGACTGATGTACATCGAATTCAGATACATACGAATCATATCTATCACAAATCACACTATTATCACGCCCCATACCTGCAACGTCGACACCTGAACGCCTTGCAATGTGTGTAGGTATTGAGTAGGGCTTTCCGTCATTTAATTCAAGCCAACGAGCATTTGCTAACTCAATCCATTCGTATGGTATTAAGACGTCTTCTGCTACTTTAGGAAACATTCCGAGGACTTTAACACGGAACAAATCGTTTGGCCGATACAATTTAGTTTCACCGTCAATTTCAAAAGGGAAATCGCCTTCTCCTTTATTAAAATCAATTTCTCGAATAGGAGTGCACCAGTTTTCAACCTTGTCGCGCACCCATTCATAATCGACCTGACCTGAAATAACAACTTGTTTTTTGACTACATTTTCAGCATTCAACGAATTAAGCCTAAACTTATTGAAGCGGTCGGACTTCATAGCTCGCGCTGCATAACCTGTGGTTACGTTGGCATTGAAAACGATTAACATACGGCTATTACCTTGTAAGTTACCCTCTATGGCATTAAAGGTAGCTTCGGCTATACCTGAAGCCTCGGTAACAACAAACATCGTATTAGAAGCGTGAAAACCTGACCAAGCTTCGGTAGAATCATCAGAAGCTTTAAAACCTGTTAGAAACCACTCCTCGTAATTAGTACGGATATCATCGGAAACTGGACGACCTGGAAGTATTTTAGCTTGTCGAAATAAACGTCTTACTTCAGGTGTCATAATGTTTTTAACCTGCCTACCTGTAGGGGCAGTCATGGCTACTTTAGTATTTTCAACAAGTTCGCCTTTGGCATTAAATTTAGGAGTGAGGTATAGAAAGCACAACGAAGCGCATGCTGCAACGAAATCCTTCCCTCTTGCAGTTCCGCTTGCAACGGCTGTTAACCTGTTATGCTGAACAGAAGTAATAATTGCTTGTTGCTCCTTGTCTAATCGAGCCTTTAAAACATCTCGAACAAAGATATTCCAATCAGATTGCCACAAGCGAAAATAAGCTATTTTTTTATCTTCTAATGTCATTTCTTGTCAGGGGGATCAGGTAAACTTTTCATCAATTCTGTAAACGGATCGACTTGAAGTCGCGTATCAATCTGCTCAATATAACCTCGACTTTTACCTTTAGTTTTTAGAAAAAAGAAAACACTAGCTTCTTTGCCTTCCAAGATGTTCTTCATCAATTTACTTTCTGCTAAATCGAGATTTGCATCGAGAATAGCATTAACCTCATCTGCAAAAGATTTATTCTCCATCCACCTGTAATAAGTCACCCTACTAATACCAACGGCATTGCAAGAAGCACTAATATTGCCTAATGAATTTTCAAAGGCTTTAAGAAACTGTATTTTTTTTTTAGCTTTCACGGTCAAATAGTGTTGGTTGTGAATTTCCAAGAGCTTCTTCTTCAGTACATGAAATATTATCACTGCCTATATCGACAGATCTACCCATATCTGCTTGAAGTGCTAATACCTCAAAAGCTTCCTCGTTTTCAACCTTATTAGGGTTGTTGATTAAAGCTGCAACTTTGTAAAAATGTTCAAGACCTCGATTCATAGACTTGCCTTTTCTTGTGTGCATATCAAATACGTAATCAGGAACAGCATACATCTTTTCTTTATGCTCCTGCCAATACACGCTAATTGCAAGATCTACGTATCTTGACTTCATGCAACGAGTTAGCAATAGAACGGCTTGTGTGAATGGTAGTTTTTCTGGCAAACCCTTTTCTTTAAGAGAAGCCAAAAAGTCGTAAGACTGCTTTAGTGACATAATGGTTGTAATTACATTTACAGAACCAAGACCAACATCTTCACTGGCCATGATTACCATTCTTTTCCAAGCATACTTTTGATAACCAGTTTCATACAATTCAATAGCCCAAAACATAGCTTGTTTTTCATCACATCTTCTAATTGATTTCTGAAAAGCACTTGCTACTTCAAAGAAATCATAACCCTTTTTCGTTTTAAGTTGAAAATCACTCATAAGACTTTGATTAGATTGTTTATTCTAACATTATTGTTAGCTCTTATAAAGTTACAAAAAATGTTTGAAAGTGAAACACTTTTTCCAATTTATTTTTCTTTAAATCAGGAATTTAACTTTTGCAAAAGGGCTTTAATCTGTTGCTTGCATTCGTTTTCGTACTCCTCGAAATTAAACTTATCGCCATGCTTTATCTTCATTTCTGAATAAATTCTAGCTTTGAGGCTACTAATAGCATCGGCTTGTTCTTTTTCGGCTTTCTCTTGAGCTTCGCGTTTTGCTTTGGCCTGTCTTCGACGTTGCTCATCATCATTTCGTGGAACCGGTGTATTCATTTCGGCAATTAAGTTGTCAAAGTTCTTGAATAACCAACTTAATCTACACTTGAAAGTTCCTGTTGAGCCGTTTAGTGATGGTTTTTTGTCCGCATAATCAATTACAGAGAAAATATCTGAAACGCTATATTTAGTAAGAATTTCAGAAGCTGGATCTTCATAATCATCAAAAGAACCGATTCTTTCAAGATTAGAAGTTGAATTCCATTTTTGAAAAATTTGAGAAAATAAAGCTGCTGCTGCTTCATCGTGTTCCGTAGCTAACTTCTTTATTTTCTTTACTTTCTTTACTTTGTTTGAAGTTTCAGTAATAATGTCTGATTGTTCTGGAATAATCGTACAATATTCAGGAATAATTGCATCCTTTCTCTTTGCTTTAAAACACATGTCTACAAATCTTCGTTGAATAGAAGCCGAGGTTATGATATTCCCACCTGAGAGCAGTGCCTTATCAAATAGTCCCACAACACCGCAGTAATTCACAATCTCATCGACTAATGTCTCTTTCAACCCGAAATATTCAGCCACGTCAAAGGCACGACTTTCGTCCCACACAAGGAAACAGCCTTTATCTCGGTAGATTTCGCACAACAAGTAATCATATACAGCAACACCATCACAACCAAAAGACTTTTTCAGGCGTTTTATCCTGATATCTTGATACCTATCTGTATCTACTGGGTAATAAGAAAAACCTGTCTTAATGTTAGCCATTATCTTTTGTTTTGTTAGATGTGTAAAGTTACAATAATAAAATAAAATTACAAAGTTTAAACAACTGTAAATCAATTATTTAACTATTATTTTCGATGTATTTTATTATATGCCTTTATTAATACTAAATTGCCAAGCTTGATGATATATTTTCTCGTTCTTACACTAAAGCTAGAAGTAGAACAAAGACAATTAGCGTATTCTTGTCGAATAGCTTTTGCACTCCAGATCCCATTTTCAACAAGGTCATCATAACCGCTTCTTTCAAGCAAACAATTATTTTCTTCACAAACAAATGGTCTGCTTTTATCAATTCGCTTCATCAAACGTTTCAATTCAGATAAAAACGCTCTACTTTCTACAGTACTTTTAATATCTTGTTCCGATAAATTATGTTGCATGTCTTGATAGTTTAAGTTCTTCTTTAATGAATGAGAGCTGCGTTCTCATATTATCTCCGATGTGTACTATACTTCTATTGATTCTGTCTAACCAATTAACAAGATAGTTAATGTCGGCACTCTTGGCTTGAATAAACTGCTTTGCAGTAGTTGCAGGAGCCTGGCCTAACCACTCTCCATTTTCAGTGAAAATCTGTAAAGTCATTTCGTCTTTATACTTTTTCACATCAGAAAGTAGCTTGCCTGAACGTGCTAAATACACGTTCAGGGTTGCTAATCTTCCCATAAGAGCATCAGGATCATCTCCACATTCAGTTTCAATGAAATCCTGCATTACTCCACATTCTTCAATAATTGCTTCAAGATTCATATTTATAAACATCAAGTATTTGCGTTTCTGTAATTGATACAATTTCGTAATCACCTAAAGAACCTTTCATACGGTCAATTAACGTATCAAATGAATTTTTGAAACTAGAAGCTTGAACCATAATGATTTGAGAACAACGTTTTTCAACTCCTTTGTTTTCGTCAACAGAAAGGTAATTGATTTTGCAGCGATACCATTTATCGCCATCTTCGTTGTAGAACATTTCAGAAATTCTTGCACGTTTGATATCTGCTACAAGTAAATCTCCAGTAACATAGGGTTGAACCTCTTTTACTATGCGCGCTTCAGCTTCGGTAAACGACAAAGCATCTACTAAAAACTGTTCTGTGACTTTTTTAACTAAACCATCTTCGCCTTGACGGTCGAAAGACATTTTACAAGTGAACCATGTGTACATAATCTTAAAATTTAAAATGGTGTTTTATTTAGAATAACATTAACTCCTTTTTTTGCAACAATAACATTCTTACCAGTGGCTAGCTCAACTTTTTCTTTAAATTCAAGATCCGAAGAGTTCTTGCCTGACAAGTGAAGCAAAACAACTTGACTAACTTGTGATATATCATTTGCATTTAGCATCTTGATACAATTCTCTAAACTCATGTGAGATTGGAGCGTTCTGTCCTTTACTGCTGGGTGAATTACTCCAGCTTTTACATTTTCATTAAGGATTTCGAGCGAATAATTGCACTCAATCATTACGTTAGTCAATTCGTCAAACTTATACTTGATGTAATAAGTATCTGTTGCAAACAATAACTTACCGATTTCAGGATGCTCAATCAAATATCCAAAGGGTTCAGAACAATCATGTTCAACACTGAATGGTCTGATGTAAAAATTACCTGCGTGTAGCCCTTTTAGGGGCTTTAATTCAATCGGTCTCCTTTGTCCTTTGTACTTTATTGCTTGAGCTGTTCCATGCGAACAGAAGACCTGAAAATACTCCATATACTTTTCGATATATTTTGCGTGGTCGCCATGTTCGTGGGTAATTAAACAAGCTTTAACTTTGCTTGATTGAAAATTTAAAGCCTGCAAGCAGTCAGATACAGAGCAACCGCATTCGATTACAATTGCTTCTGTATCATTCTGCAATACATAGCCATTACCTTTACTACCGCTATTTAAGACAGTAAGTCTCATTCTTGACTAAATAGCGGTGGTACTGGTTGTTCTGCAACTGGCTGTTCTGCAATATTAGGCTTTACAGGTTCAGCTTTAGGCTTAACTTCTTCTTTGGAAGCATCTGCTGGATTTGTATCTTCAGGAGGAAGCGGTGTTGCATTAGCTTCAGTAGTTACTTTTTGAGCAACCTTATGTTCAGTAACATCGTTGAATTCAACATCAATTACATCATGAAGTTCTTCTTCTGTTTGCATACCCATAGAGATTTCAGGAGCATAAGTTCTAACCAAAAAGGCAGCAGCTCTATATTGCAACATAAGTTCAGGCATCGTCTGCCATTTTGAACCTTTCTTGTCGAACCAACCTTCTACTTTAGCCATTCTGATTGTGACTAAAGCACTCTTAAGAATATCTCCTGTTTCCTTGTCGGTGGATATTGCACGGCAACCAAAATTATCAGTTGCTTTGTCTCCCTCAAATTCATACTTGATTGTAGTGTACTTTCCGCAAGTGTTCCAGGCAGCAATAAGGAATTTTGATGACCAACCGACATTACCATACACAATGTACAGATTCTGCATTACCATTAATGGCGACATCTTAATACGGTTTGCCATTTCCAAAGCAATTATACAATTGCTCAAACCCTTATCGGGATCTTGATAGATAGCAGGTACAATACTGGATGCACAAAGGCATCTAGCCATTCTAATAGCCTGCTCAAAATTAGATTGTGAACCAAATACAAGCATACTGCTGTTGTCACCTTCTAATACTTTAGGTAGGTCTTTTTCGTCTTTCATTTTTTAAAATTTATTGATTGATAATTGAGCTCCTTTTACCACTTCTAAAGTGATAAGTTGAGCATTCGTTTCGATTAATTCTGATACCGATTCTTTGTTATCAACAAAGAGCGGAACATAAACATTACTTGCTACAGACAAACCATTGATAATATCAATTCCTGCATTAACCATTGTAGCTGTATTCTGCTGCTCGTATGGCTTGCCATCAATAACTGCTTGACAGATTTCCTTTTCTCCGTCATTGGTTATATTTGGCTCATACATTTTCCATTTAACAAATTCAAACAAGGACGAAACAGAGGCTTCGACCAATTCAATTTTTCTCTTTTTGAAAGATTGAATTTCAAACTCGATTTTATCGGCATCGGCTACAGCTTGAGCCAAATCAACAGCTTTCTTTTCAAGTTCTTGTTTGAAAGTATCAATACGTTCATTTACACCTTCTTGTGATAATTGTCTTATTAAGCCGTCCTTTTCAGTAGCAAAAGACTGCTTCATAACAGGAAGCGAATTATCAGCAGTTTGCTGTGGTTTGTTGTTACGCAATAAAGCTATTTTACTATCAATAGACAGCAAATCATCTTGTAGCTTGTTGTATTCAATGCTTACTGATTTTGCGAGTTCAAGAGGTGGAACTTTTTCAAGTTGTGCTTCAAATTCGGCTTTCTCATTTTGCTTTTCGAGTATTGATGTAGATAACTTTTCAATTTTTGAACTTACTTCGTTTATTCGATTGTTATTACTTTCGAGATACAACTTGCAATTTTCAGCTTCCTTTACTAACTCGGATAATCTTGATAGCTTACGAGTATTGAAGTTTGCAACGGCTTTTCTGGCTAATTCATCAACCATTTCTTGTGGGTATGGTTGGTGGCATTCAGAACAAATGAACTTATCTGTTTGCTCAAACTTAGTTGCATTTTCTGTAAGCCAGGCTTCTCGCGCTTGTTCAAATTCTTTTGTGAGTTGTTCCGTTCTTGGCTGAATGGTATTAAGCTCTAATTGCAAGCTGTCCTTTTCTCTTTTTAGCTTGTCAATTTCAGTAGAGGCGCTTGAAATGTTTGAATCAATAGTAGAAACCATTTTGTCGCGCTCTTTCTTCAATGAATTTTCAAGGTCTGAAATATCAGACAAAATTTGATTTCTGTCGCTGATAGCTTTTGTCATTGCTTCCAAGTCAGAATTTGAAACGCCTGCTTTCATGCGTTGGTCGATACTTTCAATCTCTTTGTCGATTTCTCCAATACGTTTACGAATGACTTCAAAATCAACACCTGAAACTCTCAACTTTTCCTGTTGATCAATACGAGCAGGTATTTGCTCCAATTCAGTTTTACTTTTGCTCTTACTTAAGGAAACTTGTCTTTTTAGCTCCTCGATAGTCTTACCTGAATTAAGAGCTTCCTGGACCGAAGGGAAATTTGCAGCAATAACTTCATCTGAAACTATTTCTGAAATTGACTGAAGCTTTTTACGTCTATCTTCTTGCTTCAAATTCATGAAAGCTGAAATTGACGAAAGCATAAACCAATCTTCAATAGGACAAATGGCATTAAGCTTTTCAGAAAACTCGCTTACACCGCAAGGAACATCATTAAAAAAACGTTCTTGAACATTACCCTTAAGAACTTCTTGAGATGTTCCCCTTGGAACACTCCAATCTTCGCGCTGAATACGTTTAACGACGGATTCTTTACCGTCAACTAATAAAACCAATTCAACAGAAGTTTCAACCTTGTGAACAACGTTATTATTGCTGTCAAGAGGTTGCACACTTATTGCCTGGCCGAGATAATTCTTGCCAAACAAGCACCACAAGTAAGCCGCATAAATCGAAGACTTACCTGTTCCATTAGCTCCAGTTACTTGAGTTCTGTAACCGAAGTCAACATCAAGGCTTGTAACACCTTTGAAGTTGGCGACTTTCATCGACTTGATTTTTACTTCTTTTTCCATTTTGTTTTTGTAATTGATTGATTTACAGGTATAAAGGTAACTTTTTAATTTTGAACCTCCAAACTGGAAACAATTTAATTTACTATAAATCAGTATTTTAACTTATTTAGCTTCATTAATTCCAAAGCGAGTTCTTTATCGATAACTATTTTACGACCTGACTGGCTTATAGCTTGATCAATAACACCGCTTTGCTTGATTTGATTAGCCTTACTACTTTTGCAATTGAAAATCTTCATTATACCTGCAATACCATATTCGTATTCTCTTTCTTGCTTAGCAGGAATAGAACTACTTTCTGACATGGTAGTACGAATAAGGTCGACCAATTGGCCAGCAGTTAAATCAATAAGTCTTGTGTTCATTTCGCACATAACTATTCAAATAAATGATTGGTACTAGCATACTTGATAAACTCAGCAGTGCTATGTATTCCTAATCGATTGTATGCGTTTCGGATGTGATTATTTACGGTGTGTTCAGACAAACATAGCGTGTTAGCTATAGATTCTTTGTCTTGTCCTTTGTATAGAAGTTCAAGGACACGTTTCTCGCTATCGGAGATTTTGGAGTTGAATTTTGGATGACAGCAGATGCCCTCAAGGGCACACTCTCCTCGTAACGGACAAGGTACATGTTCAAAATGAAAATTACCATTGGCATCTATATCATTGACATCATCAATGTTGCTGAAATTACAGCAGATAAACCTTTTTACAATTCTGAAACGTTTATAAGAAAGATTGAAATTCAATGACTTATACTCTTTATCCAAACCTTTGTAAGCATCAGGCCAGAATTCACATAAACCATCAATAAAGAAATTGATAATATCAGTCGAAGACTCTGTTATCTTTTCACAACCAGTTTCTTCACTATTGTACCATGCTTCATTATTGAATGAATAAAACTCAATGTTTCTAATAATTAATTTACGCATGTCTTTTGAATAGGTTTTCAGGTGCAATTCCAGTAATTTGCGACAAAACTTCTAACGCTTGTTCATTTTTTGTTTGGCTGTCAAGCTTCGACCAACGCTCGAGAGTTACCATTGAAACATCGAGCTTTTGTCTAATCTCTCTGAAGAGTTCAATCTTCGGATAACTAAGATTCGAGCAGAAATCAGCGAAATTTTGATAATCTAATGTCATTTTTTCAATAATTTTTAATTAAACATGTTTCTAACTAAAACAAAATCACTACATTTGCAACATGAGTTTGATTTTGATTTTGATTTGTAAATATCGTCATTTTTGTTTATATTCCCTTTATATTTTCTTTGTTTTAACTTTATTTTAACTTTACATAACATTTATTTTGTTTATGACAGGCCAACAAATTAGAAATATTATTACTTCTTATGGCTACACTTTAGCGGATGTAGCTGACAAGCTTGGCATATCTGCTCAAAACTTAAACAGTAGGCTAAATGCAAAGACTTTCAAAAAAGAATACGTAACGGAGCTGGAGAATTTACTTAGCGTAAAGATTGACGAAAACGGCAGCAATAACGAAAACGTTATTGTAAGCAATGAGGTGTGGGAAGTTATTAAGAACCAATCCGAGAGCCTTAAAATCAAAGATGAACAAATGGACCGTTTAATAACAATAATTGAACATCAGCTAAAAAAACAATGATAGCAGCAATCATAACAATACTAATAATATCTGCCGTTATAGCAATTCTAATAATTGGTAGCAACAAGAAGAATACGAATCCTGATTACGAGAACTGGAAACGAAAAACGTCGAAGAACGATAACTCAAACTACGACAAAGCAAAACGAGAGGCTATTCTATTTGAAGCAGACAGTCGGTTGAGAATCATAAACGAAAGCCTACAATTAATGGAAAAGACTAAAAACATAAACACATTGAAAGGCAGATACGATACTGTTTGTGAGCATATAACGTGGTGCATTGAGAATGAAATAGAATTATCAAACAAACCTGCTAAAGAAGCAAAATTACTTATTGATAACCTTTTTGAACATCAGCTAACAATGATAAACAACACTAAATAAATACATTACTACTATGAAAAAAATTCTACTATTATCGGTAATGGCTGTTTCACTATTTACAGCTTGCGAGAAACCTGTTGTCAATCCAGATAACAACGACGACAAAAAGACTGAAGTAAAGTACACAGAGCTTAATATGAAAAATTTATTTAACTTAATGGGCTTAACAAAGGATTCAACAAAACAAATACTTGCTAACTACTCTATTACAGAAGCAAACGATATATTCACAGCTCTAACAATCAAAACAGAGGGAAAAGAGTATGCAACTATGTACGATCATAAAGATTGCAACATTGTTCTAATAATGGATTCGACAGAAAGAGTATCAACAATAAGAGTTCGTTCTGAAACTATCCAAAGAACTTTTATTGACACAGAAGTAAATACTGTATTTGCTGGCAAGATTACAAATGTACTAGAATGGAGCAATGTCGAAAAAACATACATCATTCAAAATAAATATCAAATTTCAAATGGTCCTAATTCTTACAATGAACAAACACATGTAGAAAGTGGTTGTCTTTTTGGAATCAACAAATACTAACATGGAACCAAAACATTACGCAGAGCTGATTAAGCTTTACAAATTAGCTTTATCGGACGAACTACAAGAACAAGAGCTAAAACAAGTACTAAAAGAAGCTGTACTTGAAAAAGATAGAAACCACATTGCAGGTAATGACAATAGTGAAGTTGACGAATACATTAACGAACTTAATACACTACACGATGCTTATCTCACAAGAAGGACAAGCCATAACTAAACGTTTCTTTGATGCAATAGAACTTCTATCATCAAATAGAACAATACGTGGCTTAAAGACGTTTACAGATGCGCACGATATAAATAGACGAAATCTCATTCGAGTTAAAAATCTACCTGAATGCAGCGTGCTTAAGCCTGAGTGGATCTACTACTTATGCACTGATTATAAAATTTCGGCTTCATGGATAATAACAGGAAAAGGTGACATGCTACTATGATACAGAAAACTTACAACTGGATCCTAGAACTAGACAAGAACAACAGCCAGGAAGCCAATTTACGATTTCGCGTAAAGTGGAACCACAACAAGAACATAGTATCATTCTATCTAGGGTATAAAGTCGAAGTAGCAAAGTGGTCGAAAGATGCTCAACGGTGCAATACTAATTCTACTCATGGTAATAAACATGTGCCGGCTTCAATCATAAACAAGAAAATAAACTTGTTCGAGGAGTATGCAGACACAATATTTAATAACTGTACCGAAATTTCAACAACTGATTTTAAAGTTCGATTCAATCAAGCTCTTGGAAAATCGAACAAAAACGTCGAAACAATATTCGACAAATATGACTTGTTCGTTAATACTATGGGCGAACAAAACAACTGGTCAAGTAGTACGTACAAAAAATTCAAGACTTTAAAAAAACATCTCCAGGGATTTAAGCAAAACTTATCAATCGATGAGCTGACAAAAGATACTATGCAGCAATTTCTAAAGTATCTTATCAAACTGAATCATCGGAACACTCACATAGAAAAGACGTTTAAGTTTTTGAGGTGGTTTTTACGTTGGCTTATCGAAAACAACTACTATAACGGAGATGCACATTTATTCAAACCAAACTTCAAAGGTACTGACGGCTCAAACAAAACATTGATTTACTTACCATGGG
>Ga0265295_1004947_pt1 | contig 17496 bp, 18 predicted proteins | sample Munlansysbiofilm_FD_192503 | JGI IMG/M metagenome (GOLD analysis project Ga0265295, IMG submission 192503) | Leachate microbial communities from a municipal landfill in Southern Ontario, Canada - Methane capture system biofilm | ecosystem: Engineered > Solid waste > Landfill > Unclassified ...
GTACAGATGTCTCTCTTTTGACAGGGGTAGGTTTTTAAAAAACTAAACCAGGATCTGCAAACACTTAAATATGAGATAGTTACAAACTAAGATGGCTGATAACTATTTTTTGTCGGTTGATACTGATTTCTTTTAAAGAAAATTCAAATTTATTAATTGTTATAGAATGTAAAGCAGAAGTTAGCAAACACGAAAGTAAAAATAGAATAAAATATTCAGAATATGCTGTTGATGGAGCTTTGCTATATGCTTCATATTTGTCTAAAAATTTTGATGTTATTGCAATAGCTGTAAGTGGCGACACAAAACAATCATTAAAAATATCCCATTTTCTACATTTAAAATCTGAAAAAAAAGCAATACCAAAATTTGACGATAAATTTTTAAGTGCAAACGATTATTTAAAAGCTTACGAAAATAGCGAAGAAAAATTTAGACAAGATTATAATACCCTTTTAGAGTTTACCAAAGAATTAAACTGAAAACTTCATACGCATAAAATACTTGGCAGTCAAAGAAGTTTGCTAATCAGCTCTATATTAATAGCATTAGAATGCAAACCTTTCAAAAAAACGTATGGAGACTATAATAATGCTGAAAATCTTTCTAAATTTTTAACTCAAACAGTATCTAATGAATTAGAAAATGCTAATATTACAGGCAAAAAATTAGATAATTTAAACATTCAGTTTAGTTTTATTAATACAGATACATCATTATCAAAAAAAGAAAATGTTCTTAAAAATATTATTGATGAAATAGACGAAAACGTTAACACCTTTATTAAAACTCATCGATACTTTGATGTTCTTGGTCAACTATACATTGAGTTTTTAAGTTATGCTAATAGTGATAAAGGTCTTGGTATTGTTTTAACACCACCACATATAACAGAATTATTTTCAGATTTGGCAGGAGTTAATAAAAACACGATAGTTTATGATAATTGTACCGGAACTGGCGGTTTTCTAATTAGTGCAATGAGTAAAATGATAAAAGATGCAAAAAATGACCAAGATAAAATTGATGAAATTAAAGCAAATCAACTAATTGGCACAGAATATCAATCTCATATTTTTGCTCTGGCTATATCAAACATGTACATCCATCAAGATGGGAAAACTAATATTATAAATGGTAGTTGTTTTGATGAAGAAATAATCAAACAGGTAAAAGAAAGAAAACCAACAGTAGGTTTTCTAAATCCGCCTTATAAGTCAAACAAAAAAACAGATACTGACGAATTAGAATTTATTTTAAATAATTTGGAGTGTATAAATGATGGTGGAACTAGTGTTGCTATTGTTCCAATGCAAAGTGCTTTAGCAACAAAAGGAAAAGTTTATGAGTTAAAAAAGAAATTATTAGAAAAACATACTCTTGAAGCAGTTTTATCAATGCCAGACGAATTGTTTTTTAATTCAAAAGTAGGTGTTGTTTCTTGTATTATGGTTTTTACAGCACACAGACAACACAGCAAACATAAAGAAACATACTTTGGTTACTATAAAAACGATGGTTTTGTAAAACGAAAGACAAAAGGCAGAATTGACGCTTATGGAAACTGGGAAAAGATAAAAGAAAAATGGTTGTCAAATTATATTAATAAAAAACATGAACCAGGATTAAGTGTAAATAAAAGTGTAACGGCAGAAATGGAATGGGTGGCAGAAGCCTATATGGAGACTAAATATTCTGTTTTAAACAAGAATATGTTTTCTCAAACATTAATAGATTATGCTACATTTCTGTTTGGGAATAAACTTTCAAATGAAGTCTCATCCAAAGCTTATAATAATGAAGATATTGTTTTAGATACAAAAAGTTGGATTTCATTTAAATTAGATGAACTTTTCACTATTACTGGCAGAAAAACGACTCCCTTGTTAGAATTAGAAGAATACGGTAATGGTGTATTCCCTTATGTAACAACACAAGCAACAAATAACGGAATTGAAGGTTTTTATGATTTTAGCACAGAAAAAGGAAATGTCTTGACAGTTGACAGTGCTGTTTTAGGTTATTGTTCATATCAAGAATTAGATTTTTCTGCAAGCGACCACGTTGAAAAATTAATTCCAAACTTTGAAATGAACAAGTATATTGCTATGTTTCTGGTAACGATTATGAATTTAGAAAGATATAGATATAACTATGGTAGAAAATGTAGTCAAACAAGAATGAAAGAAATAAGTATAAAATTGCCTTCAAAAGACAATAAACCTGATTTTGCATTAATGGAAAATTACATAAAGACATTACCATATTCATTATCAATAAAAATGAAGGAAAGTGAATAAATACCTAAATTTTTAAACGAACAAAACACACTCAGCATAAAATCTTGATAAGCCATAAACATAAAAATTTCGTTGTTTTGTGAAATATTTTGCGATGTTAATATTATTTTTTGTAAAAATAGTAAAATAAATTTGGATAGTGAGCATATGTTCACTATCTTTGCATTAAATAAATACATAAACAACATGTCACCACGTCGAAAAAGGATGAGAAAAATATTCGGACCGCCTGCAATTAAATCTTTGCAGCCACGACGAAGAGGTGGAGGCAGTATAAGTTCTGAACCGGTAATTTTATTGCTTGAGGAATATGAAGCCATAAAATTATGTGATTACGATTTAATGACACATCAAGAAGCTTCTGAAATAATGGGAGTTTCTCGACCAACATTCACAAGAATTTATGCAGCGGCAAGACGTAAAGTAGCACTTTCGCTTGTTGAGGTTAAAGCAATACTTATAGAAGGTGGCAAAGTCTATTACGATAGTGAATGGTGCGAGTGTAATGATTGTGGATGTAGCTTTAACCATTCTGACGCAAGCTCGCAACCCGATATTTGCCCATTATGCGGTAGCAAAAATGTAAAAACTTGCTTACCCAACTCTGAGGATGATAATTTGTGCGAATGTTCAAATTGTAACGCAAAATTTACTTTACTTGAAGATGCAAATTGCATCAATAAACTTTGTCCTTTTTGTGGTGGAGAAATTTATAAATCTGTTTCAAAATAAAATAATAAATAAACTAATAAATTAATAAAATATGAAAGTAGCAATTACATCAACAGGAGACAACTTAGAATCGAAAATTGACCCACGTTTTGGGCGATGTGCATTCTTTGTTATCTATGACACTGAGACCAAATCAACAGAGTTTTTACTCAATCCAAACAAAAATGCAAGTAACGGAGCAGGTCCTGCTTCAGTACAAATGGTTGCAGATAAAGGTGCGAAAAAAATTGTCTCTGGTGAATTTGGAATGAAAATAAAGTCTATGCTTGACGGTTTAGAAATACAGATGATTGTAATTAAAGATCATCAAAAATCAATCCAAAGCATTATAGATATGTTAAATAATAATAATTAAATAAGGAGGTTAATATGCCAAATTTTGATCAAACAGGTCCTGAAGGACAAGGTTCTATGACAGGGCGAAAAATGGGTAAATGTGCAGGGAGTAATCCTGAAGACACTACTAATTTAGGTTTAGGACGCAGACTAGGTCGCAAAAGCGGTCGTGGTTTGGGTAATGGTGCTGGGCGTGGTGCCGGTCGTGGCTTAGGTCGCGGTGCTGGTCGTGGTAATCAAAACACAGAAGTTTAATTAAAATAAATTTTTACCTGCACTAAGGCAGCGAGATTATATAGCGTCTGCTTATATCTCGCTTGCCTTTTTGCCTAATTAAAAAATTATATATGAATAGAATTATTGCACTTCCAATGGAAAATGGCAAATTATGTGAACATTTTGGCCATTGTCAGTATTTTGCTATCGTAAAAGTTGAAGACGGAAAAATAACTGACATTAAAGAGGTAGAACCACCAGAGCACGTACCTGGATTGTATCCAAGATGGGTAGCAAGTTTTGGTGTAACGGATGTTATTACTGGCGGCATGGGTCAAAAAGCAATAGAATTGTTTAACGAACAAAAAATAAATGCTTTCGTTGGAGCTCCAATCAAAGCTGCTAAAGAATTAGTAGAAGATTTTATCGGTAATAAATTGACGCTCTCAGCAAATTTTTGCAATCACGACCACGACCACGGAGATGGACATGAACACGGTAACTGCAAACACTAAAAGTAAATTAAAAGACCCACGATGTGTCGATTGTTTTAGACGCTCATATTTTAGACTTTTTAAGAAATATAAAGTATCTGAAATACTTCAGACTAATTTTCTTAAACGGTTTGATGAGATTATAAAAGATGCCGATAAATTATCTTCACCAGAAATTCAACGAGAGCTTACTAAGGAATTTCGGAATTTAATAGGAGTCGAGGATCCTTTCTTGGAAGAGAAAAAAGCAAGTAATGTTCAAGCATTAAAAATATTTGAACGTTGGGAACCTGTTGTTTTTGAAGAAGTCGATTCTTTTAAAACAACTTTACGACTTGCAATAGCAGGAAATATAATGGACTATGGTGCTGCCGATCATTTCGACATCGATTCTGTAATCATAAAAGTCTTACACGCCGACTTCGCAATTGATCATTCGTGTTTATTAAAAGAAAAAATTGAAGAAGCCAAAAATATCTTATATCTTGGAGATAATGCTGGAGAAATTGTATTCGACCGACTTTTTATCAAATCAAATATGTCGGATAAAGTTACTTATGTAGTTAAAGGTGGACCTGTGTTAAATGATGTTACTTTACGTGATGCTGATGAAGTTAAAATGAGGCGAAATGCAGATGTAATTACTAACGGTTATGATGCTCCTTCGACTGTATTAGAAAAATGTAGTCCTGAGTTTATCGAGCATTATAATAAAGCAGATCTTATTATTTCAAAAGGACAAGGCAATCTTGAAGGTTTAATAAATGAAAAGGATCCTAGGATATTTTTTCTGCTTATGGTTAAATGTGATGTGATTGCTGAATTATTAGGGGTAGAAAAAGAAAGTTTTGTAGTTTATAATGGAGGAATTGATATTGAAAAATAAAAATATTAAAATAGCTATCGCAAGCGGTAAAGGCGGAACCGGAAAAACATTATTATCAACTTCGCTATTTAGTGTACTTAAAAATAAGTATGATAATCTTACTCTTGTTGACTGTGATGCAGAAGAACCCAATTCGGGCATATTCTTAAATAAGGAACTCATAAGTACTGATATTGTTACTCAGAGAGTTCCAGAAATTGACGTAAATAAATGTACATTTTGTAGCAAATGCCACGATTATTGTGCGTATAATGCAATTTTCATTCTCCCGCCATACAAAATAATTAGAGTTATTAATGAATTATGTCATGGTTGTGGAGCATGCACAGTTGCTTGTGAATTTGGTGCATTAACCGAAAAGGATTTTGAGCAAGGAGTTGTCTCGGAATACAAAATAAAAGATACACAAAGCAGATTTATTGAATCACGAATGAAAGTTGGAGTAATGTCTCCAGTTGATGTGATAAAAGCAGGATTAAAAAAAGCTGGTGATAATGGAATTGTAATTTTTGATGCCCCTCCAGGTACCTCCTGCCCTTTTATTCATACAGTTGTGTTAGTCGATTTTGTTGTGCTTATAACCGAACCAACTCCTTTTGGATTAAGCGATCTTAAACAATCTGTTGAAACACTAAAAACCATGAATAAGAATTATGGAGTAGTCATTAACAGAGCAGGTTTGGGAAATGATGATGTGTACGATTATCTCACCGAAAACAATATTCCACTTCTTATGGAAATACCATTCGACAGAGAAATAGCAAACCATTACTCAAAGGCAGAAATCGCATCAGAATATATGCCCGATTTTAGTGATAAATTATCCAATATGTTTGAAACAATAATAAAAGAATATGGAAATAGCAGTAATTAGTGGAAAAGGTGGTACCGGAAAAAGTGTTGTTAGTTCAGCATTTGCAAGCATGTTTCCAAATACCATGCTGGTAGATTGTGATGTAGATGCTGCAAACTTACATTTACTTTTTAATCCAGAAATAGAACACGAAGAAGTATTTATTGGTGCAGAAAGTGCTGTAATTGATTATGATAAATGTACAAATTGTGGATTATGTGCAGAATATTGTCGCTTTGATGCAATATCTTTTGTTGATGAGATAATTACAATTAATGAAGTATTTTGTGATGGCTGTAGATTATGCACAAGAATATGTCCAGAAGTGGCAATTAAAATGGTCGAAAACGATAAAAGTCGATTATATTCAGGCAATTATCGTTATGGTAAAATGGTTTATGGAATACTTGGTCCAGGTGAAGAAAACTCTGGCAGATTGGTGAACCTCGTTCGAGATAAAGCCAAAAATATTGCCGAAAAAGAGGGTATTAACACAATTATAATTGATGGACCTCCTGGAATAGGTTGTCCAGTAGTATCAACAGTTACTGGAGTTGACCACGTTGTTATTGTCGCAGAACCTACTATGTCGGGAATTCATGATTTAGAAAGAACTTTGGAACTTACAAAAGGCTTTAATCTAAAAACATGGGTAATTATCAATAAGTTTGATATTAATACTAATATGGCAAATAAGATTGTAGACTATTGCAAAACCTTGAATATCGAATTATTAGCTAAAATACCTTTTGATGCTGATATTGTTAAAGCAATGGTAAATTGCAAAACAATACCCGAATATTTAAAAGATTCTGATATACATATTGATTTATTAAATGCACTAAATAAATTAAAAAATCATGCCAAATAATAAAGGAATGGTTCATTTTTATACTGGTAACGGCAAAGGTAAAACTACTGCTGCTCTCGGATTGGCTTTAAGATCTGCTGGATTAAATAAGCGTATCTTTATTGCTCAATTTGTCAAAGGAATGCACTATGCAGAGCTAAACTCAATTAAAAAACATGAGAGCATAAAATTAAAACAATTTGGTAGAGATTGCTTTATAGAAAATGAGCCTGTTGAGGAAGATATACTTGCTGCAAAACAAGGATTTGAAGAAGTAAAGAAAATAACAACATCTAACGAATATGATTTAGTGATTCTTGATGAAATATTTATAGCAATGCATTACAATCTCATTTCTCAAGATGAAGTCGTTGAACTTATCAAATCAAAAAATCAAAATCTTGAATTAGTGCTTACAGGACGAAACGCTCCCGAGAGTTTATATGAATATGCTGATTTGATTACTGAGATGAAAGAAATTAAGCATTATTATAATGAAGGCATTGAGGCCAGACCAGGAATTGAATACTAAATTTAAAAGAAAAAGAATTACATCACAAAATAATTAATTATTAATATTAAAATTATGGGATTATTTGATAAAATTAATTTACCAGCAGTAAAAAATGTAATTGTTATTGCATCAGGTAAAGGTGGAGTGGGCAAATCAACAGTATCGGTAAACCTTGCTATTTCATTAGCTCGCAACGGATACAAAGTAGGATTAGTGGATGCTGATATTTATGGACCGTCAATTCCTAAAATGTTTGGTATCGAAGACCAAAAACCTAAATTAGAGGTTATTGATGAGAAAGAATACATGACACCCATAGAAAAATATGGTGTAAAAATTATGTCAATTGGATTTTTTGTCGAACCTGCACAAGGATTAATTTGGAGAGGACCTAAAGCAGCCGGAGCTATAACTCAATTATTTGAAAATACAGTTTGGGGCGAGATTGATTATTTATTAGTTGATTTTCCTCCAGGAACTGGTGATATCCAATTAACAACAATTCAAAAAGTACCTTTAGCAGGTGCAATTATCGTTACAACTCCACAACAAGTTGCTGTGAATGATGCTCGTAAAGCTACATCAATGTTCCAAAATCCGGATTTAAAAGTGCCAATTCTTGGAATTATTGAAAATATGAGCTGGTTTACTCCTGAGAAACATCCAGACGAAAAATATTTTATTTTTGGTCAAGGTGGTGGACAAATACTCGCCGATGAATACAAAACTGAGTTACTTGGTCAAGTTCCGTTGGTTGCCGAAGTAGGTGCAGCAGCCGAATTAGGTAAAAGTGTTTTTAATCAAGCAAATAAAATTCCAATGGAGGCTTTTGAACAAATTGCCAAAGTAATATTGGAAAAAGTATAATCTTTGAAATCAATAGGTTTTTGAAGATGTAGATAATACCAATATAATCACAAAACACCGCATATAAATTGATTGTTTTGCGTATCTGCTTCGTTAAAAAATATTGATGTAACTATCACTATGTCAAGATTTTTTGCCTTGCATAAACACAAAACAATAAGAATATCCAATACGGTATTTTGCAATTAAATTGGTATAACAACACCTCAGGGATGGGGTGTTGTTTTTGTTTATGCACTTTATATATACTGTTAATTTGGAGGAGGTTTGGGTTATGTTAAAAAAATGATATCCATCTAAAAATAAAAGACTGAAAAAAAGTTTGTATTTTACTACCAAAACAGGTAAAGTTGATTAAGTCGTTTTTTTGGTAAAATGCGATTTGTAGAGGTGTAAATACTTGTTTAGCACAACAAATTCATAAATATTTCATTATTATACTGCAAATTGTTTTTTTATTCAAATTGTAATTAGTATCTTTACAGGAAATATATAAATGGGCATTATTGATAAATATATGTGTTGTAATTTTATACATATAGGGAGTTATTATATGGGGTTAGTGTACATGTATTACCGTTAGGTGCAACCCGTGAGGACAAAAAAACTCCACAGAATCTCAATTATGATTAAATATAACTATATATGAAAACAGAAAGTCATTCAATCAACGATGTTTTAGCAAAAAATGCAACATCATTTTTTATTCCACCATTCCAAAGAGCCTATGCTTGGGGGAAACCAGAAATCGTGAGATATTTTAGCGATATTTCAAGGATTATTGAATCAGAATTAGATAAGAAACAGCACGACAAATTAGAACACTTTTTTGGGACAATTGTGATTAAGGAGGAGAAAGCAGGTTTTGCTAATAAATCTGTTGTTGTTGATGGTCAACAAAGACTTACAACAACCCTAATTTTCTTAATTGCATTACGTGATTCCGAAACAGATTTAATCAAACAAGATTTTATTACACAAAACTATCTCACAAATAATTCATCCTCTTTTCAGGACAAAATAAAACTTAAACAAGTAACAAAAGATTGGGATTCTTACAGAGCATTAGTAAATAAAACAGAGCTTAATACTGGTGTTATTAGCAATGCTTATGATTTACTAAAAAAACTCATAAATGAAAAGAAAAGGCTAAATCCAGAAATAGATTTTAAACATTTCATTATTGCTATCCAAAGAATGAATGTCGCAGTAATTTTCTTGGATGAAAGACCTTTTAAAGGAGAGGACCCTCAAATAATTTTCGAGACATTAAATTCATTAGGTAAACCTCTAACTCTATCTGACCTTGTAAGGAATTTTGTCTTACTAAATATGGATAGTAAAAAACAATCAGATATATATGAAAAAATATGGCATCCAAAAATTGAAGTGATACTTAATGATAATACCTCAAAATTTTTCCGTGACTATTTACAATACAAAACAGCAAGTTCATTAAAAGTAGTTAGTGATAACAACACAAAAAAACTATATCAGCAGTTTAAAGATTTTGTAGAAGATAATTTTGAAAACCACAATGATTTTATTAACGACATCGTACGTTTTGTGAAATGTTATAAATGGATTATTACTGAAATTGTTCATGATTCCATTTCTCTCGATAATGCTAATGACAGAGAAATCAAAGAACTTCTTAGAAACATCTTTCACGATATCAAGGCGGAAGCTTTTAAGCCATTTGTTTTAGGTTTACTGGAATACCACCAATACACTATTAACAGTGTAAGACTAAGTGATGAAATCCTGATTTCTACCTTGTCAACAATTAAAACCTATCTGATTAGACGAAGAATTTTGGGATTAACTCAGGGAGAAAACAAAAACATTGTCACATTAAGCAAAAAAACAGAAGGTTTAGTAAAGGGTAATATTTCAATGCTGGAATTATTGACTAATATGTTTTATAGGCTTAGGTTACCAAACGACAATGAAATGAAAACAGCCCTTGCTTCAATGAACTTTTATGAAGAATTAAAACAATACTCGAAATTAATTTTAGGTAAAATTGAAGAACACAATACTAAGGTCGCTGTAGATTTTAGAAATCCTAAAATTACTATCGAACATATAATGCCGCAAAAATTAGATAAAAGTTGGAAAATAGAATTGGGCGAGAGTTATGATGTAATCCACAAAAATTATTTACACAACATTGGCAATTTAATACTTACGGAATTTAATAGTGAAATTGGCAACAAATCATTTGAAATTAAGAAAAAGAAGTTAGAAACCTCCTCACTTAATTACAGATTAGACATTATTAGTAAAAGTTCCTGGAATCAGCAAAGCATAGAGAAGCATCAAACAAATATGATTAATTGGTTTCTTGAAACCTTCCCATTACCTGAAGAAAACAAACAAAAGTTAAATTGGAATACTCAAACAATTGAGAATACTTCATTTTCACCTTTAGATTCAGATGCAGGAGAAATGGCTGAAGGGAATAAGCCATTTGAACTACAAATCTTCGAAGATGTTATAAAAGTAAATTCTTGGCAGGATGTTTTCATAAAGTTTTTAAAATATATAAAAGAAAATCCAAATTTTGATTTTGAGTTTATACTTGATAACCAAACAGAATTGTTTAGGCGTGAAGAAACGGTAATAAAGTGGAAACGTTTAAGAGATTTAATTGATTCTAATATTGATTTATCAAGTCGTTATAAAGCATTTGATGGGAAAGTATGGGATAGAGTGAAAAATTTAAATGACGACTTACTTTTTATCCACATAAATATTTCTGCATCTAACTGCATTACAAGAATTGGGAGCATAATGGAAAAATTCTTTATGCCAGAAAACTCAGTGCAAATAAAGTTAAAATAATTAGAGAAACGAGAAAAACAAGGGCAGCACCTAATAGCAGGTATAAAATATAGCGGTTTTACAGGGTTTTCAAGCGTTTTTAGCTCGCATCAGGGTTTGTAGCGTGGGATGGAAATGCTGCTACGAACTCCGCTACATTTCATACCCGCAACCGTTAACACTATAAAAACCTAATTAGATTGAAAACACAAAATTAATTTGCTTGTGATGCTATTTTGGTGTACTTTTACACCAAAAATTAATAATTATGATTAGACAAAGTATTTCATTTACGGAACCAAATGATAAATGGTTAAAATCTCAAGTTGAGAGTAAAGAGTATTCAAGTAAAAGCGAACTAATAAATGATTTAGTACGTCAAGCCAGAAAACAACAACGTCAAATAGACTGGTTAAAGTCTAAACTAGAAAATGCAGAAAAAAGTGGGTTTACAAATGATAGTAAAGAACAAATATTACTAAGATCTAAGGCTTTACTAGATGAATAAATATAGATTAAGCAATGTTGCAAAAGAAGATTTAATCAGGATTCATAATTACGGAATGAAAAAATTCGGAGAAGCACAAGCTGACAAATATTTTGATTCGTTTTTTAAGTATTTTGATATTATAGCCGAGCATCCATTTTCATTTGAGTCTGTTGATTATATAAAACTAGGATATAGACGTTGCGTATGTGGGTCTGACAGCATTGATTACAAAGTAAATAATGAAGCTATTGATATTATGGCTATTGTTGGTAGGCAAGATTTGAATACTATTTTTGATGATTAAAATTACAACTGCTAATCAAATAAATGCCTACCAGTAAAAACTGACAGGGAGAGTCCTTCGACAAAAGTGCAGGAACCACCTCTCACAGTTCTGCTAAGTTTTTGCCGAAGTACCACCGTACACTTCAATTTACTTCGGCATCGCACAGAACAAGTCGTTTAGTGTAAACCAAGCGGTTCATATACACGACATTTTTTAGGTTTTAAGAATAACAAAAGCATATTGTTTTACTACAAAAACAAGTAAAATTGATAAAGGAGTTTTTGGGTAAAATGCGATTTATAGAGGTTTAAATACTTGTTTAGCACAACATGTTTACAAATATCTTATTATTTTATTGCAAATTGATTTTTATTTCAAATTGTATTTAGTATTTTTACAGGGAATATATGTGTTATAATTTCATATTTATAAGGAGTTTTGGGAATATTGTGGGGGTTAGTGTACATGTATTAACGTTAGCGTTCAGTGGAAGACAAAACAAACGACAGATTGACAATGGAATTTTTGCTGCATAAAGAAAAGAAAAAAGGACTCACGCACATTCAGGCACATTCGGTTTTTGCCGACACACAACCCAACTCTGAAAAACCAAAAGAGCCTTCATTTTCCTAACGCACTAAATAAATAAATAAACTTGTAAAATTAAAAAAAATGAGTAAATTTGTCAATAATTGACAAGTTAAAATTTACAAGTCCATGAATGCAACATTTGGAGAATACATCAGAAAACTAAGGACAGACAATGGGTTAACATTGACTGAACTTGCCGCATTACTTAAACTTGACTCTGCAAATTTGAGTAAAATTGAAAATGGCAAGAGAGAGTTTGACGAAAAACGACTAGACAAATTGGCATCTGCTTTTAGTTTAGATATTGAAAAATTAAAAGTAGAATACTTTGGCGACCAATTCGCTAAGAAAATGTTTGAGTTTAAATGTTCACCAGAAACATTAATTGTTGCTGAAGAAAAAGTGAAATATTTGAAAAGTATAAATATGGTACAAACCGAAATAAAATTCTAAAATCATGAGCAAACCCTTGACATACATTAGTTTATTCAGTAGTGCAGGAGTAGGTTGTTTCGGCTTTAAGCAAAACGGTTTTGAGTGCATTGCTACGAATGAGATCCTCACAAAACGTCTGAAAATTCAGCTTTTTAATGAAAAGTGTAAATACGATACAGGTTATTTAGATGGAGATATTTCAACAAAAAACGTTAAAGACAAACTTTTTTCTGAAATAAAAAAATGGCAAACAGAACATCAAATTTCCGAACCTGATATAATTGTGGCTACACCACCTTGCCAAGGAATGTCTGTTGCCAATCATAAAAAAAACAAAGAATTGAATAGAAATTCCTTGGTAGTTGAATCCATTAAAATAACAAAAGAAGTAAATCCCAAATTTTTCATTTTTGAAAATGTCAGAGCGTTCCTAAATACTACTTGCACAGACATTGATGGAATTGAAAGACCAATTGAAGATGCAATAAAATTAAATCTAGGAGGGCATTATAACATCCTTTTCAAACTTGTAAATTTTAAAGATTATGGTTCTCATTCTAGTCGAACAAGAACCTTGGTAATCGGAGTTCGCAAAGACTTACAGAATATCAGTCCTTATGATATTTTTCCTGAGAAATCAAAACCAAAAACACTACGCAAATTATTTGTAGGATTGGAAACAATAAATGAAATGGGGCAAATATCGGAAACCGATATTTATCATTCATTCAGAGAGTTTGATAAAAAAATGCTTCCTTGGATTGCAAATTTAAAAGAAGGGGAATCAGCATTTCAGAATACAGAGAAAGAAAGAATACCGCATCAAATTAAAGACGGAAAAATCGTTTTTAACAAAAGCAAAAATGGAGATAAGTATGCTCGTTGGTATTGGGACAGAGAAGGTCCTTGTGTTCACACAAGAAACGATATTTTATCTAGTCAAAACACGGTTCATCCATCAGAAAACAGAGTTTTTAGCATTAGAGAACTTATGTTGATGATGAGTATTCCCAATTCTTTTCAATGGACAAATAAGTCAACGGAAAAGTTGAATGGATTGAGTCTGTTAGAAAAGAAAATGTTTTTAAAGAAAGAGGAACTAAACATTAGACACTGTATTGGAGAAGCCGTACCTACTGTAGTTTTTGAAAATATTGCTAAAAGAATTAAAGCAGTTTTAAGCCAAAAAGTTCTTTCTACTACAGAAATAAACAATATTATTAATAAGGAGGTACTGAATAAAACAGATAATTTGACTTCCTATATTAATTTAAATTTCAAAAATTTAGGACTTGAAAATATTTGTCAGATTGCGGAATACGCCAATTCAAGTCGTCAGGAGAATTCTGCATTTTTCACAAGAAAAGACATTGCGTTTTCTGTTGTGAAAGATTTACCAGAACTAAAGGAAAAAAAGAAAATAAGAATTTTAGAACCATCTGTTGGTATTGGAAATTTTGTTCCTTTACTTATTGAAAAATACGAAGATAAGGATGAAGTGATTTTTGATCTTTTAGACATTGATAGTAATTCTTTTATTGTTCTAAAAAATATTTTAGACAAATTAGAATTGCCTAAAAAATTCAAGTTCAATTTTATTAATACTGATTTTCTCACACATAACTTTAATGTAAAATATGACATTGTTGTTGGAAATCCACCATACAAAAAACTAACTAACAATCAAGAACTATTAGCACTTTATAAATTCACAGCAAGGAATAACGAAACAAACAACTTGTTTTCATTTTTCATTGAAAAGGCAATCTCATTAGGTAATTTTGTTTCACTAATCGTTCCCAAAAGTCTTATTAATTCACCTGAATTTAATATCACAAGAGAAGTTTTGAATAAACATAACATTTTGAAAATTTGTGATTATGGAGAAAAGGGATTTAAAGGTGTAAAGATTGAAACGATAAGTTTCTTGCTTGAAACTTCAACTAAAAAACAATCAGAAACTCTATTAATAGAAAGTTACATCGCTCAATCAATTCAAGAGAAACAAAAAGAATATTTGTTCTCAGACAAATTTCCTTATTGGCTGATATACAGAAATGAAGAGTTCGACCAAATTTCTGAGAAACTTAAATTTGATATTTTTCAAAGTTTTAGAGATAGGCAAATAACAAAGCAACACACTAAAGGAAATGGTAAAATAAGGGTGTTGAAATCCCGAAATATTGGTAAAAATAAAATTTTGGAATTGGAGAATTACGACTGTTATATAGATGACATAAAAAATTTGACTGTAGCCAAGTTTCTCAATCGTGAAGATGTAGTAATGATTCCTAACCTAACATATTATCCTAGAGCAAGTTTTTTGCCTAAGAACACTATTGCAGACGGATCAGTTGCTTTATTAACTCTGAAAAACGGTAGCAGAATACCAACAAAAAAAGATTTGGAATATTATGGCTCAAAAGAATTTGAAAAGTTTTACAGAGTCGCTCGTAATTATGGAACTCGTTCACTAAATATTGATAATAATTCAGTATTTTTCTTCGGACTTTTAAAAAAAATAGAATAAAATGATAGAACTAGAGAAATTGCTAAAAAGCAAAAATTATGTCATAAGAGTTTCTAATGATGCGAGATTTATGGATCAAAAATGCACCCCTGATGTGGTCTGTATTATCGCTGATTGTGTGTTAAATTTGAGAGAAAGTGACCCCGCAAAAGAATTTAAAGTTCAAGACATTTGGGATTCACAGTATTTTGTCAAAAACGTAAAAGCAATTTTCAACAAACCCTCTGCTACTAATCCAACAACAAGAAGTGAATACGATAAATTTATTCAACAGCCTTTACGCCTTTTAGCATATGCAGGCGTTTTGAATATTGAAAAAAGAGGAACAACGAATTACTACAAAATTGCCAGTCTAACTGTACTGGAATATATTTCATTGAAAGACCGAAATACTTACAATTTTCTTTATAAATATTTTACAAAAGTATTATCTGATAGCGGACTCTTAAGGTTTTTTGAAGCATACAAAAAGAAATATGAAAATGGCAATTTAACACAAACGAATTTTGAAGATTTACAAAAGCGTTTTATCAAATTTATCATTGGTAATACAGCAATCAATGGAGAAGTGGAAATAAAGCGTATTTTCCCTAAGTTATTGAATGTTTACGCTAGTGAAAACAATTTGCCAGGCTCTGTTAAAGGAAGAATGTCAGATCACGAATTTTACTATACAGACTTGATGTATAACCGAAAAAATTGGCGTGACGCTTCAAAAGACAAAACCATTTCACGACAAGAAGAAAGTGTCGAAAGTGAACAAGATATTGTAATTGATACACCATTTAGTGCATATTTGGTGCAAAAAGCAATGAACCAAATAAGGAAGATGTACTCTGAAAGTGAAGTTAAAGACCAATGGGCAAATGGCGATGCAACTCAAGTTCATCATATTTTCCCGAAAAGCAAATTTCCGCAACTTGCTCACTATTTTGAAAACTTAATCAAACTGACAGCAACGCAACATTATACAAAAGCACACCCGAACAACAAAACAGATGCGATTAATTTAGATTATCAACTTGTTTGTTTACTAGCAAAATCTGATAGTGTTGAAAAATCTTTGAAGAAAAACGAATTGTATTACAAAAAAGAATCTTTCGTTTATTGCATAAACATAGGACTAAGCCAAACCTTGAATTTTGATTTAAGTTTTCGACAAATTAAAACAGAATTGGCAACAATTTATAATAATCTATAAAACTAAATATTATGTATAAACATTTTTTTTGAAAACGCAATAAAATGAGATTTGACTCACCGCAAGAGTATTACGAAACTTTAGGGTTTCTTGCAAAATCTGATGGTTCAATATCATTAGTTTGGGAACATAACGAAAACCAAGGTGCTTGGGGTAGTGGAGGTCGAATTCACTGCCATAATAATATTATTAGTTTCACTGCACCTTTAACACGTAAATTTACAGCAGGTAGGGCAAGAAATGTTATTCATAGAATTAACTGTAATGAATTTGTTCAAGATATTGTAACAAATCACTCTTTTCAAATAGGTAGCAATCAAGACACTAATGCAATTAGAATTACGATTCCACCTCAATTTATTGTTGACTTTAACCGTGGTTTAGCATTATAGCCAACGCTTCGTAGTCAAGCACATTTGCACGTTGCACCAGCCAACGCTAAGACCAAAACCTGCAAAAGAGCTTGCCTACCCAAACGCACGGACGACAGAAAAGATACAGCAAAAATGAAAGAAAATTAACGAGAAAAATGAACAACGAAACGCCCAATCGAGTAGCCCCTCCTACCAGTAAAAACTGACAGGGAGAGTCCTTCGACAAAAGTGCAGGAATTACCTCTCACAGTTCTGCTGAGTTTTTGCCGAAGTACTACCGTACACTTCAATTTACTTCGGCATCGCACAGAACAAGTCGTTTAGTGTAAACCAAGCGGTTCATATACACGACATTTTTTAGGTTTTAAGAATAACAAAAGCATATTATTTTACTACCAAAACAGGTGAAATTGATTAAGGAGTTTTTTTGTAAAATGCGATATATACAGGTTTAAATACTTGTTTAGCACAACAAATTTAGAAATATTTTATTATTTTATTGCAATTACTTTTTATTTCAAATTGTAATTAGTATTTTTACAAGAAATATATGAAAGGAGTTTTGGGAATATTGTGGGGGTTTACTGTACATAATATTACCGTTAGGGGCAATCCCCCTTCGACCCAAAATATCGATGAATATTTTCGCTAACGATTGTATCTTTACATTGAGTTTCATGTAGAGACCGGTTTTCAAAATGGTGCTTTTAAAGTC
>Ga0265295_1004948_pt1 | contig 17493 bp, 11 predicted proteins | sample Munlansysbiofilm_FD_192503 | JGI IMG/M metagenome (GOLD analysis project Ga0265295, IMG submission 192503) | Leachate microbial communities from a municipal landfill in Southern Ontario, Canada - Methane capture system biofilm | ecosystem: Engineered > Solid waste > Landfill > Unclassified ...
AGGATTTCCGTATTTACGGAAGCCTTGACCTTTTGCAGAGCATCATGAATGTGAATATGGTGTCCATGGGCAGTGTCAATCACGATCAAATCAACTCCTGCCAGAGCGAGAGCTTGAGCGCGTTCCAGGAAATCTCCAGTTACTCCGATTGCAGCTCCAACCAGCAGTCTGTTTTTTGTGTCCTGCACAGCATTGGGATAGTTCTCACGTTTCAGAATATCACGTACAGTGATCATGCCCTTCAAAATGTTGTTGGTATCAGTAATCAGCAGTTTCTCAATGCGATTCTTTTGTAACAGGGCGATAGCCTCATCCCAGGAGACATTTTCTGGAGCTGTGATCAGGCGTTGCTGAGGAGTCATCAGATCCTTGACCAGGCGGCTGAGGTCAGTCTCAAAACGAATATCACGGTTTGTAAGAATACCTACCAATCTTCCATTCTCTACTACAGGGAATCCCCCTACCCGATAGCGCTGTTTCATCTCCAATACATAGGCCAGGTTGTCTTCGGGAGACAGAGTATAAGGATGTGACACCACTCCGCTTTCAGCTCGCTTGACCCGTTGCACTTGTTGGGATTGCTCTTCAATGCTCATGTTTTTATGAATGATGCCAATCCCTCCTTCGCGCGCAATCGCAATTGCGGTATCCGCTTCTGTTACAGTATCCATCGCGGCAGAGAGGAGAGGGATCTTCAAGCTTAGTTTCCTGGTTATGGAAGTGCTGAGATTCACCGTATTTGGCAATACTTGGGAGTGTTGGGGGATTAGTAGTACATCATCAAAGGTATAGGACTTTTTGATCTTCATTATAGCTCCATCGATAAGTATCTAAAGACTAATGCGTGAGTTTGCCACTCGCGCGATAACTTGTCTGAATCCAGGTGAAAAAATACTGTTTGGCTTACTTTTCAAAAAGTTACGGGCCAGCTCCAATTCTTCCTGTGCATCTGCCATCAGTGCCAGACGCAGATAGGATGCATATTCTGCAGCAAGAGCATCCTGAAACTCATGTTCCAGAATATTCCGGGCTCGCTCAAAATCACCAAAACCAATGGCCCATTCCACTGCCAATAACAAGAGCTCCTCATCCTGGTTCGAGGAAAATACCACTTGAAGACTGTCGATGCCTTCTGGTCTCATTTGCTGTAGAAGGGTGATAGCGGAAGCGAAGCTCTTCTGCTGTTCCGGTTGCATATTTATGCTAAGCATGTTTAAATAGATGATATCATTGGCGTTTTCATCCCCAGGGTGCTTCAGCATATACTCGTTCATCAGCGAATCAGCAGCGGCCGTATCATTTTGCAGGAATCGGGAAAGGAAGCGCAGATAATCCCTTTTGGCGATTAGCGGAGCCTGGCTGATGCTGTTCAGCTTCGCTTCAGCGATTTGATATTCACCACTGATTACATGCAATTTGGCAAGATCCAGATCCAATTCATCACGCTCAATCAATTGTGCTGTGAAGCTCCTTGCCTCTTCCATCAGCGATTTAACTGTGTTGATATCCTCACCTCTGGCCAGGGCAGTTTCTGCAATCAGTTTACGGATTTGGACATGAAGACGGTTGCGTTGATTGGCTGGACTTTGTTTCCAATAGGGATCCCGCAGCATATTTTGTAACACGAGGCTGCAGGAATCGTATTCAGCTTGTTCATAAAACATCCTGGCTACTTCAAAATGATAGCTGAGTCTCTGGAAGGGCTGGGGATTAGCATTCCCAAGATGCCTGTAGGCAGGCAGAGCAACATCATAGTTCTTCAAGCGCATCTGCTCCAGGGCAAAATCCCGCAGATAGGTTTCAGGCAGGGATTTGTAGATCTCCAGAGCTCGCGGATAATCCCTGATGCTTACCAGGGCATTGGCATAAAGCTCATTCATGATAGGAGTATTGTAGTTCTGAGAAGCAGTGGCAATCTCTGATATCAGAGTGCTATCGGCCAGAACAATTGTTTTGATCTGGTTTTTCACATAGTGGTTTACATTGCTGGCAGAGCTCATGTACAGCAAGTATTCTCTAAGAGCCTTAGGGGGATTTTGAGCCTGCATTGCAGCATTGGCAATTTCCAGGCTGAAAAGGTTGCGATCAATCTTAGCACGGGCTCTTTCGTATAGTTCGATTGCCAGATCATAGAAATTACGCCGCTCGTAGTAATTTGCGATCAGGCGATACTTGCTGGCATCGGTTGTATGCAAACTCAGGTAGGCATCAGTTTCTGCTCTCGCTTCGTCCATCTTGCCCTGCATAAGCAGCAACTGGATGCGCTGCTCGCTATATGTGGTTTGAGGAAGCATTCTTTGATATTGATTCAACAGATTTTCTGCTTTCTCGCCGTTATTCAGATTCAGGTATATCTGCATCAATTGAAGAATCGTATTCAAATCGTTGGGATACTTCTCCAGAATCTGCAAAAATATGGTTTCAGCCTGATTATACTGCCGTTGCACCATCATCTGATTGGCTTGCTGGCTCAGGATCTGTTTCTCGTCATATTGGGAGAACAAGGATAGCACCATAGCAAGAGCCAAAACACACAGAAAGATCTTCTTCATTGTCCAGCTCCTTGTTGGAGCAGCTTCAGGTATTCCATAATCAGTTGCTGATATTCTCTGGGATAGCTTTTAAAGCCTTCTTCCAGAAGCGTGGCACGGCGTAAGGATTCATAGTCAATACCGGATAAACCGGGAGAAACGGGCAAACCACTGGCCTGCTCCGCCTGTCTGCGTTCGCTGGTATCACGCTTGTTGATTGATTTTTGAGCATCCAGCAATCGACTGAGGATGTTTTCCTGGCGCTTCATCAGGTCAGGATTGAATTGATTTTGACGCATTTGTCGCGCAACTGCTTCAGCTTCGTCAATGATCTGCTTGATTGCATTGCCCTGTTTCTGAGCATCGGGATTATTCTGCAAGGCGCGTTTGAGATTCTCCGCCATCCGTTCCTGATCCGAGGCTAATTTGCCAATCTGATCTCGCATGGCTCCATCCATTCTGCCTCCCTGGGCTTGCATCTGCATCATAAGCTGCTCCGTAAGCATATTCATTGCCATTTGCTCTTGTCCCATCTGCTCCAGCATCTGCATCATGGATTGCATTCCACCGCCACCACCTCCGGATGAGGAGTTCTGAAGAGCCAGCATCAGATCATAAACCATCAGGTTCAGGCCTGATTGGAGGGTATCCAACTGCTTCTTGATGCTGGGAGTATAGCTTTGGCCAAGAGTGCCAAAGATCTCCCGGTAAGCCTTGTTTGTCTCCGTCAGATCAATGAAAAACTTGGGAGGGATGACCATGCTTACCTGGGGCTTGCTGAACAGCTTGTTCAGAGATATTTGCATTCCTTCATAACCGGAAATCAGATCCGGAACGATGGGATAGGGATTGTTTTCATATCTGGATTTTGTGCTTTCGTGTTGTTTGGAGAAGATCAAAAGCTCCCGGATGGCCAGTTCTATTGCTTGAACAACCTCCATCTGAGCACCCGAACTCATGGATTCCTTCATTTGAGCAAGTTTTAAAGAGAACCGGCGCATCTTCTCCATAGCCTGGGATTGAGCTTGTTGGGCTTTACTGCGCTGGTTTTGCTGGAGAGAGTTCTGACTCTGTTGCATATCCTGCTTGGTGTTGCTCTGGTTCATATCCTGCATTAGATCATCAAGCTTTTGGGAGGCATCGGGATCTTTGGCCAGCATATCCTCGAGTTTTTGCAACTCTTCTTCCAGAGTGTTATACTTCTCTTGAATCTGGGCCTGGTCTTCGGCCAGCTTTTGTGGATTCTGATTGGCTTCGGCAGTCTTATCATGCAGAGCTTTCTGCATCTTTTCCATTTCTTCCGAAATCTGCAGAGCTTTTTGTACAGCCTGTTCATTCTTGATGCTTTCCAGCAAAGCCAAGGTCTGTTCTATCTTCTGGGCAAAATCCTCCATGGAAAACTTGAAGTCCTCCATGGCTTTTTTGAGTGCTTCAGCCGAGACGTTTTGCATGTTTTCTTCAAGCTTTCGCATGGCTTCCATTAGTTCATCAGTGGCAATCTCCTGCATCAATTCCTGAATCTTCATCATCTTCTGCAAAGTGTCCTGCGAGAGAGTGCTATTGGCCTGCATTTTATTGATCAGATCGTTGTAGTTTTCAGCTATGCTTTCTACTTGTTGGGACAGTTCCTCCTGCTTTTCCAGAATGTTTTGAAGTTCCTGCTTATCTTCCCATTGCAGTTGGGGATCCTTGAGGACTTCCCGGCGCTTCTCCTCAAAACGTTCCTGTAGTTCCTGACTCTTCTCAAGGCTGCTGCTCAGTTCATCCTTCTTGAGTTGATCCTGCTGTTCGATCTCGGCATAAATCTCTTCAATGGAGGGGAATCGAGCCCGATACTTCGCACTTGAGGCTTTTTGGGGAACTGGGGCATTATCATAGATCTCAGCCCAATAGGTTACCACATCCCCCGGGAACAAATCCAGATCTTTGAGATCCCAGAGATAGTCAGTGTTTAAAAGCTTGCTGCGAATAACGCTTTGTATCCCATGGCTATGAGCCGCGTCATTATTGATCTGATAATGCAGGCTCATATTTGCCAGGCCAAAATCGTCATCGGCACTGATGATTAGCGGCAAGAGCAGGTCTTGATTCAGGTTGAGATCCTGGCCAGGGAAGATAATCCTGATTTGCGGAGGGTTATCAGGAATAACTCTGATGTACTTTTCTTCTGGTCGGGAAACCCTGCCCAAAACATCTTCAAGTTCCAAATACCAGCTCCGATTTGAACTAACAGACATCTGGGTGATAAACTGAGTCTGAGAACTGGCTGTGAGCTCTTTCCGAGAGGCATCTTCAAAGATCATGGTAGCACGCTTGACAGGAATATTGCTTTGAATCCCCAAGTGTACCAATGTACCTGAATATGCCTCAATATTGCCATAGCTGAGACTATCCGTATAAGCGGGGAGTCCGGTATAGGATGGATAGGAATAGCTTACATTCCAGCGGCGAACGATTGGTTCATCCAGGACAGTGATCCGATAAACCGGGCTTTTGGCAACTTGGTTTTCTGCATAGTATTCAATGCTGCTTTCCAAACGATTGAAAAGATAGCTGTTTTGGTTTAGACCCAGTTCACGCCAGCTTTCCGCAAAGCGATAGTAGAGACGATGGTTCAGCCGTGGATCAGGCGTTTCGATCCGGATCAGCACTTGTTGGTTTTTTCCCACTGTCAGATTACCGGGGCTTAGACTGATGTCCTTTTTATAAACAATCTCAGGAGGGCGATTGCTGTAGAACTGCGGGAATGATGTTTTAAAATCCGTCCAGAAGAAGCCCCAATATCCCAGAATACCCAATACCATAAAGCACATTGAATAGCCCAGGATGGCATTCAATGTCTTGGGCAAAGTATAGAGATTGGCACCGATCTGAGCTTCAGCCGCAGCTATCAATGCTCCGCTAACTTCGGTTTCACCATCCCGTTGGTGGATTTCATAAGCATTCTGATACAGATCGTCCCCAGAACCTTGCCGGGCATCAAGATAGCGTGCCACCTGAAAGTGGTCCCAGAAGTTCCTGTATCCTTGCCAGAGCAGATATATAATTGATAACGCCAAAGCAGAACGGATGGCGATGTTGATATAGATCAAAGCTGGTGAATAGGCTGAAAGGATCTGCCAGAGCACGAAGTATAGATGTAGGCCTCCGATGAAAAGCACGATGCTTCCCAAGATAGCTCGAATGGCTATGCCTATGTTGATCCGTGTTTTATAGTGATCCAATTGCTTGTGGAATCTGTGCATCTGGTGTTTCTCCCTTAATTGATCTAAAACATTCTGAAGTGGCTTTTGTGTCAAGTACGAAATGGGTCGCTGCGCAACGAAATGGGCACTTCGGGCGAGATGGGTTGCTGCGCAACGAAATGGGCACTACGTACGAAATGGGTTGCCTCGCAACGAAATGGGCACTTCGGGCGAAATGGGTTGCTGTGCAACGAAATGGGCACTTCAAAGCTACTGAGTGGATAACTGCTGCATGAAGTCAAAACTGCCATTAGCTGATTGAAAGGCATGAGCATCGCTGACGGCAGTTTAAGCTTCATGGGTACAAAAAAGGCACGCGGATACGTGCCTTAAGTATATTAGAATCAACTTGGTTTTAGAACTGAATCTTAAGTGTAGTTCCAAAGAGGTAGTTTGAGTTCTCGCTGTAGACCGAATTATCATCATCATGTATGCCGAAAGCGCCGTAAGCAGCCATATGGAAAAGATCTGGGATCAATTCATATTCGATGCCGGCATTCACCTCGATGCCTCTATCTGTTAGCATACCAGCTGCAGCAAAGGCTTTGATCTGCTCATTAAGCGGAGCTTTGACATTTCCAACCAGGCTCATAAAGGTATCACCATTGGCTTCGTAGGGAGTATCCCAATAGAGTTGCGCACCATCGTGATGCTTTCCAATGCCATAGATGTAAAGACCATTCTGATACCAGGGGCTGATGGTGGTCAAACCGTTTTCCATGGCAATCAGCGCATCAAGGCCAAGCTCAATCACATCCAGATCGATGCTACCTTTAACGGCTCCACCAATGCCAATCTCGGTGTCATTTCCCATCTGCAGATCCAGGAAGGCTGCCATATCCAGCACCATATTTTCGGCTTCCATGCTGATGTAAGGATATACAGTAAGATTGCTAAAGTCCGCAGAGGCGTCATTGCCAAAGAAGGCATACACACCTACTGGAAGCAGTTCTGCGTAATTGGCATGTGCCATGAAGACATTGTAGTCATCATCCTGGAAAGCGTTTCCTTCACGAGCTTTCATCCAGGCAAACTCGGTATTGATCCCGGCAAGATCATCCTTTTTCAGTAAAACGCCAGAGAAGTAATCGTCCATGATCAGTCCCATTTTGTCCATCCAGTAGAGCTGTCCCACACTGATATTGGCATCGATGGATGGTATTCTGTAACTCAAGAAAGCTTCTGTAACGTGGATGCCTTCTCCAGTGGTGATTCCGCCACCACCAGCACCCCAGACGGTGTTACCGATTTCAACTGCCAGACGAAGAGCCAAATCAGGATGTAGCTGAGCATCAAAGCCAAGATTCAAACGGTTGTCAACCCAACCTCCATCTTCTTCCGCAGTGTCGTTGGCGAGGGCTGCGCGAACCCTGTCTTCTCCGCTGATTTCAAAATCAATCGCACTCAGCAGTGCAACAATCAGCAGAAGGGATAGAATAAGCATAGTCTTTTTCATTTTTGCTCCTTAGCGTTTTTTATAGTATATGCTTCACGCCTTATAGGATAAGCATTTTCGGCTTTAATGCAAGGTTAATTCAGCAATTGATGAGTTTGATGCCAAGTTCATCCTGTAAGATCCGAATGTTTTTTGCCAGGTTTGGGATGATCGGGATGCCATTCTTCCGAACCTCCAGCTCTTTCTCATATTCTTTCTCACCAGCAACATATATGCGATCCCTGCCAGGGAACAACTGGGATTGTTGCAGCTGTTTGCAGATATCGGTGCTTATGGTTTTGAAGCTCTCAATATCGGTGAAAAAGTCAATATTGATGGCAATGAAGAAGTGTCCCAGGCTGTATGGAGCTGGTTTGCCATCAGCATCCCTCCCCAACAGCATATTCAAATACGAGCCTTGTTGTAATGCTGCACAGAGGATTTCCACCATTGTGCCCAAGCCATAACCTTTATGGCTTCCACTAACTTCTTCGGTTCCCCCGATGGGTAAGAGTGATGCAGTCTGATCCACGAGATCTTGCAGGAGCTTGTTTGTATCAGTTTGAGGTTCTCCCATCAGATTTATTGCCCATTGCATGGGTGTATCCTTTTCCTCGCGTGCATACTGCTCGATTTTTCCCCGCTGAGAGATTGAAGTTGCAGCGTCATACAGGAAGGGATAGGGCAATGAAGTCGGTGCACCAAAGCAGATGGGATTTGTTCCCAATAGCGGAGCAACTCCATTGGTGGGGCAGATCGAGGGCCGGGCATTGGTAAAGGTAAGGCCGATCATATCATGCTTTGTGGCCATTTCAGCATAATATCCGCAAATCCCATAGTGGGTAGAATTGCGCACAGCCACTGCTCCCAACCCATAAAGCTTTGCTTTTTCGATAGCTGAGTGCATTGCTCTTTGAGCCACAACATGTCCCATGCCATGGTTGCCATCCCAAACTGCCGTTGCGTAGCGGTCTCGGATTACATCGATCCTGGTAGTGGGTTTTTGGATACCCAGTTTGATGCGATCATAATACATTTTCAAACGTCCGATTCCATGCGATTCAATCCCTTTCAGATCGCTGGCGATCAGGACATCAGCGCAGATCTTTGCTTCATCAGCAGGTACGCCGATTTTGCTAAACACGGCTATCATAAACTCATGCATTTGCTCAACGGGAAGATGCAGCATATTCTATCTCCTTATTTAAATATCACAGCGTTCAGAGGGGGGAAGCCATTGAAACAGATCGAGGAATAGCTTCTGGTATATGCTCCAGTGGTAAAGATGTACACCCTGTCGCCAGGAACTGTGGTATCCGGCATGTGGTATTTGAAGTTTTCATACAAGATATCCATGCTGTCACAGGTGGGACCAGCCAGGATGATTTCATCGGCCAGGCCATCTCTTTCGAAATAGATGGGAAACTTGATTGACTCATCTATGGTCTCGATCAATCCGCCGAATTTGCCGATATCCAGAAACACCCATTGATACATGTTGTTCTTTGATTTCCGGCTGATATTCACAACTTCAGCGATAATCATCCCTGCGTCTGCCACCAGTGATCTTCCAGGCTCCAGAATGATCTCGGGAATGTTTTCACCAAAGTCCTCAATGATGAAGCGCATTATCTCATCAGCATATTCCTGAACAGAATAGGTGGGATCGACATAGCTGGCAGGAAATCCACCTCCAAGATTGATCATTTTCAGCTCAATGCCATCCTCGGCAACGGCATCAAACAGATACTTACATCTGGCAATAGCATCGTCCCATTGACCGATATCACGTTGTTGTGAACCCACATGAAAGGAAAGGCCATAGGGCTCAAGACCCAGATCCCTGGCTTGCAGGATCAGGTAATAGATCAGATCCGAGTGCGAGCCAAACTTTCGGGACAGCGGCCAGTCAGCTCCAGTACCCTCAGTTAAAATCCTGAAAAACACCTTTGCTTCAGGTGCAGCAGCAGCTATACTGAGGAGATCGTTTTCGCTATCTGTAGCAAACAGCCGAACTCCTTTGTTGTAAAAGTATTCAATGTCACTGCGTTTTTTGATGGTGTTGCCATAACTGAGCCGTGAGGGATCTACTCCCAAGCTTAGCATCAAATCCAATTCATAGCGGGATGCTATATCAAAATGCGAACCCATTTGATGCAAGAGAGTTACAATCTCTTCCATCGGATTGGCTTTTACAGCGTAAAAGATCTTGGCTTGTGGAAAGCTGCGGGTGAGCTCTGCGTATTTCTTTTCCACTAAGTGCAGATCAATCACCAAAGTCGGCGTAGGGAGATTTTCGGCAAAGCGTTTGATCTGTTCAAAACGCTGGGGATCCATATAGCGTTCCACGTTGAAATGATACTTTTCTTTGTACATGGCAAGTCCTTCGTACGGTAGTATCAGATCAAGCTAATTCAGAGGGCAGTTTATGTCAAACAATTAGTCTGTTTTCTTATAGAAAATGGATGGATGTGCAAGAAATGCACTCATGACATTCTGTATCAAAGATGAGCCTTTATCGAGTATTCACTCCCAGTATTCAGCTTCAACGGATTACAACATGCCCGGAAGTAACCCACAATGAAGTAAAGTGATAAACAAGATTCAATCCTTTGATAGAGTCTTAATACGCTTTGATGTTTAGGGCTATGGGAGAGATTTCGCCAATTGATGGCAGAATTGTTTGCTGAAGTATTGCAGATAAGAATCAAATCGCCACAGCAAAGGCATTTTCCATTGACTAAAATGTCGCATTCCGAATGATGGATTTCAAAGAAAAAATCAATGAACATCTGGAGGAAAGATGAGACAAGCCGTTGTTGTAAGCGCAAAGCGCAGTCCAATCGGAAACTTTGGTGGAGTTTTGAAGGATATCTCAGCCGTTGAGTTGGGAGTCCGTACTCTGAAAGCAATCTTTGAAGAAACAGGTTTGAAACCTGAAGCTGTCGATGAAGTAATTGTTGGCAATGTCTGTGGAGCTGGTTTGGGACAAAATGTAGCCCGTCAGATTTCCATTTATTCCGGCATTCCGGATCACATCCCTGCCTACACTGTGAATAAGGTTTGCGGTAGCGGCATGAAGGCAGTGGCTCTGGCTGCCCTGATGGTCAAAGCAGGAGAAGCGGATGTCGTTGTTGCTGGTGGCACGGAAAACATGAGCCAGATACCTTACATCCTCAGGGATGCCCGCTGGGGCGCTCGGATGGGAGATAAGAACATGGTTGATCTGATGATTCGCGATGGTCTATCGGATATATTTAATGACTATCACATGGGCATGACCGCCGAAAACCTAGCAGAGAAGTATAATCTCAGCCGTGAAGAACAAGATGCCTTTTCCACTGCTTCCCAGAACAAAACTGAAGCTGCTCAGAACAAGGGTGTATTCAAGGACGAGATCGTTCCCATCGTTATTCCTCAACGCAAGGGGGATCCGATAGTGGTTGATCGTGATGAAATGCCAAGAGCTGGAGTTACCCAGGAATCCTTGGCCAAGTTGCGTCCAGCTTTCAAGAAAGATGGCACCGTAACAGCTGCCAGCAGCAGTGGAATCAATGATGGCGCTGCCCTGCTTTTGATAATGAGTGAGGAAAAGGCAAAGGAGTTGGGATTAAAGCCTCTTGCTTACTTCGTGGATAGTGCCTCTGCCGGTGTGGATCCTGCCATAATGGGTTTTGGTCCGGTTCCGGCGATCAAGAAAGTGCTGGGTAAAAGCGGATGGTCACTCAGCGATATCGAACTGGCAGAACTTAATGAAGCCTTTGCTTCACAATCCCTATCAGTATTCAAGGGTTTGGAAGCTGAAGGTCTGGGCAAACTGAATATGGATATTGTAAATGTTAATGGCGGGGCAATCGCTTTGGGGCACCCAATTGGAGCCAGCGGAGCCCGCATCATCGTAACTCTATTGCACGAAATGAAACGCCGGGCCAACAAAAAAGGGCTGGCTTCTCTCTGCATCGGGGGCGGAATGGGAATAGCAAGTCTTTGGGAGATGAAATAACATGGCTGACAAACTTAAACTCGATAAAAGCATGGCAATGTATGCCGAAGCACAGACCCTGGTTCCAGGAGCAGTTGCTGGCATTCGCAGACCCTACAACTTCGTTCAGGGTGAATATCCGATATATTTCGAAAGTGGCAAGGGTGGACGCGTAACTGATGTTGATGGTAATGAATACATTGATTTCTTATGCGCCTATGGCCCGATCATTATTGGATATCGGGAACAGGAAATTGATCTGGCAGTGCAAGAGCAGGTGAGTGGCAAGGGCTTTTGCTTCTCACTTACTCAGCCTCAACAAAGCGAATTGGTAAAGAAACTGCAGGAAGTGATACCCTGTTGCGAAATGGCGGCATTGGTGAAAACCGGTAGTGATGCTACTACGATTGCAATTCGCGTTGCCAGGGCTTTTACTGGTAAAACCAAGATTGCCCGTTGTGGTTATCACGGCTGGCACGACTGGTGTGTGGAAGTCAAGGGCGGGATTCCCGAAAAACTCTATGAAGATGTCCTGGAATTCCATTACAATGATCTTGATGAATTGGAAGCGCTGCTAAAGGCCAATAAAGACGATATGGCTGGCATCATTGTCACTCCGGTTGGTCACCCCTTGGCAGCTCCGGTGCAACTGCCAAAACCTGGTTATCTGGAAGGCGTTCGCGCTTTGGCAGATAAATATGGTGCGCTGTTGATCTTTGATGAGATCCGCAGTGGTTTCCGTTGTTCAATTGGTGGAGCTCAGAAATACTTTGGCGTGACTCCTGATCTTTCCACATTTGGCAAAGCCATGGCCAATGGATATGCCATTGCAGCCTTGGTAGGCAAAAGGGAACCGATGATGATGCTGGCAGAAAAGGTGTTTCTTTCATCCACCTTCTTCCCCAATAGTGATAGCATCGTGGCTGCCCTGAAGACGATTGAGATTCTACAACGGGACAAGGTGCTGGATGTCATTCATCAGAAGGGCGAGAAGTTTGCACATGATGTCCAGAAGGTGGTTGATGAATCTGGAATCCCAGCAGCGTTTTCTGGGGCACCATGGATGCCATTCATAACCTTCCCCAAGGATGAAACTGGCTTGTATAAAAAGCTCAGAACAGAGTTTTACACCCAATTGATCCGTCGCAAGGTATTCTTGCAGCCCTATCACCATGGCTATATTTGTTATCGTCATACAGACGAAGATCTGACTTATACGGTTGGAGCCATCAAAGACTCCTTAAGCGAATTGAAACGCATGCTTTAAAGGGGACACAAAGTGGCAAAATATATCTTCGTAATGGGTGGAGTGCTATCTTCTTTGGGCAAGGGGATAGCTACAGCATCAATCGGACTGCTGCTGAAATCCATGGGCTACAAGGTTGTATTACAAAAGTTTGATCCATATCTGAATGTGGATCCAGGAACCATGAGCCCCTTCCAGCACGGAGAGGTTTTTGTTACTGATGATGGTGCCGAGACAGATCTTGATTTGGGACATTATGAGCGCTTCGTGGATGAAGCCTTGAGCTCTGCCAGTAGTTGCAGTGCCGGACAAATCTATGAAAGCGTAATCACCAACGAGCGTAAGGGAGTGTACCTGGGCAAAACCGTCCAGGTGATTCCCCATGTGACAAACGAGATCAAAAGCCGGATCACTCGTCTGGCTGATCAATATGACTTCATAATCACCGAGATCGGAGGCACAGTTGGCGATATAGAAAGCTTACCTTTTTTGGAAGCTGTGCGTCAATTGCGCCTCGATCTGGGGATTCAGAACACTTTGAATATCCTGCTGACTTATGTCCCTTACATCAAGACAGCAGGCGAACTGAAAACCAAACCATCCCAGCATAGTGCCTATAAACTTAGAGAAATCGGTATTCAGCCAGATATTCTACTCTGTCGCAGCGAAAAGAGCTTTGAAGATGAAATCTATGGGAAGATTGCGCTGTTTACAAATGTGCCCAAGAGCAACGTAATCAATGCCATAGACGTAGAATGTGTATATGAGATCCCCCTGATATATCAAAAAGCCGGCTTACCGCAGATCATCTGCCAGCATTTTGCCTGCGAAGAACGAGTTATTAATCTACATGACTGGCAGGTGTTTTTGGATAACAAAACCCGGTCAGAGGGCGATGTCACAATCGCTGTGTGTGGCAAGTATGTGCGCCACCAGGATGCTTACAAGAGCGTAGTGGAAGCCCTCACGCATGCCGCCATCGGCCTGCGCAAACGGTTAATCATCAAGTGGGTTGATTCAGAGCGTAATCTTCAAGGGGATGAACTCAGTCGCGAGTTAAGCGAAATTGATGGCATCTTGATTCCAGGAGGTTTTGGCGTTCGGGGCATAGAAGGAAAGATCACAATTGCTCAATATGCCCGTGAAAACAACATCCCCCTTTTGGGCATCTGTCTGGGTATGCATGTGATGGCTATTGAATGTGCCCGCAATCTCTGTGGGTTTGATGATGCCAACAGCACTGAGTTTGATGACATGAATGCCCATCCTGTAATTCATTTGATGGAAGATCAACGCTATATCGATTTTGTAGGCGCATCCATGCGTTTGGGAGCCTATCAGTGCAAGCTTGAAGAGGACAGTCTGGCCATCCAGTCCTATGGCACTGAAGTGATTAGCGAAAGACACAGGCACCGTTATGAGTTCAATAATGAATATCGTGATGCCATCCGGAATGCAGGATTCAAGCTGAGTGGAGTATCCATGAATGATCTTCTGGTAGAGGTAATTGAGTATCCCCATAATGATTATTATATTGGAGTTCAATTCCATCCGGAGTTCAAATCCCGTCCCAATCGGCCTCATCCCTTGTTTACCAAGTTAATCCAAGCTTCGCTAAAGGTATAAATGCCAATAATAGTAAAGAAGTTTGGGGGAACCTCGGTTGGGAACGTGGATCTTATCCGCGGGATCGCCAGGCGTCTTGCCAAAGAATACCATCGGGGAAATCAATTGGTGCTGGTAGTTTCGGCGATGGCTAAGACAACCGACAATCTCTTTAGTCTAGCCTATGAGATCACACAACATCCATCACGTCGTGAAATGGATATGCTTTTGACAGCCGGAGAACGCATCTCAATGTCGCTATTATCCCTATCGCTATTGGAAGAGGGCATCCCCTCAATATCCTTTACAGGCTCCCAGAGTGGCATAATTACAGATAATCATCATGGTAATGCAAAAATACTCAAAGTGAATGCCTTCCGTATTCACGAGGAACTCGCTAAAGACAAGATCGTGATTGTAGCGGGATTTCAAGGCGTTAGCACGGCTAAAGAGATTACAACCTTAGGGCGGGGTGGATCCGACACTTCTGCAGTAGCTTTGGCGTGCTATCTGGGAGCAGATAAATGTGAAATCTACACCGATGTGGATGGAGTCTATACTGCAGATCCCAGAATTGTACCAAAAGCAGGATTTATCCGGGAAATCGGTTATGCCGATATGCTGGCTTTGGCTTATAATGGCTCCAAAGTCCTGCATCCCCGGGCTGTTGAGTTTGCCTGCAAATATCAAGTACCTGTGGAGGTAAAATCCTCCTTCACTTTTGCCGATGGCACCATGATCCGGGCGGAGGAAAGCCCAAAGGAAGTCTTGATGGAAGATCGCGTTGTTCGGGCTATAGCTCATAAAGATAATCTAATATGTTACCGGATACTTCCGGATCAGAAAGCATTGGAGTTGCTAAATGTATGGCATCATGAGATCTTCAAAATCAGCAAAATGGAAGCTACGCTGGAACTCTATGTAGAAGCAAAGTATGAGTCTGAGATAGACTATCTGCTTTCGCAGCATGGTGTTGAGCCAATATCAAAGGAAACTGAGATCGGCTTTGTGATCCTGGTAGGCTTGGGTCTGGCTGCGGATCCTGCCTTTGTAGCCTCTGTGATGCAGCTTTGCAAGGATCTTTCGCTGAAACGGATAGCGCATAGCGAACGCAGTCTGGAATTGATGATGCCTGCCAGGCAAGTAGCAGAAGCTGTGGCCATGCTCCACGACAGTTTAATAGGAGTGAATCAATGAAATACATCGTAACAAGCGCTTTACCCTATGCAAATGGCAAGCTGCACGTTGGGCATGTGGCAGGAGCTTATCTCCCGGCAGATATCTTTGTACGTTATCTGCGCCTGATGGGTGAAGATGTGATCTACATCTGCGGCACCGATGAGCATGGTACACCTATCTCAATCAGTGCGGATAAGGAAGGGGTAAGTCCAAAGGAAGTTGTGCAGCGATATCATGATAGCATCAAGGCTGCGTTTGATGGGATTGGCATAGAGTTTGATAACTTTAGCGGAACAGCCCGGAACGAACATCATATCCTGGCACAGCAGTTCTTTACCGATCTCTATCAGAATCAGCACATCAAGGCAAAATCTACACTACAATTCTATTGCGAACATGACAAGCGCTATCTGCCGGATCGCTACGTGGAAGGCACCTGCCCCAAATGTGGAGCAACCGGAGCCCGAGGTGATCAGTGCGATAAATGTGGTCAAATCTATGATACAACCACCCTAGTGGATCCACTCTGCAAGATTTGCGGGAACACTCCCATAATCCGGGAAACCAAACACTGGTTCATTCATCTGGATCGCTTTACCGATCAATTGAAGGAGTGGATTTCCCATAAAAGCTATTGGAAAGAGAACGTACGCAACTTTATGCTGAATCTTTTGGAGCAGGGCTTGATTGAGCGCAGTATCACTCGTGATCTGTCCTGGGGAGTGCCAGTTCCTCTTCCTGAGGCTGAAGGGAAAGTACTCTACGTATGGTTTGACGCTCCCATTGGTTACATATCTTCCACCGTTGAATGGGCAAAACAGATCGGTAAACCAGAGCTTTGGAAAGAATACTGGATGGATCCCCAAACCCAATTGATTCATTTTATCGGTAAAGACAACATCATCTTCCATGCTTTGATCTGGCCGGCTATGCTGATGGGGCAAAACACCAGATATGTGCTACCCCATGATATCCCAGCCAATGAGTTCATGAATCTGGAAGGGGATAAGATTTCCACCAGCCGCAATTGGGCGATCTGGGTGGATGAGTTTGTGCATGATTTTGATGGTGAATACCTCAGATATTACCTTGCCGCCAATGCTCCTGAGAAGCAGGATGCGGATTTCAGCTTCAAGGATTTTCAACAGCGAATCAACGGAGAGTTGAACAATGTATTGGGAAACCTGGCCAATCGGGTGTTTGCCTTTGCTGGAAAGCAGTTTGACGGAGAGATTAAGCCGGTCGCGTTGGATGAAATGAGCCAAAGCTATTGGTCCGAAGCCCAAGCTTTGCTAATTGATATCAAAGCTTCTTACCAGGACTATCAGGTTAAGCGCAATACCCGCAGCATCATGGACATCGCCCGGCTGGGGAATCGCTATTTTGATGAGCGAAAGCCCTGGATGGCGATCAAAACTGATCCTGAGCATGTAAAGCAAACCCTCTGGCTATGCGCAAAACTGCTCAGTGAGATATCTGTCGCCCTGTATCCCATATTACCGAAGCACATGCAGCGTTTGCGTGGAATGATGGGTCTGAAACCCATTTCCAGATGGGATGATGGGATATTGGAACAGAACCTGAGACTTGTTGACGTCTCTCCCCTATTCCGAAAGATCGAAGATTCAGAAATCGAGGTTCAGCTCAACAAGCTTCATGCCATGGCGAAAGCCCCGGAAGCTAAAAGTTATGACCCTCTAAAAGCTCAAATCAGTTATGATGACTTCAGCAAGCTGGATTTACGTCTGGTACGAATTCTCGAAGCCAAAGCGGTTCCCAAAACCGATAAACTGATGCAATTAAAGGTGGATTTGGGCTTTGAAACCAGAGATTTGGTGGCTGGGATTGCCCAAAGCTACAAAGCCAGTGAATTGGTGGGCAAGACTGTTACCATGCTGGTGAATCTGGAACCGCGAAAGATCAGAGGTATAGTGTCCAATGGGATGATTCTTGCCGCTCATAGTGAAGGCAGGATATCACTTGTCTGTCCGGAGGGTGGAGAACCCGGTTCCACTGTGCAATAATGAGACGCATCCTGCTGATCCTGCTGCTACTGATGACCCTAGTCTATGCAGCCGAATTCAGAGATGATGTACTGTATTTAGAGATAAATCTGGCATCTGGCACTACTTTGCAGCTAAGTTCTGGTAATGGAAGCATAGAACTTTCAGACGAGAGCATGCTATTCAATCGCAGGATCAAAGGGCAGTTCCAGGTAAGTGTAGTGAATCCAGAGGTAACCTCTGTCTATGGTATTCTGAATCGTGAAA
>Ga0265295_1004950_pt1 | contig 17483 bp, 19 predicted proteins | sample Munlansysbiofilm_FD_192503 | JGI IMG/M metagenome (GOLD analysis project Ga0265295, IMG submission 192503) | Leachate microbial communities from a municipal landfill in Southern Ontario, Canada - Methane capture system biofilm | ecosystem: Engineered > Solid waste > Landfill > Unclassified ...
GCAGAATTCAGTAAAAGGAGGGAAATCATGGATAAACAATTGGTGAACGGTTTTTTGGCCTGTGTCCGGCAGGCAGGCGGGGTGGTGCGTACGCAGTGGAATGACGCCAAGGAGATCACCTTCAAGGGGCGCATCGACCTGGTCACCCAGACCGACCTGGCCGTGGAGAAGCTGCTGCTGGCGGGATTGCCGGCATTGCTCCCCGGGTCCACTGTCCTGGCCGAGGAGTCGCATGATTCCCTTGATCCCGGCGTGTTGACCTGGATCGTGGATCCGGTGGACGGCACCACCAACTACGCCCACGGTCTGCCCATCGTGGCCGTGTCCGTGGCCCTGTGGAAGGACGGGCAGGTTGCCCTGGGCGCGGTCTATGTGCCCATGCTTGAAGAACTTTTTTGGGCCGTGCGCGGTCAGGGCGCTTTTTTGAACGGATCGCGCATCGGCGTCAGCACGGAAGGGAATATGCAGAATTCCCTCATCGCGACAGGATTTCCGTATTCCTTCTATACCGAGGTGGACCAGATCTGCCTGCGGCTGCGGCGGGTGCTGCTGGCCTCCCAGGGTATCCGGCGTCTGGGTTCGGCGGCCGTGGATCTGGCCTACACGGCCTGCGGACGGTTCGAGGGCTACTACGAGACCGGGCTCAAACCCTGGGACACGGCGGCCGGCTGGCTGCTGGTGGAAGAAGCGGGGGGGATGGTCAGCGGACTGGACGGCGACTACGGTCTGGGCGGCCACATGATCGTGGCCACCAACGGCTCCATTCATGATGACCTGCTGGACTTGCTCCGTCTTGAGGGCGCAGCGGACTGCGCCTGCTGATCAGATGCCGACTTTCAGGGAAGAGGAAAGCGGGATGAGGTCTCCCTTGGAGTTGTAGAGCGATTCGTTTTCCGTACCTTCTCCGAACGTATCGTTGTCCTGGGCCGGGTTCTTCTGTTGTCTCTTCTTCTGGTGTCCCAAGTCCCAGGACAGCTGGCCTTCCCGCCATCTTCCCTGAGCCTCAGGTTTATCCACGCGTAAACTCATCGTCGCCTCCTCGGCCGTCCTTGGCCCCGGGTATTGCGTTCAAAAGGGGCGTCCATGCCCTGTATGAGGTATCGGATGATTGGCGAAAAACTTGAATGTCGGGCGCAAAAGAATGCAAAAGGCCCCGGATGCAGGCATCCGGGGCCGGATTGCGGAGATTCCCCGCAATGAGCGTCATGTTCCATGCCTCATCCCAGATCGTCAAGGATAGTGCCCCGGCCCGTATAGGTGGGCATGAGTACATCCTTTTGGAATGAGTATGAGTCCTGATTCCTGTTCTGATGACGGTCAGTGTTTGCGTTCATGGTGTCGAGCGTCTTGGTGACCACGGCCGCCCCGAATGTTTCCTTGTCAACGGGCTGAGCATTCGAGGCGCTGCCGCCGTTCATGTAATCGAGGGTCTTCCCGACCACGGCGGCTCCGAAGGCCTGCTTTGCGTAGCCCCGGGAATTGCCCCCGGAGATCCCATCTATGTCCATAACTCCTCCCTTGATTTCAGAACATGACGCCTGATCAAACCTATCGGTAGAAATACATGAAAACTTGAGGTCGGGGAAGGGGAGAGTGAAAAGGGGTGGATGCCTGCTGACCGCAAAGTCCCTGCTGGATTTTGGCCCTGAGGCGGCTGATAAAGAATATTCTGGGACATTTTGAGCAGAATTCGGACAGGGACTCCTGCTCATTCACGAACGTTCCGTCTATCACGGAGTCATTCCCGCGAAGGCGGGAACCCATCTTGTTTCAGCCCGTGAACCAGCGCAGTCCCGGCATGCCGGGCAAGAGGCCCCGGCTTGTGCAATGCTCCCCGAAAAGGGCCAGGGATGCCTGTTCTTCGGGCCCCAGTCCGTAACTCATGGCCCGCCAATAGCGCAGCAGGTCCGGGCTGGTCAGCCAGGCCGGGAGTTCGGGCAGGCGCGAGAGGGTTTCGAAATGGCTGTCCAGTTTTGCGGTTATGTCCCCGATATGTTCCTGCAGGACGGCCAGGAGCGCGCGGGTGGGAGCAGGCAGGCCTCGGCGCACGATCCAGACCGCGAAAACAAAAGGAAGTCCGGTCCAGCTCGACCACTCGGTGGCCAGATCGAAAATGTGATAGCCCGCGGGCGGATCGACGAAGTGGCGCAGGGCGAGGTTGCCGATTTCAAGAAAGGGGCGCCCGGTGGACAGGCCGCTTCCGGGTTCGACAGTCTCCCACTGCGGTTCGGGCAGGCCCCATTTTTGGCTCCACAGGACCCTCAAGAGGGCCGTGGACGTGGCCGATGCTCCGGTCAGGCAGACCGGCCCGGGATTACGGGCAAGCCATGCGGGCAGATCCTCCGGGGGGGCAGGGGAAAGAAAGAGCACGCTCTGGACTTCTTCACGGGCGCAGATGGAGGCGCCGGGCAGAAGTTCGTAACGTTCGGCGTGCAGCAGGTACTCGAAAGATGAGGACGGCGAGATGTCCAGTTCGTCGGTGGCCAGATCCCGGTTCAGCTTGCTGGGATGGCCGGGCACATAGTGAAAAGTCGGGCCCTCGGGACAGATTTCGGCCAGGAGGTGGAAAACGTGCCAGATGTTGAGATAGTCGATTCTGCCGATTTGAAGTGTCATGATGCATAAAAAAGGCGGGGTCGTCCCCGCCTTGATGGTCTTGAGATGAACGCCTGGCTTACAGCTGAGCCATGAGGGTGGCGCGGATGTCGTCGATGGTGCCTTCGCCGTCAAGTTCAATGTACTTGAAGCCGAACTCCTTGGACAGGTTCTTGTAATAGTAGGATGCCGCCAAGGTGCCGGTGGTGGCGTCGTAGTAGATGTTATGGCGCTTGTCGATGGCATCTTCGTCCTGGTCGTCGGCGCGGGCGGTGAGCTCGCCGCCGCAGACGCGGCACTTGTCACCGTCGGGCTTGATGGCGTCGATGAAGATGTTGTTGGGATGGTTGTTGTCGTTCTTGCAGAGGCGGCGACCCATGATGCGGTTCTTGGCCACTTCGCGGGGCAGGAGGATTTCAATGACGAAGTCCAGCTTTACGCCGTCGGCCTGCAGTGCTTCCCACAACTTCTGGGCCTGCACGATGGAGCGGGGGAACCCGTCCAGCAGCCAGCCGTTGGGGCTGGAATTCTTCAGTACGTCGAGAACCATGGGGATGGTGATGTCGTCAGGAACGAGTTCGCCACGATCAATGAAAGCCTTGGCCTTCATACCCAGCTCCGTGCCGCCGCCGATGTGCTTGCGGAAAATCGCACCGGACTCGATGTGGTCCAGATCGTACTTCTTCTTCGCCAGGGAGCCCTGGGTTCCCTTGCCGCTGCCGTTGGGTCCGAAAATCAGAATATTCAAGGCGTAAACCTCCTGTAATAAATTTCACAAAGTACTATAGCCAGCCCTTGAGGCTGTCAATGAAAGATCGGAAGCGTGCTTGTCAGGACGCATCGGCGTGCGTAGAGTCGGTATATATTCGTAGTTAACGGGGGTCGCATGGGACTTTTGGATGAATGGGGCGACGCTTTGGTGGAAGAGGGGCTGCGCGAGGCGGCGGACACTTTTTTCGGGGCCAGGACGGCGCTTGATGAAGAGATCGCTTTTTTCGAGTCTCAGGTAGTCAGGCTAAGGACCCAGGCTGAAGACATCCGCTCATGGTTCGCGGGGCTCAATTGCCTGCTTGGGTCCGAGTCCGGCACTCGCCTTGTTTTTGATTCCCTGGGCGTTACCCTTGACGATCCTGCTCTCTACACGCACCAGGTTTGCAGCCTGCAATTCCGCAGGCCGCGCAGCTTCACCCGCAAGGGCCTTTTCGCCAAAACCGTGTGGGAAATCTACGAACCTCTGGCGCGCATGATCGAATCCTACATGCACGGGACCCCCTATTCCGACTCGCTTCATCCCGGCCGGGTCATGATCACCGTCAACCACGACCATCTGCGCAAGCTCTGCGACGAGATCAACGCCCGCATTACAAGCGTCAACGAATCCAACCGCCCGTCCGAATCCCTGGCTTTTGCCAAACGCATGGATCAGACCCAGGTGTTCAAGGAGTCCGTGACCGGCGGCGGAGGGCAGGCCTGGACCCTGGATCACGATCTGGCTTACGCGCCCATGGTGTTCGAGGACTTCGGTCTGCCCGCGTATCCGGACCTGCCTCTGGACTCCAAATCCCGTGCGGTGCTCGAAGAATGCTGCGCGAAGATTTTCAGCACTCGGCGAGACCATGTGGACGCCATCCTGGACGAGGTCTTCGACCCGCAGGACAAGACGGTCTGCGTGCTGGACCGGAGCGGTAGGTAGCCTGGAGTCGGCGTCCCCTTTTCATTTTTTCAAATGTGCTCTTTGTAACACGGAAAAGTTGGTTCGGAATTGTGTTTTCGCCTGAAGTCTGACAGTCATGCTATGACTTATGGTTTTTTCGAGCGGTCGGACAGCGCAATCAAGGAGGCGACAATGCACGTGAAAGCGAGCGAACTCTTGGCGAGGATCAGGGAAATGTATCCTGAGATCGAGAAGAACGGCATCCAGACATCGTGTTTTTACGAAGAAAAGACCGAAGCCTGGGTAGTGGAATTCACGCATGACGAACATTCCCTGGAAACCCATCTGGACAAGAAGGATGTCGAGGACTGTCTGATCGGGGAAAAATGCATGCACATGGGCGTTCAGATCGGTCGATTCGTGGAAAGCTATTGCCTTAAGGATGACGTCTGCCCGACCGACATCCAAAAATAATTTATCGTCTGGTTTTTTGAGGCGTCGGCGTGATTCATGAGGATGGCTTGGCGGGAGACTGGGGCAGAAGGATCGGGCCCGGACAAAATGGGTCGCGATCCTTGGTGATGTCTAGGCCAAGGCCTGACACGACCGCCGGACAACCGCCGCATGTCGCCACGATGGAACATTCCCGGCAGGCTTCGCTTCGGGTGCGGTAGCTGACGGCTGCTTGTCCGTCGTAAATTTCGCCAAGAGACGCGGCTGCAATGTTTCCGATAAGCGAAGGGAATTTTCGGCAGGCATGCACTTCCCCGTCCGGAAGCAAGGCCATGAAATTGAAAGCCGCTCCACAGCCGAATCCGGTGCAGCCCCCGAAGAGTGGTTTTCCGGTGGCGGCCAGATGCGCATTGAGCATGTTGTCCTTGAAAGACAGGACTCCAAGCTCTGAGGCGGACTCGCAATACCGTGCCGCAAAGTCTTGAAATTCAGCGGGGTCGGGCAGTGCAAGAGCTGCTCCTCTTCCCACCGGGGAGAGCCGGTTGAAGGCCAGGCCCCAGACTTTTCCTTCCAATAATTCCGCCAAGGGCAGCACCTGGTTCATGTTATCCCGCGTCAGAGTAAGCATGATCTGCCCTTGGATATCGACCGCCGCGAGTACCTCAAGAAAGTTCATGACGCGCTGGAAATGCCCGTGGCCACGGATGGCATCGTTGTGTGCGGGCAATCCTTCCAGGCTGACCTGAAAGTATTCGGGCCGGGCGATTTTCACGATCGAGTCCATCATGTCCCTAGTGGTCGGATTCCCGAGGATGGCCACGGCGAAACCTTTGCGGGCTGCCTGTTCGTAAACTTCCAGAAATCCGGGGTAGAGCAGGGGATTTCCTCCGGAAAAACTTATCTGGCCGCGAACGTGCCGATCCCGGCAGAAAGAATGAAAATCATCGATCACATCCAAAGCCTTGTCCACGGCCATATTCGATCGGGCGCTGCGGTCGTAGCAATGACGGCAAAACAGGTCGCAATCCTGGGTGATATGCCACTGCAGGGTGAAGACTTCCGCGCTGAGATGGTGATCCGGAATGGAAAGGCGGTCGGAAAAATCATGGCGTTTGCGTCGTATGCGTGATGCGGGAGAAAGGAGAATGCCTTTGTCTACGGCTTTTCCGAGAAGAATGTCGACAAGGCCGGGCGTAACGTTGGCTTCGGTTTCTGCGCTCGCGGGGTCCACCCCCTCTGCAACAATTTTGATTGCGGCGAGATCTTCAGGTTGTGCAACAGCAACGTTCTGCAAGCCCCTATTTTTCCAGATCAGGATCATTTCCTGACCCGGCACCGGGCATATCTTTGTGTTGAGGTCGTGAATCACGTCGACGCATCCCGAAGAATCCAGCACGCATAACTCAAGGCTCGGATTCACCATGATATTCTCAGTCTGTCCTGGACGGACAACCGTCTTTGCCGCAACCCTCTTCATTGCGAGTTCCAAAGCACAGATGTCCGGCAGGAAAAAAGGAACCAAGCCTTCCTTGGCACTCTTCCTGATAGTCGAGAGGAGCGCTTCTGCGCTCGTGTTGAGAGACGTCTCAAGATTGGAGAGTGTTTCCGCATCGAGAAATGATGCTGTCACGGGATAAAGCGTATGCAGCGCCGCTTGATTCATGATCTTTTCCTGTGAAAATTTGCGGAAGAGTTTCTGGGCTAACAGGGTTTTCCGGATTTCATCAATAAATGATGTCCCTGCAAGAAATCGCCATCCCCTTGAAGAAGGATTTATGTCTTAACTATCTTAAAAGAATTGATTTGCCATGACAGTCACAAGCGCGCCTTGGCGTGAATGACGTGTCGCGGCTTTCATGATTATTTGCAGTGACCGCAATAAACGACACAGGGGGAGCTATGCAACTCCCCCTTATTTTCTGAGTGATACGGTTTTACTGCTTCTTGGGTGTATCGGTGCTCCCGGCACCGGTTTTTGCTCCACCACCGCAGCCACTTCCACCGGGAACGGTTTTCGTGGAATTTCCGTCCGATTCATTTCCATCGCTGCCACCGGCAGCGGGTTTTGAACTCCCACCTCAGCCGCTCCCGGAAGCCATTGCGTTGACCACGCCTGCCGAGGCACTGGCCAAGAGTGCCGCAAGGCAGCAACCGGCCAGAACTTTTTTCAAATCATTTGCGTCCATTTTCCCTCCTTTGTGAACAATAGCTCACGGTTGGCATTGCAAACACCGATGACTCTTGAGGAGTTTTATAGATAATAGCTATCCGAACTGCGCCGGAAACGTCAACACTTGGCACAAAATGGAGTTGAAAAGAGTATTTTTTAGTCGGTTTGTTTTGTTTTTCTGATAACTATAAATATGTTATCAGTTTTTTTCATGGGAATGATAACTGGCGGGTTAGTTCGCGGTAATTTGGAAAGCACTCAAGCCATCTTTCGAGGCGGGGGTTGATCTGTGAGAGTGATCTGCTTGGTTCTTTTCAGGTTATTGTAAATCTGTGCAGCAGTGAGAGTTTCGACATTGTAGGCAACAGCAGACACGACCTCTCCACGTTTATTTCTTTGCGCTTCCCGTCCATAAAATTCATCTGATTTCGCTATTGCGTATGTTATATTAATGGCATGTGAGCAATAAAGTAGTAAATAATTTTCCACTATCTCTCTAGTTAATCAAAGTGAATTTTATAAATCGAATAATCACCAGTCTTTTTCACAAATTTCGGCAAAAGCCCGCTTGATTCCCACACTTACCAGTGCCAAAACTCCCTCTTTGAAATACGTGTTCCACTTTGGCCCCCGGCCCTTGAGGTCTTTATAAGCGCTGCGCAGTGCATCCGGGTCATCCTCCAGCAGCAATTCGATGAGCTGTTGCGCCTGGAGTAAATCTTTGCGTTTTTTGGCGGCTTCGATTGGATTCCGTCGTTGCGAAACGATCAGTTTGTGCAGTGCGAAGTGGGCGGGGTTCGGGATGTGGGTGGGCGCTCCTCCTCCGACGAGCAGGATGGATTCGACAGGATCAACCACGAGGTAGTCGAGTACTCTTTGCGGTTGTCCATGACTTCCGAGTCTTTTGGAGTGGATGGGGCCTCTGCCCGGACCGGAAAAGGGCATGAGCACGTCAAGGCGGATTTTGTATTGATTGATGTAGGAAACCGGCGGGGTTCGCGGGTCCATGCCGGGCACCTCGCGGAATGTTTCATCCAGGCTCGTGAGCACTTCCAGCAAAGGGACGCTGAGATTTTTTTCCACTGCAAGGGAGATCGTCTGGGCCTGGGTCATGTCCACGTCCAGGGTGTGGAACGCGGATTGTCCGAATTTTGCCCCCAGCATTGCCCCATATGCCTGGAAAGCGATGGTCCCGACAACGAGCGCGCGTTCAAGCACGCCTGCCTCATGCAGCCCAAGCAGAAGATTGGCCAGTTTGCCCGTCGGCGCGGCAACTCCTGACGACTTGAGCGTGCTGATTATCTCCATGCGTCCGTTGTATCCCGCCTTGGCCGCCTCGAACGCGGCCACCTTGGCGGCGAGCCCCTGATCTCCGACAGGTCCGATATATTCACGCTGCTGATATTTTCCGGAGGTGGTGCGTCTGCTTTTTTGGAAATACCAGTGCGCCTGATCGCCGACCGGCACGGTGACGATGCTGCCGCTCAAAGGCCACAGTTCGGGATTGCGCGGCTCCGACCTGCACTGGTCCACCAGTTCGGCAAAAAGGCTGTGCGTGATGAGCGGAAGTCGTTTCATGGCGCAACTATAATTCAATTTTGAAATGAAGTATAGTCATGCCCAAAATGGGATTCAGGCTCACGAGTTATTAGGCTCGTAGGGCCTCGGGGGGAAATTAACGTCGTCCACGCCAATAGAACGGCCTTCTCTTCTGATGCGCGATGGCCAGCAAGCGGATTTCGTGAGGGCGGATGGAGTAGACGAGGGAACACGGGAATTTTGCCAACTGTTTCCGGCGCAGGTTGCCCCGCAGCGCTGTCGCCGCTTCAGGATGCTGTTTGACGGCCTCGATCGTGCGCTGGATTTCATCCAGAAAGACAGTGCCGAGTCCGGGAGCTTGGAGGTCATAGAAATCGGCGGCCTCATTGATCTCCGCTTCCGCTGTTTCGTGAATTAAGACGCGGAGATTCATTTTCGTCCGGCCCGAGCCCGTGCCAATACCTCGTCGGCGGGGTAGGCGCGGGCGGTGCCGTTGCCGAGTTCCTGGTCACGACGGATCGCTTCGTCGATCCATAGCCGCTCGATCTCCGGTTCGCTCAGGGCGTCCAGGCTGGCCAGCAGTTCACGGGCCAGGTGCGCACGGCCCTCCGGGTTCAGGCCAAACGCTTCTTTTTTCAGTTCCTCAACGCTCACAACGCACCTCCGATATGGGCTCACGTATTCGACATGTTGTCGCACCCGATGGGCGGGGCTTTCTCTACTCTTATATAATCGGATGGCTCTAACCCGCAAGTGTTCCGGAAAGCCTGTCGCAGAGAAATCATGATTCTCACGGTCATGTTTGCGAAAATGCCTACCGCATCCACCGCTTGCGGTGGTAGCGGTACAGCCCCAGTTCCAGCACGACGAAGAGGACGATGGGCACGGCCAGGAAGACCAGGGTGACCAGCGCCCCAAGGCCGCGGTTGGAGGAGGTGATGAGCGGGAAGAGATAGCCCGTGAAGGACGCGACGCTTCCGCCGCCGATCAGAAAGACCAGGAAATATTCGGAGAACGCCACCAGAAAGACCACGCTCGCGCCCGCCGCCATGGCCGGGAGGAGTTGCGGCAGCTCCACTTCCAGAAAGACGCGCCGTTTCGACGCGCCCAGGTTGCGGGCGCAGACGGCGTATTCGCGGCCCATGAGGGTGTAGCCCGTGGTCAGGGCGCGCAGCATGTACGGGTAGCTGATCATGGACAGGACCAGGATCACCCCGGGCGTGGTGTCGGCCAGGCCGATTTTGATGAAGATGAAATGCAGGCCCATGGAGAAGGTCATGGCCGGAACCAGGGCCGGAAGCAGCAGCAGGCCTTCGAGCAGGTTCTTGCCCGGAAAAGTTCGAAACGCCAGCACCTGCGCGGGCAGGATGGTCATGGCCAGGGTCACGGCCACTGTCACAAGGGAATAGCCCAATGAACTGGCCAGCGCCGTCAGGAAAGGTCCCGGCCGTGCCGCGATGAAACAAAGTCCGTCAAAAGTCAGCTCCGGCATAAGCTCCGGAAAGCGCCAGCCCGGAGCGCCCGCCTGCATGATCAGCACGCCGACCGGCAGCAGGAAAAGGAGCGCCAGAATGATGATGGTCGGCGCGTGTCTCACAGCTTGCGCCTCCAGCCGTCGAGGTAGGCGGCGAAGCGGTTGTAGAGCATGGCGAAGACGGCGGCGAAGACGAACATGAGCGTCAGGATGGCCATGGCCTGGGGGCGTTGGCTCAGGTCGCGCTGGAAGAAGATGTCGAAGACGCGGATGGAGAGCATGCCGGGGTGCGATTCTCCGAGCACGAAGGGGATGTCGAAGGAGCCGAAGGCGTACAGGAAGAGGATGATGAAGGCGCTGTGCATGGCCGGCAAGAGGCGTGGCAGGGTCACGGACCAGAAGGTGCGCAAGGGACCTGCCCCGAGCATGCGCGCGGTTTGGATCAGGCGGACGTCGAAGCCGAAGAGCACGGCACCGATGAGGAGCAAGGCAAAGGGCACGCCCTTGAGCAGAAAGGCCAGGATCATGCCCAGGCCGCTGCCTGTATGCAGGATGTTCGGGAATTCCTCCGGCGCGGAGATGATCCCCAACTGAAAAAGGACCGAGGACACAAGGCCCGTCCGGCTGAGCATCAAGAGGACCAGGAAGGCCACCGCCACGTGGGGCAGGATGAGCCCGACTTTGGAAACCACGCCCACCCTGCGCAGACCGGGCGGCATGCGCCACAGGGCCAGCGCGAGGACGGTGCCGCCCAGGACCGAGCCCGCCGCAGAAAAAAAGGCCACGGACAGGGACAGGCCAAGAGATTGCCGTATGCCCTGATCCTGAATCAGGGTCTGGTAGTGCTCAAGAGTGACCTCCCCTGAACCCAGCGGCAGGAAAAAGCCCAGGCTCTGGGCCAGGGTGAGGGTCAGGCCCGCGCAGAAGAGGGCGCAGTAGGGCAGCAGCAGGGGCAGAAGACCGTGGATGATCCCGCGTTTCATCAGAAATGTCCGCTAGTGCCCGAGGATGATCTTGTCCCAGTCCCGCTCCAGAAGTTCCAGATATTCGGAAGCGATCTCCGGCACGGCCGCCGCCGAGAGCGCGTCCGCGCCGAGAGTGGCCGCGCCCAGGTCCACCGCGTCGAAGGCCCGGCGCTTTTCCTCGTCCAGCTTCGCGATTTCAAGCGCGGGCAGGTCGCCCCAGTTCTCGGGCTTGAACTTGGAGAGCTGGGCCTCGGGGCTCATCAGGAAATTGGCCAGGACCATGGCTCCGGCCTTGTTCGGGGCGTTGAAGGGAATGGCCGTGAAGTGGGTGTTGAAGATGGCCCCCTCGGCCAGGACAAAGGTCTTCGCCGTGTCCGGATAGGTCTTTTCCAGGATTTTCATCTGGGCGTGAGCCGGGTGATAGGACATGGCCATGTCGATCTCGCCGCGCGCAAAGAGGGTATCCAGCGCGGCCGCGTCTTTGGGATAGGTCCGGCCTTCCTGCCACAGATAGGGCCCAAGCTCACTGAGCCAGGCAAAGGCGAGGGGGGCGTTTTTGGCGTAGAGGTCGGGGTTGAAGCCGTCCATGTACTGTTCGTGGCCGCCGGTGGTGGCGTAGAAGATCTGGCGCAGAAAGGCCGAGCCCGTGAAGTCCGGGGGCTGCGGGTAGGTGAAGCGTCCGGGATTGGCCCTGATCCAGTCCGCAAGCTCGGCCAGCGTGGCCGGTGGGACGGGAGTGCGCTCCGTGTCGTACTCGAACACGAACTGGGCTCGGCCATAGGGGGCTTCAAACCCGTTCACGGGGAAGCCGAAATCATGGGCCGATTTCTGCGGGTCGTACCAGGCCGTAAAATTGGGCAGCCTGTCCGCGAAGGGTCCGAAAAGCACCCCGGCCTGCATGGCGTTCTTGAAGTTCTCGCCGTTGATCCACAAGAGGTCCATGGTGCCCGTGTTTTTGCCTGCGGCCTTTTCGGTCAAGAGCTTGTTGACGAAGACCGGCGCGTCCATGGGCACGCGCGTCACGCTTATGTCATAAAGGCGCTTCATCTCCCCGGCGACGTAGGTATCGACCCACTGGTTGATCTGGGCGCTGCCGCCCCACATGTGCCAGCGCACCTCCGTGCCGCGCGCGAGGTTTTCCAGACTCGCGTAGTCTTGCCGGAGCACGGACTCTTCTTGCGGAGCCTCGGAACACCCGGCGGTCAGAGCCAGGAAGAGGGAGAGAAAAAATATTACGCGCATGAATCCTCCGGGAAAGCGTCGCCCATAAGTGGCGGATATTGGTTTGAAACGTGGATGCGCACCCTGTCGCCGGGCTGGGCCATGGGTTCCAGGGCGTAGACCGCGAGATCCTGATCCAGGACGCGCACGGTGTAGGAGAGATAGTGGCCCGCGAAGTGCGCGGCCGTGACGGTGCCGGGTCCGTCCGCATCCCTTTGCAGGCGCAGGGCTTCCGGTCGCAGCCAGCAGGTCTCAAGGCCCAGGAGCCGGGCCAGGGAATGGCCGATGGTGTTGACCGGACCCAGAAAGCGGGCCGTGTCCATGTCCACGGGCCGCCGGTAGACCTCCAGCGGCGCAGCGAATTGCCGCAACCTGCCCCCGAGCATGATCCCGATGCGGTCGGACATGGCCAGGGCCTCTTGCAGGTCGTGGGTCACGCAGATCGTGGTGATGCCGAAGGCGCGCTGGGTGGAACGGATGAAGAGGGCCGTCTCCATCTTCAGATTGCGGTCCAGGTTGGCGAAGGGTTCGTCCAGGAGCAGCAAGGATGGTTCCAGGACCATGGCCCGGGCGATGGCCACGCGCTGTTTCTGTCCGCCCGAGAGCTGGGCCGGGTAGGCGCCGGCCCGGTCCTCAAGATGAAAATAGCCAAGCAAGGGCATGACCTTGGCTTGGATGGCGGATTTGGACAGCCCGCGCGCTTTCAGGCCGAAGGCGATGTTCTGGAACACCGTCATGTTCGGGAAGAGCACGTAGTCCTGAAAGACCAGGATGGCCTGAGGCTTGCCTCCGCCCACGTGTCCGACCGTCCCGCTGTCCGGGGCCTGCAGCCCCGCGATGATATGCAGCAGCGTGGTCTTGCCCGCGCCCGAGGGGCCGACCAGGGACACGAGGCTGCCCCGGTCCACGTCGAAGCTCACGCCCTCAAAGACCGTGTCCGTGCCGAAACGTTTGCCCAGGGCCTCTACCCGCAGCAGGACATCCATGGGTCCGTCAGCGTTCAAGAGCCTGGAAATGACGCATGAAGCGGCGATCGATGAAGTCTTTGAGTAAAAATCCCAGCCAATTGCAGAAGATGAATCCTCCTTTGCTGAAGATGGCCGTGTCGTCGCCCATGTTGAAGAGCAGCAGATATTTTCCGCCGGGATCGAAGCGCTGCATTCTGGTCCCGTTCAAGGCGGCGCGCACGTTGCGCAGCAGGACCGGGTTTTCGCGCACCGCATAGACGCCGACCTTGTCCAGGGCCCTGGGCTCGAAGTCGATGCAGTCGCCGCCGCCGAAAATATCAGGGTATTTCACGCTCTGCAGCCGCTGGTTGACCAAGAGCCCGCCCGTGATGCCGGTGGGCAGCCCGGAGTCGGCGAAGATGCGCGAGGGTTTGACGCCCGTGGCCACGAAGATGAGATCCGGGTAGTGGTGCTTGTGGCCCTGCACGATGACGCCGTTGCTGATTTCGTCCACATAGCCGTCTTCGTTGATTTCGATGTTCTGGCGGGCAAGTGATTCGCGGGCCAGTTTTCCGATTTTTTCCGGAAAGCGGCCAAGCAGCTCCCGGCCGGCGAAAAGGGTGATGCGCGGCTGGTGTCGCCCTTTCAACTTGGCCAGTCTGCGCACGTTGCCGGCGATTTCAAGGGCGGCCGGGCCGCCTCCGACCACGGCCACATGGGGCCGGGTGCGCGTGGCGCAGAGCGAGATCACGGCCCGCTGGGCCTCCTGCAGGCGTTCGATGGGCTTGACCGTGAACACGTTCGAGGTGTCGCCGTGGATAGTGTCGAAGGGGATGAAGCTGCCCGCGTTGCAGGACAGCACATCGTAGTCCATGATTTGCCCGGAAGCCAGGGTGACCTGGCGCTCTTCGGCGTTTATGCTTGCGACTTTATCCCGTACGAAGGTTCCGCCCATGCCCTCGACCACGGAGCGGGTCGCGAAACGGATTTCGGCCGGGGCGTAGGTCGTGCCGAGCATGCCCGGACCCATGCCGGAGTAGTAATGGTAGTCGGAGGGCTGGACGACGGTGACGGCGTGCCCTTCGCGGACCAGATCGCGCATGTGGGCCAGGATGGTCATATGTGCATGGCCGCCTCCGGCCAAAAGCAGTTTCTTACCCATGGTCTTCTCCCGTGGTGATATTTCGGAACAGGCAGGTCGCTTGCCCATGTTTAACCATAATCCCCGGGCGGATGCAATGATCTGACCGGGTTCCCCTGCCGTTGTCGGGCGCGACGATGAGGGCCGCGCTTCAGTCCCGGACTGATTCGCCCGGCGAGTACCAGGCGTCGAAGAGCTGGCGGGCGATGGTCTCGCTTGAGGGCAGGGCGAACTCTCCCGAGGACAGCAAGGCCGGGATTTCATGGCGGGCAAACCAGCGGGCGTCCTCGAGTTCGGTTGCATCGATATGAATATCCGTGGTCGTGGCGCGGGCATGAAAGCCGAGCATGAGCGATCCGGAAAACGGCCAGGGCTGGGAGGAAAAATAGCGCACATCGCAAACCTTTATGCCGGTTTCCTCCATGACCTCGCGCAGGACCGCGTCCTCGGCGCTTTCGCCCGGCTCCACATAGCCGGAGAGGGCCGAGTAGACCCGGGGTTTCCAGGTGCTCTGGCGGCCGAGCAGGCATTTGTCGCCATGGCTGTCCGCGTGATGCACGAGCACGATCATGGCCGGATTGACGCGCGGGAAATGCTGCGCGCCGCACGCGGGGTTTGTGCAGGTCTGCGCCAGGGAGCCGGGCCTGATCGCGGTAGGGTGCCCGCAAAGACTGCAGAAACGCGCCAGGCTGTGCCAGCCCGCGACGGCGCGGGCGTAGCCGAGCAGGGCGGCCATCTGGTTAGGCAGCGCCGCCGCGTGCTGACGCAGCGGCACGAAGACGCCCAGGCTGCCCAGACACCGGGTCGTGCTCGCCGGCAGTCGCTCGATGTTGATGGCGAAGTAACGGCTGCTCCCGTCCTCGCCCAGCAACATGGCCTGCAGGTGTTCCTGGTCGCATTCTCCCAGCATTTGCGCGGCGAGCAACAGCGGTTCACGCCGGGCCGCGTCGAAAAGGATTTCGTCTCCCCTGACCACGACATAGAGGGCGCGGCCCGAGGTCAGGCCCCAGTCCGGCGCGTCGGGGCAGGTCATGGGTTTGCGGTTCAGGACCAGACCGGCAAAGGTGTTGAGGGCAGAGCGGGAGTAATTATCCATGAGGCACTCGGATGGGCGGCTTTGTGTTCGGCGCGGGGTGTGCGCGGGGCGTGTTCAGCGTTGTGCCCTGCTTTTGAACCTGCGGCAATAGGTGCAGTGGCGGCAGATCTCCTCGGCCAGCCGTCCGGCCGCGAATCCTGCGGCCATGGCGCAGGCTCTGGGCGAATCAAGGATGGCCTCAAGGGGGGCGTCATGGAGATTGCCCAGCGCAATGCGGCCCTCCGCGTCCAGGCAGCACGGGCAGACCGTGCCGTCGGCCAGGATGGCGCAGTGCGTGGACAGGGCGTGGCAGAAACCGTGTTCACGCTCCTGCGTGGTCAGGTCGCCCGGCCAGTCAAAGACCGTGTCCAGGTGCAGATAGGCGCGGCCCGCGAGCCTGGCGCTCTTGCGTCCCGGCGGAAGGTGCGGAGTTTCGCAGCCAAGGCCCGCCGCGATGCGTGCCAGTACCGCCGCGTTGAAATCGCTGCGCGCGGGAGAGTGCAGGCTGTCCAGGGTCCAGAGCCGGAAATTGATATAGAGTTCAGGCCGCAGACAGGCCGCCTGCCTGCTGAACTCCAGGATCGCCTCCAGGGTGTCGTGATCGAAGCCATCGCCTCGGCGCAGGGACTGCATGGAGAAGTTGATCTGCCGCAGAGCCCGGCTTTGCAGCAGCAGGCCCGATTTTTCGGGCAGCAGGGTGGCGTTGGTGGTCAGATTGACCTGTACCCCGGCGTCCGCGCACAGGTTCATGATCGTCCCGAAATGCGGATGCAGGAGCGGTTCGCCCAGGACGTGCAGGCAGACCTGCCCGGTCAGCGGGGCGATCTGCCGCAGGACATGCTCGAAAAAGGTCGGATCCATGCTCGCAGGGCGCCGGGTGGTTCCGGCGCAGAAATCGCAGCGCAGGTTGCAGATGTTTGTGATCTCCACATAGACCCGCTGGAAACGCAAGGCAGGATCGTTGGTCATATGGTCCTTCGGCTCCGCCCGGATGACGGGGATTTGCGGCTGTACGCGCCACTCCTTCGGGACAAAAAAGCCCCCGTCGCGAAACGGGGGCCAGGAGTGACGGCATGAACCCGCCCGGTTTTGGGCGCGGCGCGGTTGTCTTTACAGGGTGTAGAGTTCGTCGCCCGAAAGGATGCGCACGCTGTTCTTCTGCAGCACCTCGATGGCCTGGTCCGTGCGGTCGAAGCGGAAGATGAGGATGGCGTTGCGGCCGCTCTGGGTCACGAAGGCGTACATGTACTCCACGTTCACGCCGCCGGCGTTGAGCATCTCAAGGATGGAATGCAGCCCGCCGGGACGATCCCCCACCTCGGCGGCCACGACATTGGTGCGGCCTACGGTGAAACCCTTGGCTTTGAGCACTTCCTTGGCCTTTTCGTTGTCGGTGACGATGAGGCGCAGAATGCCGAAATCGGAGGTGTCGGCCAGGGACAGGGCGCGGATATTGATCTGGTTTTCGGCCAGGGTCTTGGTCACTTCAGCCAAGCGGCCGGCTCTGTTTTCCAGAAAAACGGAAATCTGTTCAACTTTCATGATTCCTCCCGGTCTGGGGTGGGGCGCGGAATTGGCGCCAGCCCTCTTGTTTACGAGTTGCGCAGGTCGATGATGCGCTTGGCCTTCCCCTCGGAGCGTTCAATGCTCTGCGGTTCGGACAGGGTCACCTTGGCGGTGACGCCCAGGAATTCCTTGATATTTTTTTGTATCTTGGCTTCGATACGCTGTAAATGCCTGATCTCGTCGGAGAAGAGCTTTTCGTCCACTTCGACCTTGACCTCAAGCATATCGAGGCTGCCCTGGCGGGTCAGGATGAGCTGGTAATGCGGGGCCACGCCCTGGGTTTCGAGCAGGATGGTCTCGATCTGCTGCGGGAACACGTTCACGCCGCGAATGATGAGCATGTCGTCGCTGCGGCCCTGGATGCGGGAGATGCGCCGGTGCGTGCGGCCGCAGCGGCAGGGGATGGCCTCGATGCGCGTGATGTCGCGGGTGCGGTAACGGATGAGCGGCTGGGCCTCCTTGGTGATGGTGGTGATGACCAGTTCGCCGGATTCGCCCTGGGGCAGCTGCTCGCCCGTTTCGGGGTCGATGATCTCGATCAGGAAATGGTCTTCCCAGATGTGCAGGCCGTCCTGTGCGTCGCAGCATTCCATGCCCACGCCCGGACCCATGATCTCGGACAGGCCGTAGATGTCGAGGGCTTTGATCTGCAGCTTCGATTCGATCTCGGCGCGCATCTTTTC
>Ga0265295_1004951_pt1 | contig 17483 bp, 13 predicted proteins | sample Munlansysbiofilm_FD_192503 | JGI IMG/M metagenome (GOLD analysis project Ga0265295, IMG submission 192503) | Leachate microbial communities from a municipal landfill in Southern Ontario, Canada - Methane capture system biofilm | ecosystem: Engineered > Solid waste > Landfill > Unclassified ...
GGACGCCCTTACCGCCCTCACCCTCGCCTTCCCCCTGCAGAACCTCCTCATCGCCGTCAGCGTCGGCACCTCGATCGGGATCAACTCCCTGATCAGCCGCAAGCTCGGCGCCCAGGACAAGAAGGCAGCGAGCAAGGCGGCGGGCAATGGGATCACCATCTCCCTGCTCAGCTGGCTGCTCTTTGCCGCTATCGGCCTCCTCTTCACCCGCCGCTTCATCGGCTTCTTCACCGCCGACGCCGAGCTCCTGCGCATGGGGCACCTCTACAGCGCCATCGCCCTCTTCTTCTCGCTGGGCGTCTTCATCGACATCACCTGTGAGCGGATCCTGCAGGCGACCGGGGATACGGTCAAGCCGATGATCATCCAGATGACCGGGGCTATCGTCAACATCATCCTCGACCCGATCCTGATCTTCGGCTGGTTCGGACTGCCGCGCATGGGTGTGGTCGGGGCAGCGATTGCCACCGTCTTCGCCCAGCACGTCTCGGCGGTGATGGCCCTCTACTACGTTCGCAAGAACAAGGAGATCGTCATCGAGAAGAGTGACCTGGTCCTCGAGTGGAAGACGGTCAAGGACATCTATGCTGTCGGCCTGCCCTCGATCATCATGCAGTCGATCGCCTCGGTGCTCAACACCAGCCTCAACAAGATCCTCATCGGTTTCGGCACCGCCGCCGTTGCGGTCTTCGGCATCTACTTCCGCCTACAGTCCTTCATCTTCATGCCAATCTTCGGCCTCAACAGCGGCCTCATCCCGATCATCGGCTACAACTACGGGGCCCAAAGGCCCAAGCGCATCACCGAAGCGCTCCGCGTCGGCATCATCCTCAGCCTGACCATCATGACCATCGGCTTTTTGCTCTTCACCTTCATCCCCCACATCCTCCTTGGCTGGTTCAACGCAACCGAGGCGATGGTGGCCATCGGGATCGTGGCGATGAAGCGCATCAGCCTCTGCTTCATCTCAGCGGGCATCTCCATCGTCCTCGGCTCCGCCTTCCAGGCAACCGGAGACGGTCACTTCACCATGATCACCAGCATAACACGCCAGCTCGTCTTCCTCCTGCCTGCAGCCTACCTGCTGGGCAAGTACTTCGGCCTCGATGCCCTCTGGTTGAGCTTCATCATCGCCGAGACTGCCTCCCTGATCCTGACAATCTTCTTCTTCATCAAGCTCTATAGGAAGAAGATCAAACCGCTGTCAGCGCCTGTGTCCACCGTGCAGTCATGACCTTCCCGTGCCACTGACGATCTCCCCCACCGCCCAGAGCGGCACGTTGAGCAGCCACCCCTCGTCTTTGTAGTCCGCCATATTGGCACGGATCGAAAGACGGGGGATCGAACTTCTCACGATACACCTTCAGGCTCTTCGCCTGCAAATTGAGTTCGGCCTTTACCTCAATCGGGATGACATCACTGCCGGTATCGATTATGAAATCCACCTCGGCGCTGCTTCGATAATTCGCCCAATAGCAGGTCTCGATCCCCTTCAGCATCTTGATCTGTTGCACTACATATTGCTCGGTCAATGCACCCTTGAACTCCTTGAACAGCTCATTACCATCAAGGAGTGTACTCTGCTGCAACCGCACCATGCAGGACAAGAGTCCAATATCCACGAGGAACAACGTGAAGGCCTTGGAATCTTCGTATGCCCTGCATAAAGCTCCAAGCCCGTCACGATGCGCTCGATATTGAAATCGGCGGAGAAGCGTTTTGCATAATACACGACATATTGATCCAGTATGTGTTGTGCAGACCATACCCACATCATGAGGCTACCGCATCTCTCTATCCTCTTGGTTGAAGAAGCTGTGGAACACACAAATCCACCCTCTCTGCAACTCTTGATACCGCTGAAGCACAAGCAAGGCAACAAGAAAAGCATAGAGTCGAGACCCTCCCGGGCCCGATGGTCGCTCTGCTGAACGCCCTGGAATCCAAGAGCCTCTCCCATCAAGAACGCTTTGCTGCAACAGGAAGGACAAACGACGTCCGGTCCTTCAAGCGCACCATCGAACCGCTTATAACAGATGGCTACGTCGAAATGACCGTGCCCGACAAACCGAGCAGTAAACTACAAAAATACAAACTCTCCGAAAGGGGCCGATCAGTGCCTACAGACTACGTCTAATGTGCTTGGCACGTAGTACCCTCATCACTCCCACTCAATGGTGGCAGGCGGCTTGTCGCTGATATCGAGGAGCACCCTACTGACGGAGGTCACTTCGTTGAGAATACGGGCAGAGATACTCCTCAGTAGTGCTGCATCAAAGGGGTAGCAGGTGGCGTGGATCGCATCGACGCTCTCCACTGCCCTGATGGTGCACACCTCCTGGTGGCTGCGCTGCCCATCGCGAATCCCCACGCTCTTGACCGGCAGGAGGCAGGCGATAGCCTGGAAGACCTTGTCGTAGAGGCCGGCCTTTCGTACCTCCTCGATGAAGATTGCATCCACGTCGCGCAGCGTATCGAGCCGCTGTTTGGTCACCGCTCCCACGCAGCGGACCCCGAGGCCGGGACCCGGGAAGGGGTGGCGGCCCAAGAGCTCTGCAGGAAGGCCCAATACACGACCGAGCTGGCGCACCTCGTCCTTGAAGAGTTCGCGCAGTGGCTCGAGCAGTTCCCACTTCAGGTCGGCAGGAAGGCCGCCGACGTTGTGGTGGCTCTTGATGGCAAGCGAGCCGGCCTTTGCCGGGTTGAGGCTCTCGATGACATCGGCGTAGATGGTGCCCTGGGCGAGGAAGGAGATGGTCCCGAGGGAGCGGCCCGCCTCATAGAAGGTATCGACGAAGAGGCGCCCGATGATCTTGCGCTTCTCTTCAGGGTCTGAGACATCTTTCAACGCTTGGAGGAAGCGCTCCTCTGCATCGACGGTGACCAGGTTGATCTTGTAGTGCTCCCTAAAGAGCTGTTCGACCATCGCAGCCTCCCCCTTGCGAAGCAGGCCATGGTCGACGAAGACACAGACCAGCTGGTCGCCGATGGCCCGGTGGATGAGGAGGGCGGCGACCGAACTGTCAACCCCGCCCGAGAGGCCAAGCAGCACCCGCTTGTCCCCTACCCGCTCCCTGATGGCCCTCACCTGACTCTCGATGAACGCCTCCATGGACCAGGAGGCGGAGAGCTCTGCCACGTCAAAGAGGAAGTGGGAGAGCGCCTTCTCATCGATGGGCTCGCTACTGTCGATGCTCATTGCCTTCAGTGTGGTCTCAGGCACTGGAGTCTGGTCGCAGATGATGACGGTCTGCGCCCCAAGGGAGGCGAGCGCCTCTGGGGTGAAGACGACCTGGCTGTAGACGCCAAGGCTTCTCACCGCCCTGGCGACGTGGTGGACGGGATGTTCACCATTGGTGTAGATAGCTACGGTATCGTGCATATTGACTCCTACCACGAGAGGGCGCTGACCGGGGGATAGGCGCGCTTGACTGCGCTCGAGACGGCCAGGCCGAGGATGAAACCGACTGCGCTTTGGACGAGGTTGCCCGGAATCTCGGCAGCGGCAACGGCAGCGGTGCTGATAAAGAGCGCTGACAAGGCGAAGTAGCCGAGACTGACAGTAGCCATGCAGACGATGCCGGCAATGATCTTCCTCAAAAACGACGCTTCATGGTCACCTTTGCTGCGGACGATCAGGGCGATGAGAAGCCCCTCCAGGCCGTGGACGGCAAAGGAGATGGGCGCCCACTGGGCGTACCCGCTGATCAGGTCGGCCAGAGCGGTCCCCAGAGCTGCTGCGATGAACGATGAGGCGGGACCGAAGGTGAAGGCGATGAAGCAGATGGCGACATCACAGAGGTTGAGGTACCCCTTTGCGGTCGGGATACGGATGATCATGGTGAAGACAACGACTACCGCCGTCAACACTGCGGTCACAGCGAGCTTGAGTGCATTACGATTCTGTTGCATGGTATCTCCCTATGCTTTGAAGATCAGCCAAAGCACAGTGACAATGGTAATGGAAATGACAAAATCGGTAAATAGATGGGTGTAGGAGTCGAGGCTGCGGTAGCTGCTGCGCGTCTCACTACGTCCAAGGCCCCGCATCTCCAGGCTCATCGCCAGGTTGGGGATGGAGCGCAGGGCGACGACGAGGACACTGGTGAGGGTGGGCAACAGATCCTTGAGGCGTTGGATGTAGTTCTTCTTCTCCTCGTCGGCAGCCTCCCTGAGGCTGTGGCTCTCCCCAATCTGGGAGAAGGATTCGGCGATGAAGGGGATGGAGGAGAAGGAGAGGGTCACCACCAGAGCCGCCTTGTAGGGCAGGCGCCAGAAGCGCAGCGCCAACATGAGCTCCCCCATCACGGTGGTGGCAAAGAGGAGGGTACAGACGTAGGTGATACCGATGAAACGGCAGGCGAGGCGCAGGGCCTGTGCCGCCCCCTCAACCGTGATGATCGTCACTGACCCTATGCTGAGGAGCACCTCCCCTCCCCTGACGTTGAAGGGGGCGAAGAGGAGCATGAAGAGGAGCATCGGGGTGATGGACTTGAGCACCGAGACCATGTTCCGTGTTCCGGTGTTGTGCCACCCCACCGCGATGACCAGAAGCACACTCACAGCCAGTCCCACCAGGGTGATGGGGAGGAAGAAGAAGACACAGAGGAGGATCATCAGGAGGATCTTTGCCCGCGGGTCGAAGCGGTAGAGCCAGCCCCGTCCATCTACGAAGGTTGAGGTGTTCATGCGTCTCTCAGCCTCCCCTCTTCGATGGTATACCCCCGCCCCCCTACCTTGGAGGCGAAGAGGCGGTCGTGGGTGATGAGGAGGATTGCCGCCCCGCGCCTCCTCAGGTGGGCGATGATGGTGAGGGCACTATGGTAGGTAAGGGCACTGTCAAGCTCATCGAGGATGTAGAAGGGGCGGTCGAGGAGGTAGTAGACGGCAGCCTGCAGCGCCTTGCGTCCCGGATAGCTCATCGTCGTCGGGGTGTCGGTGAGGGTGAGGCCAAAGAGCTCCGCTGCTTCACTGACCAGATCCTTGATCTCCCGAGACGAGAGGTCGCTCCGCCTCTTGAGTGACCAGGCAAGCTCCTCCTCCACTGTCGGCAGGAAGATCTGCAGGTCGGGGTTCTGGAAGAGGTAGCCGACGGTTCGGTTGAGCGCCTTCGAAGAGGTAGGAACCCCATCGATGGAGATAATCCCGCTCTTGGGTTCATCGAGGCCACAGAGCAGGCGGGAGAAGGAGCTCTTGCCACTGCCGTTGGCTCCGGTGAGGGTCACCACCTCCCCGCTCTGCAGCTCAAAGCCCTCCACCACCAGCTCGAAGGGGGCTGCGCGGAGTGCATTGCGCCGTCTGCGCTCCACTACCAAATCCTCCACGGCAAGGGTATGTGTGTGCCGAGGTTCAATGGGAGCTGCTCCGAGTGGGTTGGGCCGGTCATCACCCGAGAGGTGGGCAAAGCGGTCGAGCAGGTCGCCTCGCTCCATCTCGACAACGCTCTTGCCATCGAGCAGGAGCACCCGGTCAAAGAGATCGGCGAACTCGTCGAGGTAGCGGCTGGCCAACACCAGGGTAGTCCGGCCCTCCTGGGCGATCACCTGCTGGAGGTGGGCCCTCCACTCTACATCCAGGTCATCGAAGACCTCATCGAGCAACCAGAGACGGGGGGCGATCGCATCCTGGATTGCCAGGAGCACCCGCTTGCGCTCCCCTCCGCTTAGCTCGCTCTCGTTGGCATCCCTGAGGTGAGTGAGACCCCACTTCTCGAGGGCCCAGTCGATACGCTCTGCCATCTCACTCTGCACAAGACCGAGGGACTCCAGGGGGAAGGCGATCTCCTCCTCCACGGTGGTGGCGATGAACTGCTCAGCCGGGTTCTGGGAGACATAGCCCACTTCGGTGAGCAGTTGCCACGGCTCAGTGAGGGAGAGGTCATGGCCAAAGACCGAGACACTCCCCTCCAATGCTCCAGGAAAGTACTTGGGGCAGACGCCACAGATGATCTTGGCGAGCGTGGTCTTGCCCTTGTCGAAGGGGGCAAGGAGCAGGACCCGCTCCCCCTCCCCAATCGTCAGATTGAGATTGGATAGGAGGGGTTCCACCTCGATCCCATCATAGGACCGGTAGGTGAAGCGCAGGTTGGTTATGGTGAGGGCAGTTGCCATGGCGGTGTTATGAGCGGCCGGGCAACTCAGCGTATCGCTTGGCGATTGCTCCGTAGACGACCTGATCGAGGACCTTGAGTCCCTCATCATCCAGACCAGCGGTGGGGATCGGCTTGCCGATGGAGACGTAGGCGTGAACAATCCTGAAGTTCCGGATATCCTCAAGCCCAGGACGCATCCCCTTGACCGTGATGGGTACGATGGTCGCCTTGGCACGGGTGGCAAGCTTGAGGCTACCGCTCTTCATCTCCCCAAGCTCTCCGGTCTTGCTGCGTGTGCCTTCGGGATAGATGAGCATGTTGCCACCACTCTTGAGCTTTTCCACTCCCTGGAAGATCGCCTTGATCGCATCGTGGGGGCTCTTGCGCTCGATGTAGACACACTCGATGGCATTGCACCACATGTTGACGATGGGCACCTTCTTGAGCTCCGCCTTGACGATGACGCTCGCCCAGAGGTTGGCTGCGCCCACAAAGGCGGCGATGTCGAGCATCGACTGGTGGTTGCTCATATAGCAGATATTGCCCCCCTCAGGGTTGTTCTCCTGGCCATCGACATGGACACGGACACCGAGGAAGAAGCAGATGGAGTTGCCGATGAAGTGCCCACATCGCCTCAGGTGGCGCACCTTGCGCTCCCCGCCCATCAAGGCAGCGGGCAGGAAGGCGTAGAGGGGCGAGAGGATGAGGATGGGAAGGATGAACAGGGCAGCAAAGGCAATTCTAATCGGTTTCATGGGTACGTTCCCCCTAGCTGAAGTCTTGGGTCTTGTAGAGCTTGGCATACTGTCCACCCTTCTGCAAGAGCTCCTCATGGGTGCCACGCTCAACGAGTTCGCCCTTATCCAGGACAAGGATGGTGTCCGCCCCCCTGATGGTGGTGAGGCGGTGGGCGATGATGATGGCGGTACGACCGGTAGAGAGGCGTTCGAACGCCTCGACGATCAGCTCCTCGCTCTCGGTGTCGAGGCTGCTGGTCGCCTCGTCGAAGATCAGGATCGGGGGGTTCTTCAAGAAGACCCGTGCGATGGAGATCCGCTGCTTCTGCCCTCCGGAGAGGAGCGTCCCACGCTCCCCTACCTCGGTATCGAGCCCCTTGGGGAGGGAGCGGACAAACTCTCCGAGGTTGGCCGCATCGAGGGCCCGCCACATCTCCTCATCGGTGGCATCAACGCTGCCATAGCGCAGGTTCTCCCGGATGGAGCCATCGAAGAGGAAGATGTTCTGCTGGACAAAGCCGATGTTCTTTCTCAGCGAGCTCTGCCGCACATCGAGGATATTCTGGCCGTCGATGAGGATCCGCCCTGCCGTCGGCTCATAGAAGCGGGGAATCAGGCTTGCGAAGGTCGACTTGCCCGCACCGCTCTCCCCTACGATGGCGACGGTCGTCCCCCCCTCGATGGTGACATTGATGTTGCGCAAGATCATATCGGGGCTGCTCTCGTAGCTGAAATCGAGATCCTCGAAGACCACCGTCCCCTCTTTGATCTTCAGGGGCTTGGCGTCCTTGGCATCCTTGATCGCGGGATCCACGTCCATGACCTGGGCGAAGCGCTCGAAGCTTGCCATCCCCTCCTGCAGCTGCTCGGTGAAGTTGATCAGCCGGTCGATGGGGGGCAGGACCACCCCCACATAGAGGATGAAGGTGACCAGGTCGTAGGAGGCGACCTTGCCGAAGTAGATCAGGATGGCACCGCCTGCGATGGTGAAGAAGTAGTAGAGCTCGCGGAAGAAGCCGATGCCTGCGTGGTAGGAGCCCATGACCCGGTACTGGTCGACCTTGCTGTCGCGCAGCACGTCGTTGACCTGGTTGAACTTCTTCTGCTGGAAGGTTTCCTGTCCGAAGGACTTTACCTCACGGATTCCCGAGAGTGAGTTCTCCACGTTGCTGTTCACATCAGCGACCGTCGACCGTACCCGGCGGTAGGTCGACTTCATCTTGTGCCCATAGTGGATGCCGTAGAAGACCATGATGGGCAGGGGAATCATCGACACGAGTGCCAGCAGGGGGTTGAAGCTGAACATGAGGATGTAGGAACCGGTGATGGTGGCCACGCTGATGATCAGGTCCTCGGGGGCGTGGTGGGCCATCTCGGTGATCTGGAAGAGGTCATTGGTGATCCGGCTCATCATATGACCGGTCTTGTTCTTGTCAAAGTAGCCGAAGGAGAGCTTCTGCAGGTGGGAAAAGAGCTCACTGCGCATATCGGACTCCATCTTCACCCCGAGAATGTGCCCCCACGTCATGCGGATGTACTGGCACACCGCCATGATGACGTAGATGAGCAGCATCATGGCAAAGATGATGACCATATTGGAGAAGTTCCCCTCCGGGATCTCGACGCGCAAAAGCTGGCGCGTCAAGGTCGGCACGAGGATCGAAAGGAGGCTTGCGATGACCGCAACCCCCATATCGAGGAAGAAGAGGCCCTTGTAGGGGCGGTAGTAACTGATGAAACGTCTGAGCATCCTACTTCTTTCCCTTCCCAAAGAGGCGTGAGAAGAAGTTCTTCTTCACCTCCTTCTTGGCGGGCTCCGCCTTCACCTCGCTCTTGGCCGGCTCTGCAGCCTTGGCAGGCTGTTGGGCGGGCTTCCGCTTCTGAGACGGAGGAGTCTGCTCCTTGGCCCTGGGCTTTGCAGGCGGTGGGGTGCTCTTGACAGGAGCGGCAGCGGGAGCACCGCTCTCCTTCTGGTACTGCTCCTTGTAGTATGCGAGGCGCTCATCGAGGGAGAGGGCCTGGATCTGTGCATATGACTTCGAGCGAGCACCGCTCCTTCGCTGTTCATTCGGCCGACCCTTCCCCTGCTGCCGCTCTGGCCGCGGGCCGCCCTTGGGGGCTGGACGCGGGCCACTCTTGGGTGCCGGACGTGGGCCGCCTTGGCCCCTGCCACCACTGCGGGGGCGACCGGACGAGGAGGAGGGGCGCCGGGCGCCGCCGCCTCGAGTCGGCCTCCGGTCGGAGGCAAAACTGTACTCATCGCTCCTGACCAGGTCCCTGAAGCTCTTGTGGGCACTCTTGTCCTCGATCTTGGCGACTTCGTCCATATCGGGCCAGACCACCGGGATCTTCATCTGGATGAAGGATTCGATCGCCTCGAGGTTGAAGACGTACTCCTCGTCGGCCAGCGTGATGGACTTGCCGCTCTTGCCTGCACGGGCGGTACGGCCGATCCGGTGAACATAGCTCTCATAATCATCGGGGATGTCGTAGTTGACAACCATCTCCAGGTCATCGATCTGCAGGCCCCGAGCGGCGACATCGGTGGCCACCAGGAAGTTCAGCGAGCCATCCTTCATCCGATCGATGGTCTGGAGGCGTTGGGACTGGACCATATCACCCATGAGGTACTTGGCCGGGTAGCCGTTGAGCGAGAGGCGCTTGGCAACCTCGATGCACCGGGCCTTGGTGTTGGTGAAGATCAGGCAGTTGCCCGGGTTGTGCTCCTTGAGGAGGTAGAGGAAGAGGCCGAACTTCTCCGCCTTGGAGATGTGGTAGAGCTCCTGGGTGATCAACTTGACGGTGATCTCCTCCGGCTCGACCTCGATTTCGGCGGGCTCATTCATGAACGACCAGGCGAGGTTGCGCACCTTGGTGCCCAGCGTCGCCGAAAAGAGCATCGTCTGCCGCTCGGTGCACGGCCTGAGGAGGCTGAACATCCGCTGGATATCGGGGTAGAAGCCCATGTCGAAGAGGCGGTCCGCCTCGTCGATGACGAAGATGTCAAACTGCCTGAAGTCGATCTTGTGCATCTTCTGGTAGTCGAGGATCCGGCCGGGGGTAGCGACGAAGATGTCACACCCCTTCTCGATGAGCTCATCCTGCTTGCCGTACCCTACCCCGCCGTAGAAGGCGCCCACAACCACGTCGGGCATTGAGGCTGAGAGCTGTCTCGTATCCTCCTCGATCTGGACGGCGAGCTCCCGGGTGGGGGCTATGATCAGGGCCTTGGGATTAGACTTGCCTGCCGCGCGGGCCTTGGCCGCAGCCTCAAGGATTGTCAACACGTAGATAGCGGTCTTTCCGCTGCCGGTCTTGGATTGGACCATCACATCCTGCCCCGTCAGACTGACGGGCAGGACCTTCTCCTGTACCTCGGTACAGTCGCTGAAGCCTGCTGCCTCAACACCTTTGAGCACCTGCTCACTTAGGGATAATTCTGTAAATTTCATTGGTTTAATGCCTTTATAGTTAATAGCTTATCTTTACGGTTGGGGAGCCTGGGAAAGGCTCCCTTCAAAGATAGATGAAAACACCACTATTGTCCACCTTAGGGTGGTCACTAGCTCAAACAAGCTCCCAGGAGCGAACCAACGTCTTGATGGCAAGGGTTCGTTCGTAGGAGCCGATGAAGGACATGGAATCGACACTCTTGAGGGGCATCGCCGCCATGCTGGTCGCTGAGATGAAGAGCTCGTCATAACACCCCGAGAAGAGGTCCTCGACCTGCACCGCCTCATAGGCCACCGAAATACCGAGGACACCACAGGCGCGGATGACCTGCTCGCGGGTGATCCCCAGAAGCACCTCGTCATCGGGGGCGGTATGGAGCACCCCCTCACGGAATGCGAAGAAGTTGGAGCGTGTCCCCTCGAGGATATGGCCATGGCGATTGACGAGCAGGGCCTCGAAGCACCCCTGCTGGTTCGCATCGGCGAGGGCCATGTAGTTGAGCAGAAGGTTGCCGGTCTTGCAGGAGGGGATGAGACGTTCCCCAGAGTAGGTCGTCGCCCCCACCCCGTCGCTGTAGTAGGAGGAAGGATAGGAGAGGATCTTGCTCGCGAGGATGAAGAGGAGAGGCTCTTCACCCCCATAGAGCTGGATGCGGATGGTCGCCTCATCAATCCCATCACAGGCGATGAGGTCGGCTACCCAACCGGCTATCTGCTCTTCGGTGAACGGATGGACCAGGGCGATGCCCTCACAGGATCTGGCCAGGCGCTCAAGGTGGTCACCGAGGTGGACGGGATGGGCGTTCACTACCCGGATGGATTCGTAGGTGGAAAACCCGTACTGCACGGCACGGCTGGTCACCGGTACGGTGGCTTCTTCAGACGGGATCACGGCCCCATTGCGTATGGCATGCCTCCCGATCATCGACTCTCGATTCATGGATACTTTATCAACTCCCTGGGTTTACTGCCGTTTGGCGGGCCTACATACCCCATCTCTTCCATCTGCTCGACAAGGCGGGCAGCTCGGTTATACCCGATCTTCAGTCGTCTCTGCAGGTATGAGGCGCTTGCGCTCTTGCGCTCGACGACGATGGCAAGGGCCTCCTCCATCAACGCTTCGTCATCGTTGATGTCCACGCCCTCACCCGGTCCGTCACCGCTGGCCTTCGGCTCATCATCCTCGAAGAAGGACTCGTCGATATAGTCCGGCTCTCCCTGCTTGGAGACGAAGGCGACGATATCCTCCACCTCCTGATCGCTGAGGAAGGAGCCCTGGATACGCACCGATGCCGGTTCACTGCTGCTTTGGTAGAGCATGTCGCCGCGTCCGAGCAGCTTCTCCGCCCCCATCTCATCGAGGATGATCCGGCTGTCGGTGGAGCTGGTCACGGCAAAGGCGATGCGGGTGGGGATGTTGTTCTTGATGACTCCGGTGATGACGTCCACCGACGGTCGCTGGGTGGCCAGGACCAGGTGGATTCCCACCGCACGGCTCATTGCCGCCAAGCGGCTCACCTTCGTCTCCATCTCCTTGCCCACCAGATGCATCAGGTCGGCAAACTCATCGATGATGATGACGATATAGGGCAGCTTCTCCCTCGCCAGCGCATTGGCCTTGATCTTCTCGTTGTAGCCGACGATGTTGCGCACCCCGATGGACTGCAGGAGGCGATAGCGGCGGTCCATCTCATAGAGGGCGAAGTCCAGCGCCTTGAGCGTCCGTTTGGCATCCGTTATAACCGGCGTCAGCAGGTGGGGGATGCCGTTGTAGATGTTCAGCTCGACAATCTTGGGGTCGACGAGGATCAGGCGCACCTCGCGCGGACTGCGGGTATAGAGGATTGAACAGATCAGCGAGTTGACGCACACACTCTTTCCGCTACCGGTCGAACCGGCGATGAGCAGGTGCGGACTCTTCATCACATCGATGACGACTCCCCGGTTGAGCAGGTCACGCCCGAGGACCATCGGCACGCCCAGCTCGGGCTTGAGGAAGCCGAGCATCTCCCGAAAACCGATGATATCGCGCTTGGCGTTGGGGATCTCGACACCCACGGCACTCTTGCCGGGGATCGGGGCAACGATACGGACCTGGGTGGCGGCGAGGGCAAGAGCGATGTTGTCCGCAAGGTTGGCGATCGAATTGACCCGCACCCCGGGGGCGGGCAGGAGTTCGAACATCGTGACCGTCGGACCACGCACGATATTGGTCAGCTCGACGCTGATAGAGAACTGAGCAAGGGTCTCCACCAGGAGCTCTCCCCGCTTGATGGTCACGGCGTCGACGACATCACCGATCTTCTCATAGGCGCTGAGCATCGACTCAGGGGGGTACTTGTAGCCGATCTTGCCACGGTTGAGCAGGGCACTCTTGCCCTCTGCCCGTACCAACCCCCCGATGCCGCTCGAGCTCTCGAGGAGATCTTCCTCATCGTCATCAACCGGGGTACTCTCAACAGCCGGCTCAGCCACCGGTGGACGCCGGACGGGGGCTGCAGGCCGCACCGGTTCGGTGGGCTCGCTTACCCGCTCCCCTTCGACAGTCGCCGCGATGACGCGCTCCTTGACAACCATCGGCTCATCACGGCGTACCCCGGCATCGACGGGTGGGGCCACACGCTCCTTGGCCACCACCGGCTCTTCGTGGCGCACCTCCTCACGGGCAACCGCTTCGACGAGCATCCCCTTTGCCCTCCCCTTCGGTCGCGGCGTCTCCTCCTTCGCCTTCTTGGACGGCTTGCCGATCGCCTCGAGGGCGCCGACCAGGAAGCCGGAGAGGTGCTCCTCCTTCTCGGCTATCGGCTTGACGTTGAGCTCCTGCTGCTTCTGTTCAAGGTAACTGACCCCGTTGTTGCGCTTGCGCTCCTCATTGAGGGTATGGAGCGCACTCGTCGAGAGCCTGCCGAGGTCGGGAACGCTCTCTGTAGTCTCCGCCCTCTCATACACAGGGGTATGGGGACGGGAGAAGCTCTCCATCGCCGGGATATCGACAACGGCAAAGGGCGATGGTTCCTCCGTCGCCTCGGCCTCGATTTCCATCGTGCCCGGTGCCTGTGCCGTGCCCTGCTTTTTGGGTTTGCTGCGTGGCTGTTTTACCTGCGTCTTCACCGGCTTGGAAGCCTTCTCTCTCTTTTTCCTCTTTCGCTCAGTGCTCAGGCTCTTCATATGAGAGAGTGCATCGGCGATGAGCACCGCAGCGATGAAGAGGGCCATCTCGGCAAGGAAGGCGATGACCACCTTCAGCGATGCTCCCCGCCACCCATCGGAGGATTGGAGGAGCTGTGCCGCCACATAGGGTCGGCTCGATTCCACCACCATATGGCTGAGGGTATAGAGGGTATAGGCCATCACCACCACAAGGGGGATGAGCAGATAGAAGACACGCTTGCCACGGCGTATGGCTATGATCATGGCAAAGAGGCCGAAGAGGATGATTGGCAGGGGCACCAGGCCCCAGGCTGAACCATCGGCAGCGAAGGAGACGTAGTCTCCGGCGACCTGCAGCAGAGTGGAGAGGAGGGCATTGTCCGTGCCGATGAAGGCCGTGGCGACGAGAGCCGCCGAGGCGATGGCCAGAACCAACACCACGATAGCCATAACCTGCGATACCCTTCTCTTACGTCCTGCCATTACCTGCCTCCCCGCTGATGGTATCAAATCTTTTGCAGAAGGCAAAGTGTCCGTTCAGCATCGAGCCGCGGGACCACAATATCCCTGATCTCACCCTGCCAGCGGCTCTTGCACTGCCTTTCGACAGCGCGCAGTTCCTCCTCCACCTGGGTGCGTTGACCTTTGTAGGCACAGACCCAACCACCGTCAACCACTATGGGGGCGACGAGGTCGAGGATCTCCACCAGCGGGCGGAAGGCACGGAAGGTCACGACATCAAACTGCTGCCTCACCTCTTTGAGGTCCCGGTCGATGATCTCTACCCGGGGTCCCAGGTGGGTGGCGACAAGCGCCGAGCGCAAGAAGCCCACCCGCCGCTGCATCCGCTCCACCAGCGCCACCGTCGCATCGGGGAGGGCGATGGCGAGGGGGATGCCGGGCAGGCCCGCCCCACTGCCGAGGTCGGCGATGCGGCTGCCCCCGCTCCCCTTGAGCAAGGCCTCGATGGTCGCCTTCGCACTGAGGCTGTCGAAGATGTGGCGGATGACCAACTCCTCCCCTGTGGCTGCGACAAGCTTGTAGACCGGGTTGAAACGTTCGATCTCGGCGATGTAGCGTTCGAGCTGACTAACCTGCTCTCCATCAAGGTCGAGAGAGAGGGAGGAGAGGCCCTCACGGATCAATGCGTTATACACGCCCCCCTCCCCGCCTGAGGTGGACGATGAGGATTGCCACATCACTGTTGCGTACCCCGCCGATCCTCGAGGCCTGGCCCACCGAGAAGGGGCGGACCACTTTCAGCTTCTCCCGCCCCTCACTGCTGAGCCCCTCGACCGTGTCGTAGTCGAAGCGGGGGTCGATCTCCATCGCTTCCAACCGTTCGAAACGATCGACCTGCCGCTGCTGGCGGTCGATGTAGCCGGCGTATTTGACGTCCAGCTCCACCTGGTAGAGCGTCGGCTCATCAAAGTCAGAAAGCCCCTCGACCGTCTCCTTGAGCACATCGATGGTGATCTCGGGCATCTTCAGGGCAGCAAGGGCATTCTTCTCCCGGTAGCTCCGCGCAGCCAGGAGGTCCTTGACCGCTTCGATGCGGTCCAGCTTCTCCTCAAGCCGTGTGAGCTGTTCATCTCGTTGGAGGCCTACCTCCCACCCCTTCCGGGTCAGGCGCTGGTCGGCGCTGTCATGCCTCAGGTTCAGCCGATACTCCGCCCGGCTGGTGAACATCCGGTACGGCTCCTTCGTTCCCACCGTCACCAAGTCGTCGATGAGGACGCCGGTATACGCCTCGTTGCGCCCAAGGACCAGGGGCTTCTCACCCTTGAGCTTCTGGGCTGCGTTGATCCCGGCGATCAGGCCCTGGCAGGCCGCCTCCTCGTAGCCGCTGGTCCCATTGGTCTGCCCGGCGATGAAGAGGCCGTCCACGAGCTTGCTCTCCAGCGAGGGGTAGAGGGAAAGCGGATCGATGTAGTCATACTCGACCGCGTAGCCGGGACGCATGATCTCTGCATCCTCAAGGCCCCTGATCGAGTGGATGAAGGCGTGCTGCACATCCTCCGGCAGTGAGGAGGAGACCCCGTTGAGGTACATCTCCTGGGTGCCGATCCCTTCGGGCTCGATGAAGATTTGGTGGCGGTCACGCTCGGGGAAGCGCACCACCTTGTCCTCGATGGAGGGGCAGTAGCGTGGCCCGATACCGCTGATCTTCCCCCCGTAGAGGGGAGAGCGGCCGATGTTCTCGCGGATGATGCGGTGGGTCTCTTCATTGGTCCAGGTGATGTAGCAATCCTCTGAGGGGCGGTCCACACTCGTATAATCGAAGCTGAAGGGAGCCATCACGCGATCACCCTCCTGCACCTCGACAGCGGAGAAGTCAATGGAGGAGCGTCGGACCCGGGATGGGGTGCCGGTCTTCATCCGCCCTACCGGAAAGCCCTTTGCGCGCAAGGCGGTGCCCAATCCAATGGCTGCCTGCTCCCCAAGGCGTCCGGCCGGGGTCTCCCACTCCCCGATGAAAATTTTCCCCTCCATGAAGGTGCCGGTGGTGAGCACGAGCACCCGGCTTGAAATGTGGTGTCCCCGCTCGGTCACGATGCCCTGGTAGCGCTTCTGCTCCCTGTCGAGGGTGAGGTCGACCACCGTATCCATGAAGAGGGCGAGGTTGGCCTGGGCCTCGAGTGTCTCCTTTGCCAGACGATTGTAGGTGAACTTGTCCGCCTGGGCACGGGGGGCCTGCACAGCCGGCCCCCGTCTGCGGTTGAGGATCCTGAACTGGATCATCGAGCGGTCGATGAGGTGGGCCATCTCGCCGCCGAGGGCGTCGATCTCCCGCACCATATTGCCCTTGGAGAGCCCACCGATGGCTGGATTGCATGACAAGGCGCCGATGGTATCGAGGCGCTGGGTCACCAAGAGGGTCGAAAACCCGATCCGGGCAAGGGCCAGCGACGCCTCGATCCCGGCATGCCCCCCTCCCACTACTATTGCATCATAGTCCATCTCATTTACCTACACAGAATCCGCTGAAGATTCGATCGAGGATGTCGTCACTGCGCACCTCACCGGTGAGCTCACCGAGGTTCGTCAGCGCCTCGGCCAGTTCAACGGCAACCACATCGAGTACGTCGACCGAGTCGCTCAGCTCCAGGGCACGGACCAAGGCGCCCTTCGCCCCTTCAAGGAGCCGCCACTGCCGCTCCCCCTCGATGACCAGATCCCCCTCCCCGATATCGGGCAGTGAGCGCTTGAGGCGATCCTCGACCGCCTTGAGCAGTCGATCCACCCCCTCCCCGCTCTGCGCACTGATGGCAAGCGTATCGGCGGCGGGACGGACCAGATCGCTCTTGTTGTAGACGACAAGGGTACGCCCATCCTCGGCGGGAATATGGCCGAGGTCGGTCGAATCGACGAGGTAGATGATCAGGTCCGCCTCCCCGATGAGCCGTTCGGTGCGCACGATCCCCTCCTGTTCGACCAGATCCTCGCTCTCCCTGAGCCCCGCGGTATCGTAGAGGCGGATGGGGATTCCCCCTACCTCCAGATCCGCCTCGATGTAGTCTCGTGTCGTCCCCCGATAGGGGCTGACGATTGAACGCTCCTCCTTGAGCAGGAGGTTGAAGAGGGAGCTCTTCCCGACATTCGTCGAGCCCGCGAGGACCACCTTCGCCCCGCTCTTGTAGAGGCGGCCGATCTGGTAGGTGTCGGCCAGCGACCCGATTGATTCGATCAGAGTGGCAAGCGCGTGGCGGGGGAAGACGAACTCATCCAGCTCATCCTCGCTGTAATCAAGCTGTACCTCGACTGCGGCCAAGAGGGTGAGCAGGCTCTCCTTGAGCTCATCGATGCGCTCTCTCAGCCGCCCCTCGAGGCGCGAGAGGGAGAGCGAGCGCGAGCTCTGGCTCACCGAAGAGATGAGCTCCTCGACCGCTTCGGCCTGGGTGAGGTCGAGGCGGCCGTGGATGAAGGCACGGAAGGTGAACTCCCCCGCTTCGGCGCTGCGCATCCCGATCCTGCCCAGGAGGGAGAGGATTGCCTGGATGACGGCGATCGAGCCGTGACAGGAGATCTCGATTGCCTCCTCCAAGGTGTACC
>Ga0265295_1004952_pt1 | contig 17483 bp, 19 predicted proteins | sample Munlansysbiofilm_FD_192503 | JGI IMG/M metagenome (GOLD analysis project Ga0265295, IMG submission 192503) | Leachate microbial communities from a municipal landfill in Southern Ontario, Canada - Methane capture system biofilm | ecosystem: Engineered > Solid waste > Landfill > Unclassified ...
TCAAAGTACCATTTTCACCGCATTTTTAAAGCCGTAACGGGAGAAAATATCGGCGATTTTATTGCTCGGGTGAGGCTGGTTTATTCGGCTTGGAAGCTCAAAACTGAGCCTAAGATCACCGATGTGGCGCTCTCGTGTGGGTTTGAAACCAACGCCTCTTTTTCTAAAGCGTTCAAAAACCGTTTTGGCGTGAGCCCGCGTGCGTATGCGACGATGCTTAAAGCGAAAAAAGGAGTGGTGATGCTAAAACCTACCATGGTCGAGTTTAAGCCTTTGAGTGTTTTTTCTGTGCGAAAAACGGGTGCATATGAAACCTCTTCATGCGAGGCATGGAGTGTTTTGATGGCGTTTGCGTATGAGCAAAAGATGAAGTTTCGCAAAAATATTATGGGCAAAACGACGATGCACTTTGGCATCGGGCACGATAACCCCAGCCTTGTCGAGCAAAATTTACTGCGTTACGATGCGTGCATTACGTGTGAGGATGAGAGCATTGAGCCTAAAGGCGAAGTCTTTAAAAAGGTACTTGAGGGTGGTAAATGCGCGGTGTTTTTGCACAAAGGAGCGTATGAAAATCTCAAATTAACCTACGCGCAGATCATGGATTGGGTGGTTGGTGAGGGTGTTGGGCTTCGTGACGCGCCTTTATTTGAGAAGTACCTCAACCGCGACCCAAGGCGTACGAAACCTGAAAATTTACGGACTGAGATTTACGTGCCGATAGTGTAATTACCCCACTACGAACGAGGCATAGCCTACCACGCGCGAGGCGTCTTGGGTGCGATCAAAACTGGTGCGATAGTCTAAAAAGTAGGGTTTAAGTCCAAAGTTTGGCGCACTTTGCACCAGTGCTTTTACGCCCGTGAGTCCACAGGCTTCACAGCCGTGCGAGAGACCTTGGAGGCTAAGCCGTGAGATAGCGTCGATGCACGTTTGATCGAGCGCGTTGGCGCGTTCTTGCGTGTAAAAATGGCTTAAATCGGTGCTAATGACAAGCAAGGTTTGCTCTTCGCGAAGTACGGCGTCGATGAGGCGTGAAAGCTCCGTATGCGCAAGGTCGCCGTAGACAATTTCGACGACTTTGGCGTGTTTGAAGTAGTGACGGATGAAGGGCATCTGCACTTCGGTGGAGTGCTCTTCGTGTGCATTGGGGTGAAAATCTAAAAAAGCAAACTCTTTTTGGAGCGTATGAGCGTACGTAAGGTCGATTTCCAGCTCGCCGCAGGGCGTGTGATACGCCTCGTACAACGCGACGGAAGCACCGGCAATGTAGACGCGATGACTAGGACCGATGACCACGACACGTTTGATGTCGGGGCATTTTAAAGCGGCATAGCGGTAGGCAAGATTGGCGGTGTAGCCACTGTAAATGTAGCCCGCATGCGGTACGATAAGTGCTTTTGGCGAAACGTCGAAAGTCGGTTTGGAGGCTGCTTGATTAAAGTGCTCGATATAGCGTTGGATTTCAGCGCAACTTTCGGGGTAAAACATGCCGGCGACGGCCGATTTTCGTTTAGTCATCAAAAACTCCTGCGAGTTTGGTGTGGCATTTTGGACAGCATCCCTCGATCAAAGAGTTTGCCGTGACTTCAAAGCGGTGACGCTCGATTACAACGTTTTGACATGTAGCGCATCGTGTCGGATTTTCGCGTTCGACGTTGCCGACGTAGACGTGTTTAAGCCCTGCATTTTTGCCAAGGGTTTGCGCACGCTCTAAGGTTTGCATCGGTGTCACAGGCAATGAGAGCTCGTGATAATCGGGATGAAACGCGCTGATGTGCCATGGGGTCTCTTCGCCTAACTCTTTAGCGATAAACGAAGCGACGGCAAAAAGCTCTGCGTCCGAATCGTTACATGCCGGAATGATCAGCGTCGTGATTTCGACCCAAAGACCGTTTCGTTTGAACTGTTTGAGGTTTTCCAAAACGACGTCCAACGAGCCGCCGAGGACTTTTCGGTAGTAATCGCGGTTGAACGATTTGAGATCGACGTTGACCGCGTCGATGACGCCTTTCATATCGTCGATGACTTCAGAGGATTCAAATCCGTTGGTTACAAAAATGTTTTTGATGCCTTTTTGATGCGCTAAAAGAGCGATGTCGTGGGCATACGGATAAAAAATGCTCGGTTCGTTGTAGGTGTACGCGATGGAAGCACATTCGTATTTGAGTGCCGTTTCTACGATGTGTTCGGGAGTGATTGCTTCTTTAACATGTAAGGTTTTTTCTTGGGAAATACTCCAGTTTTGGCAAAACGGACATTTAAAATTACAGCCGATCGTTCCCAAAGAGAGTGCCCTCGTGCCCGGTAAAAAGTGGTAGAGCGGTTTTTTCTCCACGGGGTCTACATGTAACGCCGCGGGATGAGCGTAGACGAGATTTTGGATGACGCCTTGTACGTTTTTATTCACGCCGCAGATGCCGCTTTGTCCCTCTTTGAGACGGCAATAATGCGCGCAGAGCAAGCACACCAGACGAGAACCTTCCGCTTTAAAGTAGGTCATTATTTTACCTTTTCAACCTTGTAACGCCAAATATCGGGATGCTTTTCTAAACACCCTGCTTCCAGTCCCGCTTTTTGGCAAAGGTGTGAAAAAAAGAGTTCAAAGTCGGGCAGTTGTTCCCACACTTGGGGCAAAAAGGTCGCTTTTCGCCCTGCTTTTTGCAAGATGATGCCATCTTCCCCCACGCAAATTTTCGACTTCAACTCTTCAACGTCACGGTACGCAACCGCTTCGGGCGCACTCAAAAGGGAGACTTCAATCTTGACATGTAAAAACTCTTCAGGGCTCAGCGGGTAAAAACGCGGGTCATCAAATGCCGCGGCTTTGGCGTTATGGATTAGATCGTCTAAAAAAGGTCGATGCGCAACGAGCGAGCCGATACAACCGCGAAGTTGTCCGTACAGAGTGAGGGTCACAAACGTCGCTTTCGCTTCGGCAAATTCGGGGTTTTGTTTGAGCAGTGCGCTGGTATCGATCGTCGAAGTGTGCTCTAAGCCGTCTTGGATAGCCTGTTTGGCAATAGCCAGAATCACGTTTTGCATGGTCTCTCTTTTCAAAAATGATGAAAGAAGTCTTATCGGTACAATTATAGGATAAAATGGCTGATGCAGATACCAAAACGTGTTGACATGTCAAACATTAACACTGTTTTGCTAGACTATCGTATGAAATTTGAGGAGCAGTGAATGAAACAATGGATGGCTATCGTGATGGGTGTCGCTCTTTTTTCAGGGTGCAGTATGAATTGGAATTTTTGGAGTCAAAAAGCACCCGAACCCGCTAAACAAGAGGCAAAAGCGGCAGATGTTCGTTTCAAATTACAACCGACGGTTTTGATGTACGAGCTCGATATTGCCGATCGCCCGTATAAAAACATGGGCGAAGTGAGTGCTAGCGTCACCAAACTCAACCCGTGGGGAGACGAGCCCAAACAAGCCGACGTTGAAGCCAAGCTCAAAGAAGAAGCTCTCAAAAAAGGTGCGGACGCGCTCATCTTCGTACGCTACGAAAAGCTCGGTGTCTCGTGGAATCGACTGAACGGCATTGAGGGCAAAGCCCAAGCCGTTAAATTTACGCATTACTAAACGATGCGCAATTTTGTACTATCGTGAAAGTGCAAAATTGCGTTATACTTGTGCTATGAAACTTCCACTTCTTAGCGATACGGCGTTTGAAAATATCGCCGATTCGACCGATAACTTCGCGTTCCATTTTCACGACACCTACACGATCGGGCTAACGCATCGAGGGTTATTTACGTCGCATTACGAGCACCGAATTATTCCGGTGTACGAACACACCGCGCGCATTATCAATCCGGGCGAAATTCACGGCGGAGAGTCGCATGCGTGGCAATACACCAATTTCTATCCCGACGCCGAGCTTTTAAGCACGCTGTACGAGCAGATGTACGGTGAGAAAAAGATGCCGATTTTCGAGCGACATATCATCGAAGACGAAGCACTTTTTAGACATCTTATCGCCTTTTTTCAAGCCGTTTACACCGATGAAGCCGCGATGGTCGTGGAGTCTCGACTCATTGACGCGCTTGGCTATTTGATCGCGCATTATGCACGAAAAGCGGCACCCTACCCGCCGACATGTCACGAGCCTAAAGCGATGTCGACGGTCATCGAGTACATCCACGATAACATCGAAACGGACATCACGTTAAACGCACTCGCCAAAACCGCACATGTGAGCAAATACCATTTTCTCAGGCTGTTTAAAAACCATACGGGACTGACCCCGCATCAGTACATCATTGCCAAACGCGTTTGCAAAGCCAAAACGTTGGTGATGCAAGGCGAGGCACTTTCGCATGTCGCGTTGGAAGCGGGCTTTAGCGACCAGTCACATTTTATCCGAGCGTTTCGCAAGATCTACGGCTATTCGCCCAAGACGTTGCAAAAAAGCAATTTTATTCTATAACTTCTCCATGTAAAAACGGTACACTTCACGCAAGGAGCTTGCTATGGCACATAAAAATCTTTTTTTCTTTTTACTCTTTCTTGCGATGGTTGCATGGGGCGGTTCGTGGGTAAACGTCAAAATCATAGGACATTACGTCGGGGCTTACGAGATGATTTGGTTGCGTTTTGGCATTACCGCCGTTTCGATGGTTCCGATCATTCTTTGGTTAAAACACTCGTTTAAAATCGACCTTAAAAGCTTCGGTTTGGTTGTTTTGGTCTCGGTGACGCTCATTTTGTACAACAAATACTACTATCTCGGTACGAAATTCGGTACGGCGTCTTTGGGCGGTGCGATGGTTACGACGCTGATTCCGATTTTGACGTTTGTCTTTTTAGCGATTTTGAGAACGAAAAAAGTCACGCGCAAAGATGCGTTTGCGTTGATGATAGGCGCGCTTGGCGTTTTAACGATGTTGCACATCTGGACGTTTGATCCGGCGCATATCTGGGTGATCCACAACCTTTACTTTTTGCTGGCGGCGATTTTGTGGGCGGTGCTCACGATTATCAGCTCCAAGTCGACCAAGATTTCGCCGATCGTGTTTACGTTTTACATGTACGTCGTTACGGTTGTGCTCGATTGGGTTTTTTTTGCCGATATCGGCGCGTTGCCTTTTGCGTCGTTCGATCGTGTTTTTTGGATCAATATCGCGTTGATTTCACTCGCCGCGTCCACGTTTGCCAATACCATCTATTTTTTAGGCATTGAAAAACTCGGTGCCGCGGAAGTGAGTTCGTTCGTCTTTTTCGTGCCCTTCTCCGCCATTATTTTAAGTGCGCTCTTTTTGGACGAGAAGCTGGACGTTTTTATCATTTTAGGAACCGTTTTGACGCTTTATGCGGTTAAATTGCTCAACAATATTACAATTTTAAAGCGACGCCGAAAAAACGTTGAATAGCCTCAAAGTGGCGCTCAAGTCCCTCAAAACTGTGAGTGCCGCCCTCTTCGACGATCATCTTTGCCCCTTCTAAAACATCAAACGCCTCTTCGTAGTCGAGCACCTCATCGCCTTTTTGAAGCAAGACAAAGAGGTTTTTGAGATCGGGCTCTTCGATCTCGTAACTCTCTAGCATTTCAACATGTGAAGCGTTCCACTCATACGCCGAGTTATCGTAATAATTGACTCCGTGTCCGATGGCGCGATCTAAAGTTTCGGGTGCATTGATCGCGGGATTAATCAAAACGGCTTTGAGATGATACTTATCGCTCAAATAAAGCGCGTAATACCCGCCCAAAGAAGAACCTATCAAATAAACCGTTTCGTTCGCGAGATACGACTCGATCAATTCGTCAAGCGTGTGAATCGCAAGATCGGGAATCGTTGGCAAGGATGGCGCAATAAAGCGAATGCCCTTTTCGTGAAAATGCACACGCAACAATTTTGCCTTGTTCGCTTCTCCGCTAGAGCCGAATCCGTGAATGTAAATAATCATAAACGCTCCTTTAAAAGTTCATTTTCGTATTGTATTCAAAACCCAATTAATAACACCGTAGCGGCTTTTGATTTAGGCGTGATTTTATATAATTCGCACACGATAACAGGCGGAAGAAGGCAAAACAACATGGAAAACAGTGAGGTCATCGACAGTGTTTGCACGTATTGCGGTGTGGGATGCGACATCGCGGCAAACGTCAAAAACAATCAGATTGAAAGTATTTTCGCCCATGCCGAGGGCGTGGTATCCGAGGGAAAACTCTGCGTCAAAGGCAAGTACGGCTACGAATTTTTAAACGCGCCCGACCGGCTCAAAGTGCCGCGTATTAAAAAAAAGTTTTTAAAAGAGAACCCAAAAATCGCCCAAGCGATAGCCTCGAGACTCCGATCGCTCGATCAAACGTGGTTTGAAACCGACTTGGAAGGCGCGACGACGGCGTGCGCGATGAAACTCCAAGAAGTGCAAAAACGCTACGGTAACAAAAGCATTTGTGCGATCGGAGGAGCGCGAACCTCGTGTGAAAGCTCCTATCTTTTACAAAAATTTACGCGCTTTACGCTCGGTTCGCCGCATGTCGATAACTGCGCGCGCATTTGCCACTCTCCTAGCCTTAAAGGTATGCGAACGACCATCGGCGAGGGTGCGGCGACCAATCCGTATAACGACATTTACCATGCCGAATTTATCGTCGTCATCGGCTCTAACACTACCGAAGCGCACCCGATCATCTCCAACCGCATCGTCGATATGGCGACCAAGCACGACAACCTTGCGGTGTTCGACGTCCGAGAGATTACCTTGCACCGTTTGGCAAAGTACAAAGGCATTATTCCGCACGAAGCCAATTTGCTGATTTTAAATATGATGGCGTACGTGATTATCACCGAAGAGCTTTACAACGAACATTTTATCGCCGATCGGACGCTGGGTTTTAACGACTTTAAAGAGCGCATTTTAAACGACCCGTTCGCCAATCCGAAATACTTCGAAAAGCTCGAAGGATACGAGTATTTGAGCAAGATGATCCCGAAAGTCGCACGCGAATACGCACTCAAAAAATCGATGATTTTTTGGGGTTTGGGCGTGACCGAACATGTCGACGGATCGTTTGCGGTTATGGCAATCACGCATTTGGCGTTGATGACGGGAAATATCGGCAAGCAAGGAGCGGGACTGATGCCGCTTCGCGGACAAAACAACGTTCAAGGTGCCTGTGATATGGGGATGTTGCCCTATTACGCTCCCGATTACCAAATACCCGACGAGATCGGATTGATGACGCCCGAATTGATCGACGAAATGATCGACGGGCGCATCAAAGCCGTGATCAATATGGGCGAAGATTTAACGCATGTTCATCCCAATACCTCTAAAATCGAAAAAGCGCTTCAAAAGACCGAATTGATCTTCGTGCAAGAACTCTTTATGACGAAAATCGCCGAATGCGCCGACATCGTCGTAGGCGTCAAATCCGCTTACGAAAAAACGGGCGTTTACATCAACGCCATGAGACGCCTGCACCTTTCGCAACCCTTGGTGCGAACCGATCTGCCCGATGATTGGGAAGTGATCCAGTTGTTAGAAAAAAAGATCAAAGGAACGTATGCCTACGCCGATTCGAAACAGATATGGGACGAAGTGCGCGAAGTGGCATACCGCCGTTTTTCGGGTGCGAGTTACAACAGACTGGAGCGACACCGCGTGAGAGGACTTCAATGGCCCGTTCATACCGAAGACACGCCCATTTTGCACCAGCTCGATTTTCGTACCGAGGACGGTTACGGACGTTTTCATTACCACGCGTACGAACTTCGAGGCATGGTCGAAGCGTTGCATGAAAAGCGTTTAAGCGGTTATTATTTGACGACCGGACGAACGCTGGCTTTGTACAACAACGCTTCGCAAACGTTGCGCTGTGAAAAGCTCGCCAAACGTTACGAGGAGACGGTGCTCTTGGTCAATGAAGCCGATGCGGCGGATTTTACAAGCGAAAGAGTCGTCTTAAAAACCGAATTCGGACAAAGTGCGCCTTTAAAAGTTCAATTAACCGACAAAGTTCGACCCAAAACGCTTTTTTGTACTTTTCATCACGCCGATGCCGACATCAACCGACTCTTCGGCGACCGATGCGACGTCTTCACGCTCACGGCGGCATTTAAGTCGATCAAGGTCGAAGTCGTCAACCTTTAAAACACTGCGTACGACACCGAAACGATCTTACTTAAAACATCGATTGATGCTAAGATCGTTTCGGTACGACGAATGTTTCTCGAAGTTTAGCGGTATACCTTAAAAAAAGTATTAACCTCGTTTTAATCTATTTTCACTATAATGTCTCCAATTCAAGACTTCGAGAAAAAAGAACTTCAACGAAAACCTACCGGATTTGGGATATCCTCAGTGAGTATGTAGGTTTTTACATACGATATTGACGGGTTGCTCCCCATTAAATTTTTATGTATACGAGTTTGTGCCGCGCCGCACTTTAAGTTTGTTTTGAAAAATTAATCACAACGGAAATACATTATGCAAACATTTGAATCTTTCGGTTTACACCAAGATATTCTCAAAGCTATTACCGAGGCCGGTTTTAAAGAACCGAGTCCCGTTCAACAACAAGCCATTCCTTTGGTTCTCCAAGGTCACGACATCGTCGCACAAGCCCAAACCGGCACGGGTAAAACCGCGGCGTTCGGTCTTCCGACCATGAGTATGATCGATGCACACCTTAATAAAGTCCAACTTTTAGTTATCACCCCTACGCGCGAACTTGCGACGCAAGTCAGCGACGAGCTTTATTCGCTCGGTCGTTTTTGCGGTATTAAAACCGTCACGATTTACGGAGGCAGTTCTTACTCCCGTCAAATCGGTTTGATCGAAAAAGGTGCTAGCGTCATCGTCGCCACTCCGGGACGAATGCTCGATCTTCTCAAAAACGGTAAATTACCCGGTTTTGCTCCCAAAATGGTTGTTTTGGACGAAGCGGACGAAATGCTCGATATGGGCTTTTTAGAAGACATTGAGGAGATTTTTACCTACCTTCCCAAAGAACGTCAAACGCTTCTTTTCTCCGCTACGATGCCAGATCCCATTAAAAAACTTGCGACAAAAATTCTACACGAACCGAAATTTGTAAGCATTACGCCAAAAGACCACACGACGAATGAAGATATCGAACAACTCTATTACGTCATTAACGAATACGAAAGAGACGATGCGATGATTCGTCTTTTGGATGCGCTTGAGCCTGAAAAAGCCATCGTTTTCTGTCGTACGAAAAAAGAGGTCGACCGCCTTTCAACGCAACTGATGGCAGTCGGTCACGCCGCCAAAGGCTTACACGGCGATATGGAACAAAACCAACGCGAAAGCGTCATTAAGGGCTTTCGTAATTCCCAAATCGAAATTTTAGTCGCAACCGACGTCGCCGCACGCGGTCTTAACGTTGCAGACATCAGCCACGTCTTCAACTACCACATGCCTTTTGATCCGGAAAGCTACGTTCACCGCATCGGCAGAACCGGACGTGCGGGTAAAAAAGGAACGGCGATTACGCTCGTAACGCCGATCGAATTTCACTCGATGCAACGTATCGGTAAAAAAGTCGGCTCAAAAATGGAACATAGAATGGTTCCAAGCCTTCGAGACGTTAAAGAAAACAAGCTCGTCAAAATTGCCGACGAGATCAAAAATGCCGAAGTTAACGACAGCGCAAGCAAACTTCTAGCCCTTTTGGAAGAAGAGATGGATATGTCGCAAATCGCGCTTAAACTGCTCTCTAACCTTCTACGCGAAAACAGTCCCGTAGGACCGGATAAAATCGGTTTGGATAAAAAAACACTCGAAAACGTCGTCAAAAACATCGAAGAGCGTGAAAACAGTCGCGGCAGAAGCGGCGGCAGACGCGATAGCAGAAGCGGCGGATACCGAAGTTCTTCACGTGAGGGCGGCGGCTACAGAGGCAGTCGTGAAGGCGGTTCACGCGATAGCGGCGGTTACAAAGGCTCACGTGAGGGCGGAAGCAAAGACGCGCGTCCTCCAAGAGGCGAAAGCCGTAACCCGTTTGCCAAAGAAGGCGGCGGATACAAAGGCAGTCGCGACGGCGGCGAGAGCAGAGCTCCGCGCGCACCCAGAGGAGACAAACCAAGCGGCGCACCGCGCTCTGACGCAGGTCGCGCGCCCAAAGCCGCGCCAAGAAACGCTTACAAAAAAGACTAATTTTTAAAAAGACGGCGTGAAATAATCACGCCGTCTCACCCTTTTATTTTTCTCGCTCAATCATCGCTTTAAGTGCTTCAACACCATCTGCATATTCTACTTTTTCAACTTGTTTATTTTTGAGTGTCACCACGGTAATGCCGTCGACTTTTGCTCCATTTTTCAAAGACGCGGCGATTGTTTCATCCAAAATGAGATTGACGCTATAGGGTTGTGTTTTAAGATCAGGAAGTGCAAACGTGTTGCGAATCACCACAGGCATAGGGCTGATGTCTGCTACAAACGCCACATGATGCGTCGTGAGATAATCCGCACTTTGCGCTCCAAGATACGCTTTAACGACATGCCCCGTATCTTTTGCGAACACCAAAATCAACGTATAAATCGAATCGTCCAGCGTATGTGCTTTTCCAAATTGATCAAAAAGGGTGTAGGAGATCGTCGAGCCAACGTTCAATCCATCGCTTAGCGACACCGAAGAAGTTTGCCCCGCATACGTATCTTTACCTTTCAACAAAAACAGCACTCCCGCCGCAACGACCAGAAGCACCAATACTCCTAACAATATTTTCTTCATATCAAACCTTATATGCTAAATTTACGGTGTAGTGTACCGCAACCGTTTCTCTTCTCTACACCCTATCAAATGCCAATTTAAGACCTAACAACCCCAGCACACTTCCTGCGATTCTATCGATGTATTTCTTCGTGCGCAAGTAAATCTTTTGTGCTTTTTGTGTCGATAACAGTCCGACAACACACGAGTACCACGAAGCATCAATGATAAAAGCGATGAGGCAGATAAACAGCGTTCCAAAAGGCGGTACCTCTTTTGGAAGCAGTGCCGCAAAGATACTTCCGATGATGATCGCCGTTTTTGGGTTGCTCATCTGTGTGGCAAAACCAAATAAAACAGCTTTAAAAAAACTCTTGGGTTTTTGCTCCAAACTAAGCGTGGTCTCTAAAGGTGTATCGGCATGTTTCCACATCTTATAGGCTAAATAGACTAGGTACATGCCTCCTGCTACTTTTAAAGCACCGTACAAAAAAGGCACGGTTTCTAAAATGGCATAGAGTCCAAAAATGGCTAAAAGTGAAAAGACCACAGCACCCATCCCCAAACCAATCGCCACGCCAAACCCCTCTTTGCGCGACTTTGAAACTGCCGTTTTGGCGATTAGGATAAAACTAGGTCCCGGACTCATCGTCCCTAACATAAATACCGTAGCAATCGCTAAAAGAAAAGCATATTCACCCATGGTTTGCCTTTACATGTAAAAATTTTGACCAGAATTTCGGCTTGTGAAAGTTTAGCACGCAAATGTAGATAGTCACCTAAGAGAGGTTGTTTAAATGGTTTTTTTGATAAAATTTCTTGGAAAGTATTTACATGTAAAGGAAATAAAGATAGAACAATGATACATAATATGGTATTTGTTATAGAGTATTATGATAAAGAAAACGATACATTTATAAAAAATGAATTGATTTCTCTATGTACGATTAAAGACGTAAAAAATATTTTGATGGAAGTTTATAATGATGAAAAACATATAGGTATTAGTGTGAATGATGAATATTTAGCGGGAAGCTACCCTATTACAGAGAAAGTAAAAGAAAAAATATATTTAAAATTTGGAATGGATGTGGATATCGAACATTATGATTGTTTTCTATCTCAAGAATATAAAAGTGCTTTAACAAAGAACAATAATATATAACTACTTTGAATAAATTACTCTTTCAAACGCTTACGAGATACCATCACGCCCTCATACCCTGTCGTTTTCACCGCTTCTAAAAATGTCTTATCGTCGATGCCATCTTTGGCGATAACGACGGCTAATTTCGTCTCCAATGTCACTTTGGTATTCTCCACGCCCTCAATGCTTTTGAGTGCTTTTTTGACTGCCGTTGTACACATCGGGCAGTGCATTCGTGCTACTTTGATGACTACTTCTTCTTTGGCAAAGAGCATCAACGGCAAAAGGAGTATCAACCATTTTTTCATTCTACATCCTGTATCAAAAAATTTGCCCATTCGGGGTAGAGCAATATCAGTAAAATCACCCCTAAAATCATCGAATAAAACCAGATATAACGCTTTCTCTTTTGAGGGTTACATGTAAAGGTATGATGCGCGTAAGAGCGCCATGAAAGCCACAAAACAAAGAGCGATAATAGGGAGAGTGGTATGCGAAAAGGGGTGAGGATTTCTAAGAAACTTAGAAATTCAAACGAGATTCCAAAGAGTAAAAACAGCAGTGGCGGCAGGCAACATGCAGTTGCCCCAACCGCTGAAAGCAATGCTGTTAATACACCTAGAATCTCTTTTTTCATCGCTTAGAGTTTTTCTTGTGAGACAAAACTGTACGCAAATGCCGCTGGTGCGTAGTAGTCTAAGACATCGTCTTCCACTTCCGCGTACGGGTATCCAAACATATTGAGTGGTTTTTGCGCTGGCGTTGGAGCAAGTACGAAGTCACGCGCGGTGTTGTAACCCATCCAGTTCATCTCCCAGTTGCCGAAGAAGTATTCACGAACCTCTTTGATAAGTGGGTCGTTTAGCGTCATTTTCTCGGTCAAGATGACTTTTGCAACATCGGCAGGATCGCATGGAACCCAACCCGCACCATCAAGGTAAAACTCTGCTCTACAGTGCTCGCCTCCCGTGATCTTCGCGAGTCCGTTTTCATCACTGCTTCCGCACGCTTTAGAGTAGCGAGAACTGCCTAAACGGATACCAAAGATCTCACGCGCAGGAACGCCCACACTTCGTAAAAGCGCGACAAAAACAGAGCTGATGTCGGTGCATTTTCCACCCATGATGTTTTGCTCGATCGCTTTGCCTGCATCACCCACGCCACACCCTACAACTGCGTTGTCACGGTACATATTTTCAGTGACCCATGCGTAGATCGCTTTGGCTTTTTCAAGAGGTGTTTTAGCCTCAGCGGTGATTTTAAGCGCTAACTCTTTCACTTTTCCGCTCGTTGGAATGTGCGCCGTTGGTTTGAGGTAATGTACGACATCTTTGGGGTATTTGGTGGAAGCGGTCGCTTTGCTAAGATCAGCATTGCGCTCATTGGTTGTGATGGTGTACGTGACTTCAAGCACTTTTTCACCGCCATTTTTCCACTCAGCGTAAAGTGTTCTAGCTTTATAAGCATTTTTGTCGGTCACATAAGCGTTTGTGGCATTGGAGCTAAATTTAAAATCGCTCACTTTTTGATAACTTGTCTCCTGAGGAAGCGGAACCCACAGTTTAGTCAAACCGTTTTTGTTTTCGTGTTTGAGGTTATAACTGTTTTTGACGAAAAAAATACGCGTTTTGCTCTTTGGCTCACTCGCTTCTAGGATCGAAACCTGAGGGAGGATGACCGAACTAGCCCCTAGAGCTACGCAGCCTTTCATAAACGTTCTTCTTTGCATAAAAGATCCTTACATGTAAAGTGGCACGAAGTGGGGAAAACATAAAAGCAGTCGAAAAAAAGGAGGTTACTGTTATGTTTATCTAAACCTTAGACATTGTGCATTGGAGGGATTCTACAGTGAGTTTGCTTAAAAAAACCGTTTGGAGTTTTTCTAAAAACGAAAACTCTAAACGGTTTAATTTGCTTAAGAAACGGTTGCGCTCTTATGGCTTTTGACGCTCTTTTTCTTAGCCGCGGCTAAGGCTTGTTTAGAAGATTTTTGCGTTGGTTTATGAGCTTTTGGCGTATTTTTCGATGCTACTTTTGATGCGGAATGCGTTGCATGTTTGACGTTTTTTTGAGGTGCTTTATGGGCTTTTTCTTTAACCGTATGTTTTTTGGTTTGAACCGTATCACTTGTAGTGCTACCGCTTGCATAAACGCCTGAACTTAATACTAAAAGACTGACTAAAACTGCGAAGAAACGTTTGAACATCTCTTTTTTTCTCCTTGCTAAAAAATAAAATCGCATTGTACTCCGATTTCATAAACAATGTGTCATTTCCCGTTTTTTTTCCTCACATCACAAAAATCTTTATGTAATCTTTAATTACTATAGTAAACATATATCAAAATTTTTATATAATTTAAAAGAGTGAACGCTTTTTGCTTACGAACATCAAAACTCAGTTTAAAGGATACCTCGATGCATTTTTTAGTTGTTGACGATAGCTCAACCATGCGTAGAATTTTGTGCAATACCATCAACAGTATCGGCTATACGACCACGGCCGCCGAAGATGGAATCGATGCACTGGAAAAAGCGAAAGATCAAAAATTCGACGTGATTATGACCGACTGGAATATGCCGCGAATGGACGGACTGCATTTGGTGCGAGCACTCCGTGCGATGGAAGAGTATAAAAAAACGCCGATTATTATGGTAACGACCGAGGGCGGAAAGCAAGAAGTCCTTACCGCAATCAAAGAGGGCGTGAACAATTATATCGTCAAGCCTTTCACGGCTTTTGTTCTAAGAGAAAAACTCAAAGACATCGTCTAAAAAGCCTCGGTTCTTCATACCGAGGTATCAAAATGAATCGTAAAGAAATTCTGCCCTTCCGCGTAAAGATAACTCAAACGAAACCCGTGCTTTTCGACAATCGCGTTTGCGATGTACAAACCAAGCCCCAAGCCGTTGCTCGATCCTTCCGTCGTGCGATTGAACGGGCGTGAAAAATCGCGACAACGCTCCAAAAGAGCTTCGCCGAAACTCCCCACCGTTAAAGCGTGTGCGTCGACATACACTTCAATCGCTTCGCTCGAATGCTTTAAAGCGTTGTCAAGCACGTTCTTAACCGCCGTCGCAAAGAGCTCAAAATCGACGTTTATTAAAGGAGCTTCTTCGTGATAGCGAAAGTGAATGCGTTTCGTATCGCACAACAGTAAATCCATCGCATGATCGAGCACGTCCACCAAACGATACTCCTTAGCTTCGAGCACCCATTCGTTGGAACTCAACTTTTCGATTTTTACCATTTCGCCCAAAAGCGTTTCCAAACGCTCGAAAATACGCTCCATCTGTTCTTGTTTCTGGCTGTTTTCCAAAGTGTTTGAGAGCAGTTTTCCTTTCATAATCGGCGTTTTGAGCTCGTGAAGGATATTGCGTAGAAAAAGCGTTCGCGCCTCTTTTAACATGTGAATCTTTTCCATCGCCAAGTTAAACTCGACCGCGATTTCGCCTAACTCGTCTTCGCTTTCAATCGCGATAGGGTGAAATTTTTTTCGTTCGCCCACATGCCGAATGTCGCTTTTCAGCTGTCGCAAGCGAAGCAGCTTTTGAAGTACCATCGTAAAAAAAAGAAGCAATAAAACATTAATCACGCCGCCTAAAATCCATAAGCGATACGAAGAGTAGACTTCGGTATTTTCCAAAACCGGCTCTTCCGCAAACCTCGGTTTCATGGGAGCATTAAAAGGCATCGTATGTTCTTTCGCAAAAGGCGGAGGCGGCGGGGGGAGATTGGGAACGAAAAAGAGCCGCTTTTCAAAAAGTACCATATGAAAAAACGGGTCTTCCAAGAGTTTTTCTCCCACGTTATCGAGCAAGTGCTTATCGAGCAAAGAAATACGGACGCCGAGTTTTGCGAGTGACGCGTCTTGATCGTCGGGATGATCGTGTAAGATTTTAACCGCCATAATAAAACGCTGAAACGTAAAGTACCGCAAATCGCTTTGCTGGCGTTTGTATTCGATCATGAAAGCGATGTTAATGACCGTGAACGTTAAGGCAAAAAAGATGCAGATAAGCGTTAAGATAGAAGCTTTACGCATTGACGAATTTATACCCGACTCCTCTTACGGAGACGATAAAACGGGGCTTTTTAGGATCGTCGCCTATTTTCTGGCGAATTCTACCCATAATCACGTCGATACTTTTTAGACTGCTTTCGTATTTGATCGAACCGATGTTTAAGAGCAATTCTTCTCTGGAAATCACAAAACCCTCTTTTTTTAACATGTACGAAACGATGTCGTATTCCGCCATGGTTAAACGAAGCTCGCGATCGGCTCGCGTGATCGTATGACGCTCTTCGTCGATGCAAAACGACTGACATGTCGCCTCGTGATGCGTAGTACCGTTCGTCGTGCCTCTGCGTAAAATAGCCCGTAAGCGAAACGCTAATTCTCTAGGATCGTAAGGTTTGGGTAAAAAGTCGTCCGCGCCCCGCGCAAAACCCATCTCTTTGTCGTTCATATCGGAGCGCGCCGAAGAGATGATGATCGCAAGGGAGGGAAACGTTTCGCGAACGATGCGGCAAATTTCAAGTCCGTCGATTTGCGGCAAGGAGAGGTCCAACACCAAAGCATCGAAATTTTCGTTTTGCAACGCGACAAGTCCTTCCAAAGGCGTACATGTCAAGAGCGTTTCGATGTGCTCTTTCTCAAGCGCGTTTTGAAGCAGTTGTCCCAATTCGACGTCGTCTTCGATCATTAAAATTTTAATCATGGTTTGATTATAGCAAAGCGCAAGTAAATGAAGAGTAACACAAAAACCGCGCCTTGCTTAGAGCGCGGTTCCTAAACTAAGCGTTAAAGCTAACGGACGTTCCCGACAAGGTATTTTGAGAAGCATAGTTGGAAATGATTTGCGCTAAAAGCGTTTTCATCATCTCGTCGTTGCGATCCATCGTACGCTCTTGCGTAGAAGCTACCTCGGAAGTATTTGTCGTCGTATCGCTTGAGTTTTGCAAATCCCGATAAGCACGTGCTTCTGCGGCACTTACCTTACCGTCGCCGTCGGCATCGGCATCGTCAAAGTTCGAAGCCAGCGTCTCAAAAAGCGAAGATAAAGCACTATCCGTCGAAGAAACGTCATTTGCCATAGCCGAAAGTTCGTCTTCGGTATAGCCCGTATCCTCTTCCTCAGAAGAAGAAGGCGGCGGTGGGGGCGGGGGCGTGCCTCCTGCCGCAGATACGGTACTCATCTTTGTCGTATCGGTGCTCGATTCGCTCGATTGCTGATAACTCATCGCTTCGGCAAACGTCACTTTTCCGTCTCCGTCGGCATCGGCGGCGTCAAAATTTTCGACCACCGAAGAGAGCAAATCTGCCAAAGGATCGTCCGTAGAGGAAACCTCTTTCAATAAAGAAGTCATCTCCTCTTCGCTCAATCCGGTATCGTGCTCAGACGAGGATGAAGGCGGCGGAGGTGGGGGCATAGAACCTGCCGCCGAAGAAGACATTTGCGCTAGCGTAGAGTTCAACTCGTCAAAACTAACGGAACCGTCTCCGTCGCTATCCATAGCAGTAAAAGCACTACTGATAGCACTTTCGTCACTTATGGAAAGCGCCAAAGCGGCACTACTAAACTCGGCACTATCGATTGATCCGCTTGAATCGCTGTCCATAGAAGTAAGCAACGCTTCTGCAAAC
>Ga0265295_1004953_pt1 | contig 17479 bp, 15 predicted proteins | sample Munlansysbiofilm_FD_192503 | JGI IMG/M metagenome (GOLD analysis project Ga0265295, IMG submission 192503) | Leachate microbial communities from a municipal landfill in Southern Ontario, Canada - Methane capture system biofilm | ecosystem: Engineered > Solid waste > Landfill > Unclassified ...
CGAGGGCGACGATCTGCTGGCCGAGCTGGACGAACTGCGCGGGCTCCAGCGCGGCAGGCTGCGCCTGGGCCTGCCCCTGTTCGGCAGCAGCGTGCTCTTCGCGCCCATCTTCGCCCTCTTCCGGGTCCGCTACCCGGGCGTGGAGATCAGCCTGGTGGAGCACGGCAGCAAGCGCCTGGAGGAGCTGCTGCGCGCGGGCGAGGTGGACCTGGCGGCCTCGCTCCTGCCCGTGCCCGAGGAGTTCGAGTGGCAGGACGTGCGCGCCGAGCCCCTGGTGGCCCTGCTGCCGGGCGGCCATGCCCTGACCGGGCGCGAGGCCGTGAGCCTCCAGGAACTGGCCCATGAGCCGTTCATCCTCTTCGAGGAGGGCTTCCTGCTCAACCAGGTCATCCTGGACGCCTGTTCGCGCCGGGGATTCCGGCCGTTGGTCGCCGCGCGCAGCGGGCAGATCGACTTCATCGTCAGCCTGGTCAAGGCCGGGCTGGGCATCGCGCTCCTGCCCCGGCTCATGGCCGAGCAGCGCCGTCAGGAAGGGGTGCGCCACGTGCTCCTGGATGAGCCGGACACGCTCTGGCACATGGCCCTGCTCTGGCGACGGGGCGGCTACCTGCCCCACGCCGCGCGGGTCTGGCTGGAGCTGGCCCGCGAGGCCCACGCCGGGACGGAGGCCGAGAAATGAACAGCACGGACTCCGCCCCCGCGCCGCGCGCTCCGTCGGGGAATGCCGTCAGGCCTTCTGCCCGCCTTCCTTGGCCGTGAACGCGGCGATGATCTTGTCCATGGCGGCGATGAACAGGTCCACGCTGTATCCGGCGATGAAGGCCAGGGCGAAGGGCGTCAGCGAGGCCAGCGGCGAGGCCGCGTCGCGCAGGAGGCCGAAGCCGCCGATCACCAGCCCCGCCAGGGCTCCGGTGAACAGGCGGATTCTGTAGACCATGTTCTCTTCCGTGGAGTAGGACACGGCGCCGATCTCCTTGGCCAGGGAGCGCAGCACGAACAGGCAGGAGCCGAGCCAGCCGAAGAGCAGCGGCAGGACATACAGCTCGAGCACCTCCAGGGCCAGGATGGTGTCCAGCCGGTTCCGGCCCAGCTCCTTGTGCGGGGGCTCCTTGACGGGATTCCGGCCGTCCCCGGCTTCGATCCGGTCGTCGGCGGTCCAGAAGGTCAAGACCTTGAAGACGGTCTTCCAGACCATGTTCCACTTCTTCAGCGAATCATTGCGCAAGGACAGCTCGTCGTTGAGCGCTTCGAGCCGCCCGGCGCGATCCGCGGCGTCGGCCCCCGAAGCGTCGCCGGAGATCTTCTCCTGGATTTCCTGTATGCCGGTCCGCAATTCCGTGACCTGGGCGTTGAGCCGCGACCCCACGCCCCAATAGGCCTGCAGGAGCAGGACGGAAACAAGCGCCACGGAGGCCCACCACTTGTAGCGCCGGATGGCCTTGTCCGAGGCCCTCCGCGGGCCGAACAACGTCTCCCGCAGGCGCGCGCAGAGGCCTCTCCTGGGCAGGACCGAGGTGATCGCCTCGATGCTCTCGGTGGTCACGGGCTGGACCGCGCTCGTCAACTTGTCGTAGGCGACCCAGAACTCCACCTGCTGGGGGAACGTCGCGGGGTCGTTGGTGTTCAGGCAGAGCAGTTTCCCGGAGGCGACGATCTTCTCGATCACCTCCTTGTCCAGTTCCAGTCCCTGGGACGCGGCATAGGCCAGCAGCCTGGCCGCCGCATGCACGGACTGCTCCAGGGTGAATCGATCCCGGACGGCCGGTTGCTCCCCGCCCGGACACGGCGTCGCGGCTTGCTCCTCGCTCATGGCTCATTCCCCCAGTTCAATCCAATACCCGCACTCCTTGTCCCCACCGCCCCTTGCGCTTCCGAGCCTCGCGGCCCGGTCCCCGATTCCCGTCATGCATATCACATTTCCGCATGCGCGCAAACGCCCCGCCCGCCCGCGCGGCTTCGCCCATTGACTTGCCCGGCCGGGATGCCTACCCTCCGGCATTTCCCGGCATCTCCGGCAACCATCGGCCCACGCGGAACTCCATGCCCAATCTCCTGCTCATCATGCTTCTGGCCGCCTTCCCGGCCCTCTCCACGGACATGTACCTGCCCGCCCTGCCCACCCTGCAGCGGCTCTGGGGCGCGTCCGTGGCCGAGGTGAACCTCTCCCTGCTGTTCTTCTTCCTCTGCTTCAGCCTCTTCCTGCTCATCCACGGCCCGCTCTCCGACCGTTACGGCCGCAAGCCCGTGCTCGTGACCGGCATCCTGCTCTTCATGACCGGCTGCCTGCTCTGCGCCGCCTCGCGCTCCATCACCCAGCTCGTGCTGGCCCGCATGGTCCAGGCCACGGGCGCGGCGGCCGCGGCGGCCCTGGCCCTGGCCCTGGCCAAGGATCTCTACTCCGGCCTGAAGCGCCAGAAGGTTCTGGCCTACATCGGCGTCATCGTCCCGCTGTGCCCCATGCTCGCGCCCATGCTCGGCGGCCTGCTCCTGCGCGTGGTTTCCTGGCGCGCCATCTTCCTGGTCCAGTGCGTCCTGGCCCTGCCCGCGCTTTACGGCGTCCTGCGCCTCAAGGAACCGCCCTTCGAACGCACCTCCGGCGGACCCCTGGCCATGCTCCGGCGCTACCGCGTGCTCCTCGGCAACAAGCCCTACATGGTCCTGGCCCTGTCCTTCTCGCTCATGTCCGCCGGATTCTTCTCCTACATCGGCGGCTCGGCGGACATCTTCATCACCGGCTTCGGCCTGAGCGAACAGGCCTACGCCCTGTTCTTCGGCTTCAACGCCCTGGGGCTCATGCTCGGATCGCTGCTGGCCTCGCGGCTCTGCGTGGGCATGTCGCCCTCGGCCCTGATCAACGTCACCCTGGCCGGGCTGGGCTGCGGCGGCGCGGCCATGCTCGTCACCGGCGGCGGCGGTCCCTGGGGCTTCGCCCTGCCCATGTTCGCGGTCTCGCTCTTCCTGGGCATGAACCGGCCCATCAGCAACAACATGATCCTGGACACGGTGCAGCGCGACGTGGGCGCGGCCTCGGCAGTGATGACCTTCGCCAACTTCCTGGTGGGCGGGGTCTGCATGGAGATCGTCTCCCTGGGCCTGGCCCCCAAGCCCCTGCTCATCGGCCTGCTGACCCTGGCCGGGACCGTCGTGCCCCTGGCCGCGCTGTTCCTTCTGGGCCACCCGCGCCGGAGAGCCTGAGGCCGTCTCCAAGATTGCGCGCTTCCCGGGCGGCGTGCTAGGCTGGGTGGTCGCCGGACCATCCGGCCCGGTTCACCCCATGAACGAACGCGAAGCCGCCCTCTTCCGGCTCCACGGCGACCGCACCAGCTCCCTGGCCGCCCTGGGCCCCCTGTTCCGGAACCATGCCCCGCCGGGCCTGGACGGAGAGGTGCGTTTCCTGGAAACCTCCGGGGTTCTGGCCGCCGCCGGCGAGCCGCTCTGCGCCCCGGAGCACCGCGCCCGCGCCCTGGCCTCTCTGGCCGAAAACGCCAGGGAACAAGGCAGGCGCTTTCTGGCCATGCCCCTGGGCGCGGACCTGGCCGCCGAATTGAAGACCTTGGGGTTCATGGTCTGGCGGATCGGCTCGGAGCCGGTGTTCGACCTGGAGCGCTCCTTCGCCCTGGCTCCGGACCCGCTGCTCCAGTTTCCCCTGGCCCGGACCCTGGCCCGACGCGGGGCCGAGGTGCGCGAACTGCGGCCCGGGGATCTGGACGACGCCGCGCTCCGGGACGAGATGGAGCGGGTGGCGCGGCTCTGGCTGGCGGACAAGGGCTGCCCGCCGCTGGGGTTCCTGACCCGATCCGCGCCCCTGGAGTCGGCCGGGGAGAAACGTTTTTTCATCCTGCGCGTACGCGGGGAGCTGCAGGCCTTCCTGGCCGCCGCGCCGTTCTTCCGCCGGGGCGAAACGCTCGGCTACTACCTCCAGGACATCCCCCGCCTGCCCCAGGCGCGGGCCGGAGCCTGCGATCTGCTCGTGCTGGAGTCCATGCGGCTGCTGCGCGCCGACGGGGCGGCCGAGGTCCGACTGGGGATCGCGCCCCTGGCCCGCATCCCCGATGACGAGCCGGCTGGGCGGCTGCTCGGCCTGCTCTTCCGCCACTGGAGGATGGGCTACAACTTCCGCTCGCTCCACGACTTCAAGGAGAAGTTCCACCCCACCCGATGGGATCCGCTGTACCTGGCCTCAAGCAGCTCTTCGCTGGTCCGGGCCCTGGCCGACGCCGTGGCCGTCCACCTGCCGGACGGCGCGGGCCCCGCCCTGGCCCAGGCCCTGTTCCGGCCACTGGCCCCTGCCCTGGAGACGCGGCCCGAGGCTCCGGCCCCCCGCCCCTGCCCCCGCGACCTCGGGGAATACCTCCGGCGCACCCGGCTGACCACGCTCTGCGTGCTCCTGTTCACCGGCCTGCACCTGCTGCGGCTCGCCTGGCCGCCGCTGGACGCCCTCTCCGCATCCTCGGCCTACGTGCCCGGGGACGTGACCTGGCGCGGTCTGCTGCTGGGACCGCTGTTCCACAACCATTGGTTCCACCTCACCGGAGACCAGCTCTCGTTCTACGCCTTCGGCTGCATCGTGGAGGTCTTCCTCGGCCCCACGGCCTTTCTCCTGCTCACCGCCGGGGGGCTCTGGCTCTCCAATCCCCTGACCCAGGCCCTCCTGGCGACGGTGCTGCCCTGGGCCGCGCCCGGAGCATGGGCCGCCACCCTTGCCGAAAGGGACTACGGTTCCAGCAACGCGGTCTTCGCCCTGGCCGGGGCCGCGGCCGCGATCCTGGTTCGGGGACGCCTCCTGCTGGCGCCCTTCGCGCTCTACGGCCTGTTCATCTGCCTGGCGCGCCAAAGCTGGCTGGCCCTGCACCATCTGGTGACGCTCGGCGCGGGCTGGCTGGCCCTGCGGCTGGTCAGCGCCGGAAGACCTCCCGGGCCGCGTCCAGGCCGTTGAGCGCCGCCGGGAATCCGGCGTAGGCCGCCATCTGCACGATGACCTCCACGATCTCCTCGCGGCCCAGGCCCACGTTCAGCCCGGCGCGGACATGCACCATCAGCTGCGGCCGCATGGTTCCGCGCGCGGTGGCCGCCGCGATCATGGCGATCTCCTTGAGCCCCGGCTCCAGGCCCGGGCGGCAGATGATCTCGCCGTAGGAGAAGTCCAGAATGAAGCGGCCCATGTCCGGGGCGACGTCCTCCAGGGAATCCAGCACGGCCTGGCCCGTGCCCTTGCTCGAGGCCGCCAGCGTGGCCAGGCCACGCTCCCGGGGCGTACCGGGCAGTTCCGGCGCGGCCTTAGGCGCGATTCCGCGCTCCGCGAACACGGCCCGGGCCTCGGTCAAGGCGTTCAGCCCGGCCGGGAACCCGGCGAAGACCATGGTCACATATATGATTTCCACGATCTCCTCGGGCGAAAGTCCGGCGGCGAGTCCCGCGCCGATGTGGAAGCGCAGTTGCGGCGCGGCGTTGCCCAGGGCGGCCAGGGCCGCGACGGTGGCGGTCTGGCGCTGCCGCATGGTCAGACCCGGCCGGGAATAGAGCTCGCCGTACCCGAACTCCACCACGTAGCGGACCATGTCCGGGGCCACGTCCTCCAGGGACGCGCGCACCTTCTCGAAGGCCCCGGGGTTGAGCCGGTCCAGCAGGGCCTGTCCCCGGCGGTAGGTTTCGGACGTGCGTTCTTCGGCGGAACCGGCGGCGCGGGCCGGGCCGGTGGACAGCGCCAGGACGGCGCAGACACAGAGAATCGTCAACAGAACGGGCATGGCTTCCTCCTTGGTTGAGGACAGCCTGCTCCCGCCGCTTCAAGATGTGAAATATATATTTACATCGTTATTGATATGTATCAAATATCAATCATGGAGCTGCGACATCTGCGCTATTTCACGGCAGTGGCCGATGAACTGCATTTCGGCCGGGCCGCCGCGCGCCTGCACCTGGCCCAGCCGCCGCTGAGCCAGCAGATCCGGGCCCTGGAGGCCGAGGTGGGCGCGGAGCTGTTCGCCCGCACGAGCCGCAAGGTGGCCCTGACCCCGGCGGGCGAGGCCTTTCTGGAACACGCCCGGGCCGCGCTGGAGCGCGCGGACGCGGCCCTGGAGGCGGCCCGTTCCGTGGCCGACGGCCGGGCCGGGCGTCTGGACCTGGGCTTCGTCAACCCGGCCATGGACGGCTTTCTCTCCCGGGTGGTCGCCGACTTCCGCCGCGATCACCCCGGCGTGGCCCTGAGCCTGCGCGAGATGTCCAGCCCTGCCCAGGTGGACGAACTGCGCGCCGGAACCCTGCACGCGGGCTTCATCCGCTACGCCGGGCAGGATCTGCGCGGTCTGGAGTTCCGCGTGGTGCACCGCGAACCCTATGTGGCCGCTCTGCCTCCGGACCATCCCCTGGCCCGGCGCAAACGCGTGCCCCTGGCGCTCCTGGCCCGCGAACCGCTCATCCTCGCCCCGCGCGCCGTCATGCCCGGACTCCACGAGGCCATGCTGGCGGCCCTGCGCGCCACCGGACACGAGCCCGTGGTGGCCCAGGAGGCCCTGTCCAAGCACACCACCCTCTCCCTGGTGGCGGCCCGCCTGGGCCTGGCCCTGGTCCCGGCGTCCTGCGCGGCATGGAGAAGGCGGGGTGTGGTCCTGCGCGAGGTGGAGGGCGAGCTGCCGGTCATCGAACTGGCCCTGGTCTGCCCGGCCGGAACCCTGACCGATCCCCCCCAGCCGCTTCGCCAGTTCCTCCGGGGGGCCTTCGGCCCGTTATGGAAAGGCGGGGAATGGGGGCCCCTTGGCTTTCTGCAACCCGGCGAAGCCGGCTTCGCCCCGCTATAGAAAGGCAAGAAGGCGCTGTTCCTCTCTGGCTTGCTATTCTTCGCTTTCTCCCGCGCGCTGAAGGCGCACGCGGTCGCGGCCCTGGGCCTTGGCCTGGTACATGGCCAGGTCGCTTTCGCGGAGCAGGTCGTCCAGTGTGGAGTGTTCGCCGAGGGTGGCCACGCCGATGCTCACGGTATAGGCGGGCAGGTCGCGGAAGGGTTCTCGCGGCATGGACGTGCGGATGCGTTCGGCCACGCCCACCGCGGCCTCGGCCCCGGTGGCCGGGAGCAGCACGCAGAACTCCTCGCCGCCGTAGCGGCCGAAGAGGTCGTAAGGCCGCAGCCGGGAGCGCACGCGGGCGGAAAAGTCGCGCAGCACGTCGTCGCCCACGGCGTGGCCGTGGGTGTCGTTCACGGCCTTGAAGTGGTCCAGGTCGAGCATGAGCAGGGACAGGGGCGCGCCGGTGCGGGCGGCCATGGAGACCAGTTCCCCGGCCCGGGCCAGGAAGGTGGCCCGGTTCAGGGCCTGGGTCAGGCCGTCCACCGTGGCCGCGCGCCGCAGCTCGGCGTCGGCCCGCTCCTTGTTCAGGAGCACGAAGCCCACGTTGCCCACGAGCATGACCAGGTAGAGCATCAGTCCGGCGATGGTCTGGTCGGCTCCCGGAGTGTAGACGTGGCCCTCGGTGCGGACCAGAAGGAACACGGCCGCATTGGCCAGCAGCGCCCCGGCGCAGGCCAGGTAGGCCGCGCCCATGAACCGGCGCAGGGCCGTGCCGCCGGGAGTGAAGGCCAAGAGGAAACCCGGCCGGGCGAGGCAGAGGGCCAGGGCCAGCCCGCCGAGACTCTGGCGCAGGTTTGGGGAGTCGAACACCAGGGCCTGGGCGGCCAACGCGCCGCACACCACCGCGATCAGGAAGCGCCGCGACCAGGAGCCCAGAAGTCCGGAAAAGCGCAGCAGCGCGGCGCTCTCCAGGGCGAACCCGGCATAGAGCAGGCCGTTGCCCACCAGGATGGGCAACATGTCCGCCTCGAGCCCGCGCAGGCCCATGAACAGCCAGCCCACGCTCTGGGCCAGCTTGCCGCGCAGGAACAGCCGCGACCCCCGGCCCCGTTCGCCCACTCCGTGGACGAGCAGCAAGACGGCGGCGCAGCAGTTGCCGAAGGCCAGGAGGAGAATGCCTGTGCGGATGTCGAGCATTGGGATCATGGGTGTATCGGGTTGGCCGATATAGCCGATCCCCGGCGCAAAAACAAGATACCCGGGCTTGTTTTTCACACTTCTTCAGCATGGTCGAGGAACCTGCCGGGCGGCCCCTTCCGGCCGGGTCCGGCGTGGGAGCCCGGCCCGGGCCGCTTCGCGGCGGACGAAAAATACGCGACGTCAGCGGGCGGCGGTCGCGGCGGCGGATTCCAGGAAGCGTTCCCTGGCCCGGGCCGCGGCCAGGGAGGCCACCCGGGACAGATGCCGGTCACGGGCCAGGACATAGACCCCGATCTCGCCGTCGGCATAGAACGCGGCCACCAGCCCGCCGAAGGACTCCAGGGCCTCGGCGTGGCTCCAGTCGTCCTTGACGTGGGCCTCGAAGGCGTTGCCGTGCACGGCCTCCTGGGGATAGTGGCGGATGGGCAGGGACACGGCCAGCAGGCCGCTGTGCCCGAGGATGCGGCCGGCCAGGGCCAGGGCCTCCTCCTTGGTCATGTGCTCCAGCACGTCCCCGGCCACGGCCAGGTCGAAGGGCCCCAGCAGGCCGTAGTCCACGTAGCGGGCGTCGGCCACCACCACGCGGTCGTACTTGGCCTCCAGGCCGAAGCGCTCCACGTAGGGGCCCCAGACCTCCACCCCGGTCCAATGCACATCCGGGAACGGCCCGCGCAGCAGGTCCGCGTAGGCGCCCCGGCCGGGGCCGATGTCCAGCACCCGGCGCAAAAGGCCGTGCTCGTGCAGGGTGGCGTAGAAGAAGGCGAACCATTCCTTTCCGTTGGGCGCGCTGTCGGGCATTCTTTTCCTCCTGCCGGTCCGGGACGGATGGAAGCAAGAGCCGTTCCACGAATCCTCTTGCCTCCCGGAGGCTTTGCGGCCACAATGCGCCGCCATGCGCGACGACAAGGCACTTTTCGTCCTGGCCCTGGTGGCCGTGCTCTGGAGCAGCGGCGGGCTGGCCATCAAGCTGGTGGAGGCCCACCCCCTGGCCATCGCGGGCCTGCGCAGCGCCCTGGCCCTGCTGACCCTGCTGGCCATCACGCGCTTCCGGCCCGGGCTCACCTGGTCGCGCACGCAGATCCTGGGCGGGGTCTGCTACATGATCCTGCTCGTCACCGGGGTCACGGCCACCCGCCTGACCACGGCGGCCAACGCCATTCTCCTGGCCTACACCGCGCCGGTCTACGTGGCCCTGATCGCGCCGAGGCTCCTGGGCGAGCCCACGCGCCGCGCGGACTGGATCATGATCGCCGCGGTCCTGGGCGGCATGACCTTGTTCTTCATGGACCGGCTCTCCGCCGGGGGATTCTGGGGCAACGTGCTGGCCGTGGGCACGGGCGTGGGCTACGCGGGCTTCACCCTCTGCATGCGGGCCCAGAAGGACGCCTCGCCCCTGGGCACGGCCTGCCTGGGCCACGGCTTCTCCGCGATCCTGGGCCTGCCCTTCCTCCTGGCCGCGCCCTGGCCGGACGCGGCATCCTGGGCCGGGTTCCTCTACCTGGGCGTGATCCAGCAGGGCGTGTCCCTGGCGCTCTACTCCTGGTCCATCCGCCGCCTGAACGCGCTCACGGCCATCATCGTCATGACCCTGGAGCCGATCCTCAACCCGGTCTGGGTGGCCATCGGCGTGGGCGAGACGCCCGGCCCCTTCGCCCTGGCGGGCGGCGTCGTGGTGCTCACGGCCGTGACCGTCCGGGGCCTGCGCAGCGCCCGGGGCGCGTAGCCCGGCTCCGCCGGGTCACGGAAGGACGGAAAAGGATGAGTGAAGTCGCCAGGAAAGGAATCGTCGTTTCTTTCAAGGAGATGCATTCATAAAAAATTCTCGCCTTTTTGCTCGCCGCCCTCATCCGTCTTCTGGTTAAGAAACAGGAGAAGGTATTTCTTAAATACAAAATATCTGTTTCTTTTCTGCCCCGTGATTTCGGCCACAAGGCCCAGGCGGAGAAACTCCCGGAACAGGGTATTCACCGTGGGAATGGACAGGTCGAGGGTCGCCGCGACCTGTTGAACGGTGGCGAAGGGATTCAGGTAGAGTTGCTCCAGCAGGCGCATGCCGTTTGGCGCGCGCCCTCCCAGGCCCATGACCTGGCCCTGGCTCTCTTCCCGCAGCCTCATGATGGCCTGGAAGGTCCGCACTCCTGTCCGCGCCGTCTCCCGGACGGCCCGAAGAAAGAACCGCACCCAATGTCCGATGTCGTTGGAGGCCCGGACCACGGTGAGGGCGTCATAATAGGCCCCCTTGTGGCGCTCGATGTAGGCCGAAAGGTACAGCGACGGCTTCTTCAGCAGCCCCTTGCTGATGAGATAAAGCGTGATGAGCAGGCGGCCGATGCGGCCGTTGCCGTCGAGAAACGGATGGATCGTCTCGAATTGGTAGTGGCTAATGGCGATGCGGATGAGATCCGGGACCTGGATGTTCTCGTTGTGCCAGAACTGCTCCAGGTCGCCCATGAGCGCGGGCACCTCGTCGTGGTGCGGGGGGATGAACACCGCGTCCTGGAGCGAGGCCCCGCCGATCCAGTTCTGGGACCGGCGGAATTCCCCCGGAGTCTTGTGTTCCCCGCGAACCCCGCGCAGAAGCGTGGCGTGGGTCTGGCGCAGCAGCCGATTGGAGAGCGGCAACCGCTCCAGTTCGCTGATCGCCGCGTTCATGGCCTCGATGTAGTTCCGCACCTCCTGCCGGTCGTCCCTCTTCTCCTCGGCCACGAACTCCGCATCGAGCAGGACGTCCTCCATTTCCGTGCGCGTCCCCTCGATCCGGCTGGAGGTGTTGGCCTCCTTGACCACGTGCATGGAGATGAAGCGGTCGACGTCGGGCACGAAGAGCGAAAAGGCGTTCAGCTCGGCAAGCGCGGCGGCCGCCTGCTCCAGCAGGGTGTGGATGCGGGCGTCCTCCCAGGTCCACTCGTGGTTGACGGGGGACGGGGCGAAACTCTTGTATTGATATTGCCGCACGAAGCTGCCGGAGACATAATCCTCGAAGCGCATGTCCCTTCCTCCCCGATCTGTCCGGGCGGCCGGATTTTTCATACCGAACAAGTTAATTAAACATTTAGCAATTTATTTAATTAAAGGCAATAGAAAGTTAAAAACTAGAGGTGTAATCTAATTAATCCTTCCTGCAATGAAAAAAGGCGGGAGGTTTCTCCCGCCTTTCGTTTTCTCTGGTGGAGCGAAGCTCCCCCGCCTTCGGCGGTCTTCGGAGCCGCTGAAAGGCGAGAGTCTCCCTGGCCTTTCCGTAAACCCCCGAAGGGGGTCAGGGGTTGATGGTGGTGCCCAGGACCTGGAGGAACTTGCGCATCCATTCGGGATGGGCGGGCCAGGCCGGGGCGGTGACGAGGTTGCCGTCGACCACCGCGTTGCTGAAGCCGGCGTTGGGGCCGACATAGGTGCAGCCCGAGCCCTCAATGTCCGGCTGCACCGCCGGGTAGGCCATGCAGGTCCGGCCCTTGATCACGCCCGCGCTCACGAGCACCTGCTGGCCGTGGCAGATGGCGGCGATGGGCTTGTCGGCGGCGGCCATCTTCCTCACGATGTCGATGACCTTGGGGTCCAGGCGGATGTACTCCGGGGCGCGGCCGCCGGGGATGACCAGGGCGTCGTAGTCCTCGGGCTTCGCCGCGTCGAAGTCCGCGTTCAGGACGAAGTTGTGGCCCGGCTTCTCGCTGTAGGTCTGGTGGCCCTCGAAGTCGTGCACCGCCGTGGCGACCTTGTCCCCGGCCTTCTTGCCCGGACAGACGGCGTGGACCTCGTGGCCGACCATGAGCAGCATCTGGAAGGGCACCATGACCTCGTAGTCCTCCACGAAGTCGCCCACGAGCATGAGGATCTTCTTCACAGCCATCGGCTTGTCTCCTTGTCTGGGGGTTGCGCCAATAGCCTGCCGTATAACCCGGCGGGAGGGAGGAAGTCCAGCCCGAAGGCCGGAAGCCCGCGACCGGCAAGGGTTTGTGACGAATCAGCAAGGTTTGCTCCACGGGGCTTGACGGGACCGGCGACCCTGCGTATATCCCGCCGCTCCCGGCAACCGGCCGGGAGGAGAGAGAGCCACACCTTGGGACCGGGCGCGCGCCCGGCCCTTTTCGTTCCCGGACCCGAATCCGGGGACAAGGAGGTTGTCATGGCCGACGAAGTCGATATGGCCCAACAGGTCCACGAACGCGAGGTGGCCGCCGCCATCTCCCTGATCGTCCATCGCCGCGAGGACGAAGGCCCGGAATACGTGGACGGCGTTCCCTGCTGCCGCGACTGCGGCGATCCCATCCCGGCCCGGCGGCTGGCCGCGCTCCCCGGCATCGGGCGCTGCGTGGCCTGCCAGGAACTGGCCGACCGCGCCGCCTGAGCCGCGGCGGCAACCCGCCGGAAACGGGGGACATTCCCCCGGCGGGCTTGCGCACCGCCCGCACCCGGCGCTAGAGTGTTCCGGGCCGCATGACGGCCCGGGAGCACCGGTGAAACCCTTGATCCTCGCCTTGCTGGCCCTCGCGGTCCTGGTTCTGGCCCGCCCGCCCGAGGGGCGGGCCTGGACCGGCCGCGTGGTCGAGGCCGCCTCGGGACAGGCCTTGCTCGTGCGCGCCCAGGACGGTTCCGACGTCCTGGTCCGGCTCTACGGCATCGAGGCCCCCGGTCCGGCGGAAAAGGCGGGGCGCGCCTCCCGCGAGGCCCTGGACGCGATGGCCCGCGACCGCGAGGTGGACGTGCTGCCCCTGGCCGGAAGCGGTTCGCGCGTGGACGGCCACGTCATCCTCGACCTCCAGGATCTCAGCTCCGAGATGGTCCGCCTGGGCCTGGCCTGGGTGGACTGGCGGCACTGCGCCAGGGGCGTGTGCGAGCGCTGGCTCCTCCAGGAACAGGAGGCCCGCGCCGCCGGGCTCGGCTACTGGCGCGACCACCCCCTGGGCAAATCCGCCGGACGCGGCGTGTTCTGAACGGGCCCGCAGCCGGACGGGTCTTCAGCCTTTCCATGAACCGCCGAAGGCGGCGGGGGCGCATCTCCGCTTCGCTCTGCTCTCCTGTCTCGTAGCGCTCGTTCAGCGGCTTCCGCCGCTGTCTCGCGCAACGATCCAGGGTCCCCCGCGCCGCAAAGGGCCTGTGAAAACACAAAAAGAAAGGCGGGAGATGCTCTCCCGCCTTTTTGGATTTTCTGTCGCGGGCCGAAGGCCCCCCGTCTTTCGTTTTCTGAAGACCGGCGAAGCCGGCTAGGCGTTCTTCATCTGGTCCACGAGGCGCTGGAGTTCCTGGGCCATGGCGGCCAGTTCGGACACGGCCTGGGCGGACTGGCCCATGGCCTGGGCGGTCTCGGCCGCGATGCGGTTGACCTCCTCGGTGCCCCGGCTGATCTCCTCGCTGGCGGCGGACTGTTCCTCGGAGGCGGTGGCGATGGCCCGGACCTTGTCGGCGGTGGATTCGACGCGGCCCACGATGTTGGTCAGGGCCTTGCCCGCCTCTCCGGCCAGCTCGGTGCTCTTGGCCACGGCGGCGCCGGAGGACTCCATGCTCTTGATGTTCTGCTGGGTGCCGGTCTGGATGCCGGACACGGCCGCGCCCACTTCCTTGGTGGCGGTCATGGTCTTTTCGGCCAGCTTGCGGACCTCGTCGGCGACCACGGCGAAGCCGCGTCCGGCGTCGCCCGCGCGGGCGGCCTCGATGGCCGCGTTCAGGGCCAGGAGGTTGGTCTGGTCCGCGATGTCGGTGATGACGTTCATGATCTGGCCGATGCCCTTGGCCTGCTCGCCGAGGCCGCCGAGGCTCTCGCGCATGCGTTCGCTCTGGGCCTGGACCTCGTTGATGGCCGCGATGACCTTGTTCACCACGTCCGCGCCCCGGTTGGCCTCGTCGCGGGCCTCGTCGGCGTTTCCGGCGGCCTCGGAGGCGTTGCGGGCCACCTCCATGACCGAGGCGTTCATCTGCTCCATGGCCGTGGCGGACTCGGAGGTGCGTTCGCGCTGGTTCTCGGTGCCCCGGCTGGATTCCTCGATCTGGGCGGCCAGTTCCTCGGAGGCCGAGGTCACGCGCTCCACGATGGTTTCGATGCGCCGGGCCGCGTCCAACATGCCCTCGCGCTTGGCCTGCTCGGCCTGGCGGCGGGCGGCCTCGGCCTCGTCGGCCGCGACGCGGGCCTTGCGGGTCATCTCCTCGGCCTCGCGGGTCTTGGTGTTGGCCGTCTCGATCATGTCCTTGAGTCCGGCGACCATCTTGCGGAAGGCGTCGGCCAGGATGCCGATCTCGTCCTTCTGGCGCACGCCGATGTCGCGGTCCAGGTCGCCCTTGGCCACGGCCTCGGCCCCGGCCACGAGGGTGTTGACCGGGTTCACGATGGCGCGGGAAATGAGGAACACGGCCAGGATGACGAAGAGCACGCCGCCCACGCCGAGGATCAGGAGCAGGCGGGTCAGGGCGTCGGCGTTCTCCATGACGCGGGCCTCGGGGATGGTCACGCCGAAGCTCCAGGTGGTGTCCGTGTCGCCGATGCGGATGGGCGTGAGCACGTGCAGCATGACTCCGGCCGGGGTCTCCTGGCGGAAGCTGTAGGGACGTCCGGCCTTCACGGCCTCCAGCGCCTGGGCCGCACTGGTCTTGCCCACGGCGGCCTCGGCGGGCTTGCCGATGAGTTCGCGCTTGGGATGGGCCACGACCATGCCGTCGGCGGCCAGGAGGTAGCCGTAGCCGGTTTCGAAGATCTTGATGGCCGAGGCCATGTCGGCCATTTTTTCCAGGGAGAGGTCCACGCCCGCCACGCCGAGGGCCTTGCCGTTCATCATGACCGGCACGCCGAAGCTCACGAGCATGATGGACTTGCCGCCCACGTCGTAGCTGGTGGGCGGGGTGACGTAGGGCTTCTTGCCGCGCAGGGGCTTCTGGTACCAGTCCGAGCCCGGGGAGGGGCCTTCGTAGGTGGTGGTCACGCCGCCGGTGATCTTGGCGCCTTCGCGGTACCAGTAGGGGATGAGCCGCCCGGTGGCGTCGTGGAAGGCGTCCTTGCCCGCGTACTCGGCGTCCTTGCCGTCGAAGGCGTCGGGCTCCCAGGTGGTCCAGACGCCGAAGAGGTCGGGCGAGTCTTCCAGCACGGGTTTGAGCATGGCCTCCAGGGCCGCGCGGTCCACGCCGCCGGAGGTCTTGGCCCCGGCGAACATCTGGGCCAGACCCTTGGCCAGGCTCATGACGGAATCCAGTTCGCGGCCCACGGCGTTGCCGTGGCGCAGGCTCATTTCCTGGCCCAGGAGGGCGATGTCCGCCTCGGAGGTCTCCCGCAGCTTCTGATGGATGAAGAAGATGGTCGCGGCGAAGACCGCGATCACCGCGAGGCAGACCGGAAGGAGTATCTTCCAGCGCATCTTCAGGTTGTTCAGCATGTGATCCCCCTTCATGAAGGTGAAGATTCAGGGACAGTCTAGCGCGGGGGCGGGTTTCGTGTCCACGCTGGAATGAATGAGATGTATTATAATTCAGCCTGGTATATCATTTCGGCGATCGCCGCGCGGGTTTTGCGGTTGCTGCATTCCCGAAACATGCCGGATTCTCCTTGTCGAGTGGCGCGGGATGATTATAAAAAAAATCATGAAGAATATCGTTTGTCCCTCCTGCTGGGCCGTGAACCGCGCCGACCCGCAACGTCTGGAGCGGGCCGTGTGCGGCAAGTGCGGCCTGCCCCTGGCCGGGGGCCACGCCCCCCTGCATCTGGACGCCACCGGCCTGGAGCGTCTGCTGCTCCGCGACTCCCTGCCCCTGCTGGTGGATTTCTGGGCCCCCTGGTGCGGGCCCTGCCGGGTGATGGGGCCGGCCTTCGAGCAGGCCGCCGGTCTGCTTGGGCCCACGGTGCGCCTCGGCAAGGTGAACACCGAGGAGCAGCAGGCCCTGGGCGCGCGTTACGGCGTGCAGTCCATTCCCACGCTGATTCTCTTCCGCGACGGCCGGGAGCTGGCCCGGCAGTCCGGGGCCATGCGCGCCGGGGACATCGTGACCTGGACCCGCTCGGCCCTGCGCTGAGGCCTGTTGCGGGCCCGGGTCCGGGGGTGCTATGCCCGGGGCCAGGGGCCGCGACGCACGGCCCGGGGGAGGAAGCATGTCCCTGCCCGAGCGCCATCGCCTTCTCGAAGCCGCCGAGGCTCTGCGCGGCAGCCACCCCATGGCCTTCACCGGCGCGGGCATGTCCGTGCAGAGCGGCATCCCGCCGTTCCGGGGCCCGGGCGGGCTGTGGACCACGATCGACCCCGCCCTGTTCGAGATCGGCGCGTTCCGCGCCCGCCCGCTGGAGTCCTGGCGGATCATCAAGGAAATCTTCTTCGACACCCTGGGCCGCGCCCGGCCCAACGCGGGCCACGAGGCCCTCTCGCGGCTGGAGCGCGCCGGGCGGCTGTCCGGGATCGTGACCCAGAACATCGACGGCCTGCACCAGGCCGCCGGGAGCCGCGTGGTCTACGAGTTCCACGGCAACATGCGGCGGCTGCGCTGCCTGGAGTGCGGCCGGACCCCGGCCCTGGGCGCGGTGAGCCTGGAGGAACTGCCGCCGCGCTGTCCGGCCTGCGGCGGGCTGCTCAAGCCGGACTTCATCTTCTTCGGCGAGGCCATTCCGGCGGAGGTCCAGGAGGCCTCGCTCTCCCTGGCGCGGTTCAGCAAGTGCTGCCTCGTGGTGGGCAGCACGGGCGAGGTCTACCCGGCGGCCTACATCCCCCAGGAAGCCCGCCGCCACGGCGCGACCATCGTGGAGATCAACGTCCGGCCCTCGCACTTCACGGACGCGGTCACGGACATCTTTCTCCAGGGCCCGGCCGCCGAGACCCTGGCGGCCCTGGCGGAACTGCTGGGGGGCTTCGGCCCGTTTCAGAAAAGCTGAGAGGCGAGAGCCTCTTTGGTTTTCCATGAACCGCCGAAGGCGGCGCCGGTTTCCAGAAAGGCGGAGAGCTGAAAGCCTCTTGGTCGTCCCATGAACCGGCGAAGCCGGGAAAGGCGGAAAAAAGGAAAGGCGGGAATCTGTCTTCCGCCTTTCCGTCTTTCTGGAACGCCCCGAAGGGGCCTATTGGCGCATGTCGTCGATGGTGGTCTTGAGGGTCTGGGCCAGCCGGGCCAGGTCGGAGACGGCCTGGGCGGACTGGGTCATGGCCTCGGCGGTCTCGGCCGCGATGCGGTTGATCTCCTCGGTGGAGCGGCTGATCTGTTCGCTGGCCGCGGACTGTTGTTCGCTGGCCGTGGCGATGGAGCGCACCTGGTCGGCGGTCTTCTCGACCATCTCCACGATCTCGCGCAGAGCCTCGCCGGACTTCTCGGCGGTCTGGGTGCCGGCGGTGACGGCCAGGACCGTGGCCTCGGTGCCCTGGATGTTCTTGCGCGCGCTGTCCTGCACGGCCTTGATGTAGGCCCCGACCTCGCTGGTGGCGGTCATGGTCTTTTCGGCCAGCTTGCGGACCTCGTCGGCCACGACCGCGAAGCCTCGTCCCGCCTCGCCCGCGCGGGCGGCCTCGATGGCGGCGTTGAGGGCCAGGAGGTTGGTCTGGTCCGCGATG
>Ga0265295_1004954_pt1 | contig 17478 bp, 19 predicted proteins | sample Munlansysbiofilm_FD_192503 | JGI IMG/M metagenome (GOLD analysis project Ga0265295, IMG submission 192503) | Leachate microbial communities from a municipal landfill in Southern Ontario, Canada - Methane capture system biofilm | ecosystem: Engineered > Solid waste > Landfill > Unclassified ...
ATGGGAGGCTTCATCAAATGGTTGAAAGAACCCAAATTATAACAGCTGTTACGGCAGCACTCAAGCAGGCCCCAGAGCGTAAGTTCCAGGAAAGTATTGATATTACTATCAACCTGAAACACGTTGACATGGCCCAGCCAAAAAACCGTATTGATGAGACGATTCTTCTGCCACAGGCAATAGGCGTAAAAAAGATCGCCGTCCTTGGTAAGGGAGATATTGTATCCCAGGCACGTAACTCTGGTGTCGATTTAATTATCGGCCCTGACGAGATCGAGCGTCTGGGCGGCGTTCCGCGTGAAGCACGCAAAATGGCCGGACAGTATGATTTCTTCCTTGCAGAGACTGCGGTTATGCCCCTTGTTGGTCGCTGGCTTGGTCAGAGACTCGGTCCACGCGGTAAAATGCCGCAGCCGATCCCGCCAACCCAGGACATCACTCCAATCGTCGAGCGTCTGAGAAACTCCGTGAAGATCCGGTCTAAAGACAGACTTAATATGTCTGTTAAGATTGGAAACACCGGCATGTCCGTTGAGGAAGTTTCAGAAAATATTGACGCCGTCGTGAAGAGGGTTGTAGGAAGACTTGAAAGCGGAGAGTTAAACATCCGCTCCGTCTACGTCAAAACTACGATGGGTCCAGCAGTGAAGGTGATGTAAGTATGGCAATTTATACCCACCACCTTCCCGCATGGAAACGTGAAGAAGTTGAGCAGATCAAAGATCTCGCCGGCAAGCATACACTCGTCGGCTTAGTTGATGTCTACGGTATTCCCGCAAGACAGTTCCAGCAGATCCGCAGAAATCTGCGCAGCAATGCAGTTGTGAAGGTTGCAAGAAACACTCTTGTCGAGCATTCCATGAATGAACTCGGCGGTCACTTTGTTGATCTTAACGAGAACGTTTCTGAGCACTCCGCTCTCATCTTTGCAAACGGTAACCCGTTTAAGCTGTTCAAGTCTCTTGAGCAGACGAAGACAAAACGTTCTGCAAAAGCAGGCGAGATCACTCCTGAAGACATTGTTGTTCCGGCAGGACCAACTACCTTTAAGCCCGGACCGATCGTAGGAGAACTCCAGCAGGCAGGTATCCCGGCAGCCATCGACGGCGGTAAGGTCAAAATTAAAGAGACCAAGACCGTTGTTAAGGCCGGTCAGGCTATCAACAAAAAACAGGCCGATGTACTTTCAAAGCTTGGTATCAAACCAATGCCAGTCGGTCTCTCCCTCCTCGCAGTATGTTACGAGGGAGATATGTATCTGCCGGACGTCCTCTCAGTGGATGACGAGGCATACAAGGCAAAGATCACTCTCGCAGCACAGCAGGCATTCAACCTCGCCGTCAACGCAGCAGTTCCAACGGCATGTGCCGGTGTTACTGAGGCTCAGATCGCGAAGGCCGTCCGTGAGGCAAGAAACCTCGGTGTAGAAGCATCCATCTATGAGAAGGGTGTCATCGAGTTGATCATCAGCAAGGCATACAGACAAGCAAACGCCCTGAAGGCAATTTAAATCAGAAATAGGTGAAATAAAAATGGAGTATATTTACGCAGCTCTGTTAGTTCACTCCGCAGCTAAAACTGTGGATGAAGAATCGGTAAAGGCAGTTCTCTCTGCCGCAGGTATCGCAGTCGACGACTCTCGTGTTAAAGCATTAATTGCAGCACTTGATGGTGTTGACATTGAGGAAGCAATCTCCAAGGCAGCAGCAGCCCCAGTAGCAGTTGCAGCAGCACCCGCAGCAGCAGGTGCAGCAGCAGCTGAAGAGGCAGCAGAACCCGAAGAGAACAAGGAAGACGAAGAAGAGAACGCCATGGCAGGCCTTGGCGCCCTCTTTGGCTAAATCTTTTTTTTTTGATCCGGCAGTCGTTTGTCGGTTCGTTTCATTCTACTTCGGTGTTTTCCGATGAAGAAATTTGTTGATGAAAAAAGATGGATTTTTTCCGATTCGAATCTAGAACAATTCGAGAGTTTCACTTTCCAGATTCTTGTTCCATCTGCGTGTATCTATAGTAATTGTTTCCAATTGCCTGAGCATTTTATTCTCGTCTAAGATGTCACGCCGATCGTAGAGATAAAACTCGACGGGTCTCCAGAGTGCGACCCACCCGATTACCACGAAACTCTGTCCGATTGCATATATTATGTCATTCTGCTCGTAGATGCTGGTTACTACGCTGCTGAGTATCAGACAGACCAAGAGAAAAATCAAGCCGCGAACGAGGTATCGTCTTCCTTTATTCATCGCAAGTTTATATTTTTGGTTAGCTGAACAGAGTCTCAGAGCAAAATGCGAATGGATTGCATGTTCCATATTGGTCTGCATCTCTTTATCATCGTAGAGAGCTTGTTCCAGATACAAAATGATCTTTGCAGAACCGCGTTTATCATTCGGCATATCTTCAAGCGAATCCATAATATATGATTCGGTTGCGTGATTGATTTCTCTCTCATCATTCGGTGCAGGATCGAGAAAATTATAAAACTGTGCGGGAAGTGATATTCGAAGTTCAATATCACTCCATTTCTCGTGTAATTGACATGAGGTCATATGCGTCCCTCTTTCGCGAGAATCCCTGCGGTAATAACCTGCCCGCAGGATATGCATCCGTCGCCGAACGGGTATCTTGGATTCGTGATGCACTCAACTCCAGCGTTTTTCAGTGTTTCAATGATCGTTTCCCGAATGGAGCGGTTTATGGCCACCCCTCCGGAGAGTGCCGTCTTCGGTATTCCGGTCGTTTGCACTCCATTGAGTGCTATGTTCGCTATGCCCTTCGCAAGAGTCGTTTGAATCGACGCGGCGATGTCTTCGATGCATATGCCGTCAGAAAGCATCTCCATTCCCTCCCGAAGGATGGAGGATGTCAGCAAAACATCCCGCCCATCCCGTGATTCAAGGGTGATCTCCATCGGCTGGGCAACGCCTCGTGCAGCGTATGCTTCCAGCATCATTGAAGGTTCGCCGTCATACGTTCTTTCCCGGCAGATACCAAGTAATGCCGATGCTGCGTCCAAAACTCTTCCCGTTGACGTGGTTACTGGTGTGTTGAACCGCTTCTCGGTTTGCTGGGCAAGGATCCTGAGACCCGTCTCATCCCACCCTCTGTTCCGGAGAAGCGACACGGTCTCTTCGTTTGGAAGAATGCCGTAGAGCATTCGTTCCGGGAACTTTGTTGCGAGGTCGCCCCCTGGCATCAGGACCTGTTCGAGGTGCCCGGTTCGAATGTATCCATCTCCCGGCGATCCGGCGAGGATCTCCCCACCCCAAATGGTTGCATCGTCTCCATATCCGACTCCGTCGATTGCGATGCCAACAACCTCTTCTGTGGTTACCGAAGCAATGTGGGCCCGGTGATGCTGGACCGGGCAGAGAACTGCCCCATACCGCTCGGCGAGTTGCTGTGCTACCCGTGTACTCAGAAACTGTGGGTGGAGATCATGGGCAATGATCTCGGGGACTGATCCGGTAAGGCCTGTGAGTTTTTCGATCGTCTCCTCTAAGTATGCTACGGTCGGGGGATTTCTGATATTTCCTATATGTGGTGACGTTATCAGAAACCCTCTGGTATATACTGTTGTATTTGCGTTCCTTTCGGGTCCTACGCCGAGGATCTGTCTCTTCCCAAGAACCATTCTGGTTCTGAGCGGGGCATAACCCCGTGACATTCTGATCAGATACCCGTCTCTTACAATCGAATCATCACATCGGTTCACTATCTCGCGGTCGTGGGTGAGAATATAGTCCACAACCTGCCCCATTTTTTCGATGATGGTTTTCGTTTCGGTGATCATCGGCGTTCCCGGAGCATTTGCACTCGTCATTATCAGAAGAGGGGACCGGAGTTTTGTAAATAACAAGTGATGAAGTCCTGTGTATGGCAACATTACACCGAGATTGTGGAGTTGTGACAGATTTTTGTGGGACTCAGGATCAATTTTGTCCAAGATCATAATTGGGTGGACCGGACCTTTGAGAAGTTCCCACTCTCCCTTTGTCGGCTCAACGACGAAATCCGATAACGTCTCAGGTTTCATCATCACGGCGAGCGACTGGTTTGGCCGTCCGAGAACCGTCTTGAGTTTCTCTGCTGATTCTTCAGTGCAGCAGATATGAAATCCCCCGATCCCTCTTATAGCAACAATTTTTCCTGCATCCAGAAGTTCTGCGGCTACTGAGATCGTATCATTCGCTGAAATAATCTCTCCTGACCCTTTCAGCAGAGAAAGCTTCGGCCCGCATTCTCTGCAGGCAATGGTCTGAGCATGATGCCGCCTGTTTCCGGGGTTCTCGTATTCGTTTTGGCACGCCGGGCACGCGGGAAAATCATCCATACTCGTCCGTTCTCTGTCGTAGGGAACCGATTTGATGATACTGTATCTCGGTCCGCAGTCGGTACATGAGGTTGCCCAGTATCCATAATACCGGCTATTCGGATCCATTATATCATGCAGACAGTGTTCGCAGGTCGCAATATCTGCCGGAACAAAGCCAGTTCTTGCCCCATCCTGACTTGGAAGAATAGTAAAATTCGCCGGAGGATTCCAGTTTTGCAACGGCTCGACAGACACCGAGTCGATCACCGACATCTTCGGTCCTTTTCCGACCTCCCGGCAGAACTCATCGAACTTCTCTCCGGCAGCATCAATCTCCACTTCACTCCCGTGATTGATGACCGTCCCTTTCATGCCAAACCGTTTCGCCTGGGCATATACAAACGGGCGGAACCCTACTCCCTGCACGATCCCTCGTAGGATTATTTTACCTGACTTCATCAATCCTTCTCAAAAAGGATTATAGAATCACAGACAATATAAGTGTAGGGTTTTGTGCCCCACATATTTTCTTTGAGGAGCGCCCATAATACAGATAGGAGATATACCATGCCTGATGATCCATTAACCAACATCCTTCGCAGTAAACGTGAAACGACCAGATTCCAGGTCTTAGTTGAGGTTGCAGAGCACCAGCCGTCGATTCGCCAGCAGGAGATCGCAGAAAAGCTCGGCGTGACACCCCAAGCTATATCGGAATATGTGCGTGATCTCGCCGATGAGGACTATATCAGTGCAGAGGGGAGAGGACGGTACTACGTCACCCACAAAGGGATCGAATGGGTCCTGAATAATGCGGAAATCTTAGAGTCTTATGTACGGCATGTCCGTCGGGATATTATCCATCAGGTCGTAACCTGGGCTGCCATCGCGGATTCTGACCTGAAAGCAGGTGACTCGGTCGGCGTGTACATGAAATCCGGCTGGCTTTATGCAGGCAAACGTCCGCAGACTGCTATGGGTATGGTCACTGCTGATGCATCGGAAGGGATGGATGTCGGCGTGGCACGGCTTGCAGGGATAATTGAACACACGGAAGGTAAGGTGGATGTTGCGAAAGTACCCCGTATTGAACGCGGCGGTTCAAAGATGATCTCGACGGAAAAGTTCCTCTCTCTTGCAAAGAATGCCGATATCATCGCCGCAGTTGGACTTGAGGCGTATATGGCCTGTAAAAACTCCGGCATTAAACCCGATATGTTCTTCGGGGCACGGGAAGGGGCGGTTGAAGCGGCATTCCACGGAATGCGCTGTCTGATTCTGATCGTTGATGAGGAGTTTACTGATTTTCTGAAACGTCTTGAAACAGCAGGTCTTTCATATACTATCCACGAACTGGTGACAGAATAACGTGACGACCATCGTCCAACCCTGGAAAAAGGGGTATAAAGTCTATTTTTGTGACGACGCAAAGGCAGGCAAAATCAAGCATGTGGGAACTGTCGAACTCGAAGAGACTTCAAAAGGGATGCGCCCGTCTGAGTTTTTTGTCAGAAGACCTGGGACATCTCATGCTCAGAAGACGCCGACAAAAGAGTTCATTACTGTTCTTCGAGGGAACGGTCCGATTAAACTCACCCAGACCATGCCGGCATTCCAGGATTTTCTGAGAGGTATGCAGTTATCCTGGGAAACGACGACACTTTGCCGGACCTGTCTTTTTGACGATCGTCTGACTCCTCTTACTGAGGAGACCCGGATCAAATGCGGGCAGGAGTTTGTCTGTCTTGACTGTGCGAAGCGTGAGCTACGCCGTGAACTTGGTCACATTAAGCATCTCGGGAAACGCACGCAGCTTCATATCGAGAATCTCCTGGAAGAGTATCGTGATCTGGATATGGTCCTCGCTATTCTTCAGCCCGAATCTCTTGATACCAAGAAGACGATGTTCGACCGGCTCGAGGCACATGATCAGACGCCGACCGAACGTATCGAAAATCTTCCTCTTCCCCGGGAATTTGTAGAGCGGTGCGGTGTTGAGACACTCATGCCCGCTCAGCAGCGTGCGGTCGAGTCCGGTCTTTTATACGGAAAAGATCTGCTTATTGTCGCCGCGACGGCGAGCGGCAAGACGTTCATCGGAGAGATGGCCGGACTGAAAAATTATATCGAAAAGCGCGGAAGAATGCTTTTCCTTGTCCCTCTCGTAGCTCTTGCGAATCAGAAGTATGACCGATTTTCTGAAAAATACAAGTCCATTACTCAGACATCGATAATGACCGGTGTTTCCCGTGTGAATCTGCCGGAGACCCGTCCTATTGGAAACCGCGGCGCAGGTGGCGGGATCGTTGTCGGAACCTACGAAGGTATGGACAACCTTCTCAGAAAAGGTATGCCGGTCAGTAACATCGGCACAGTCGTGATCGACGAGGTCCAGATGCTCGAGGATCCCGAACGGGGTCACCGACTTGACGGACTCATCGCGAGACTGAAATACATCGCCCCCAAGGCTCAGTTCCTCTATCTTTCGGCAACGATCGGTTCGCCGAACCTTCTCGCAAAAAAGCTGAATGCCTCTCTCGTTTCGTATGCCGACCGTCCGGTTGCTCTGGAACGCCATCTGATATTTACCGAAAAAGACTCGAAGATTCCGTTCATCAAAAAATTGGTCTTTGAGGAGTTCAATAAGACCTCTTCCAAAGGATACAAAGGGCAGACGATCGTTTTCACGAATGCCCGGAGCAGGTGTCATACCGTAGCCGAGGCAATCGGAGGGACGGCTGCTCCGTATCACGCCGGCCTTACTTCCCAGGAACGGCGGGCCGTTGAACGACAGTTCGAGGAAGGAAAACTCGCCTGTGTCGTGACAACAGCGGCACTGGCGGCCGGTGTGGATTTCCCGGCAAGTCAGGTGATCTTCGATGCTCTCGCAATGGGAATCGACTGGCTTTCCGTCCAGGAGTTCCACCAGATGATGGGTCGTGCCGGTCGTCCGGATTTCCACGATCTTGGTCGGGTCGTTGTTCTCGCCGAACCGGGCGTCTCGTATTCCCGCGAAACAAAACTTACCGAGGAGGAAGTTGCCATCCAGCTTCTCAAAGGAGATATGGAAGAGGTCTCCCCGGTATATGATATTGAGGAGACATCTGAGGAGTTTGCGGCAAATGCCATTGCTTGCCGGGGTCGAGAAGCTGATATCGTCGCCGTTGGAAACAGCATGGTTGGGGTGGGCGACGATCCGATCCAGGAACTTCTCAAACACAAACTCGTCAGAAGATCCGGCGCGAACTTGGAACTCTCCCCGCTTGGAAAAATTATGGCTGAGCATTTCATCGGCATGGAACGACTGCTGGAGATCGATAAACTCGTCCGCGTGATGGACGATCCTCTGGAAATGGTCGCTGAACTTTCCTGTATGGATGATGAACGCGAGAAAGAGAAGCGCCGGGTCGATCGTCGTTCAAGTGAGAAAAAGGAAGCCGCGTGGATCGGGGACAAAAAGTCTGCTGCGAAACCAACTGCTGAGCCTGCATGGGTTGCGAAGAAGAAAGAGATACATGCGGTGGAGAAGCATGCTCATGATGATGAACGGCGGAAAAAGGCCGGATCCCGTAAGCTTCGCCGTGAAGAGGACGAGGTTGAGGTGCCGAAAGCTCCACGCCGGGCGAATAAGGAGATGGAGGACAGGGTCGAGCGCAAGAAACGTGAGGCATCCCAGTACATTCCACCACCGAAACGAAAACAGCGTCAGGGGGTATCTGGGGATGACAATGGGTCCAAGCTTCGGTCTGCGTCCGCTGATCCTCTCGATATTATAGAGTCAGCTGTTGATCAGCGGCGTGCCGGTAAGTATGATGAGGCTTTGAAGATCCTTGGAAATTATGTTGCCGATAATCCAAAGGACAGTCGTGCTCTGGTCGAACTTGGGAAGGTGTATGATCTTCGTGGTGACCGTGATACGGCGTATTTATGTTACCAGAGAGCTGCAACAGCGAATACCCAAAACCGTGAGGCAATCGATAGAATGAATGCATTTCTTATCGGGATCACGGTCGCTATCGATAATGACGCATCTGATTCCAGAAAGGAACCTGGTGTTGTAAAAAAGAAAAAAGAGTGAGTATATCCTCTCTTTTTTTGTATATTTTATCATCAGCTCAAATGATACACGTCTCCGGGCTGATATTTATTATTATTGCAAGATGGCAAGAAAGGATTATTGGCACTGATTTCCTATCTCATAGAGTGCATACAGTTCATTTGCCGCATCTGCTCCGGCACGCCGCATTGCCTGCTCGATAAGAACTTCTGCACACTCGGTCGGCAGGCAGATTATCCCCTCTTCTCCAATTCTGATGAGTTCGATGAGGGAAATAAACTCTTCCTCCGTCAATCGGTTTAATCTTGCTGCAAAATCATCGGCATCCTTTGCATAGTGGTTCGCTACCGGTGGAAGAATGGAACGGTACTGTGTTTCCGACACTCCGCAGACAAGCGTATCACATTCGGGTGCGAGTTTTAAAAGAAGAACTATATCGTGTTCGGATAAGATACGTGACATATTCTACATTGGGGAGTCATGGATTAATTAGGTTCCGCAAAGAGAACACATATCCCGCGAGATCCGCAGAACGTAGAGAGTCTCGCCGTCTTCCTGTCGCTCCTCTGCCACCACGAGAGCGATCAATGCTTCTGCATGACAACGCTTCAGCACTTCATCAATGCCGGTAAGGGAAGAGATGAGAAGGAGTATCCTCCCGAATGGTGAAAGGTGCGGGGGTGCTTCATGCAAAAACCGTTCTACAACCTCACGACCTGAAGGTCCGCCGTCAAGAGCATACTCAAGCCAGTCGTCAATCCGATCGGCCGGATCTGTTGGAAGATAGGGTGCATTGAATATGATTAGATCGAACTCTCCGCAAATAGGTTTGAAGAGATCCCCTCTGATGACCTCGATACCGTTTACTTCATGTGCATATTTTGCAGCGTGAGGATTTATTTCGACGGCGAGAACCTGCGGTGTTATCTCTGTTATGGTTTTTGCCACTGCCCCCGCCCCGGTCCCGATCTCAAGGACTTTGTCAGTCGGTTGTACCTCCGCAAGTGCAGCTTTTATCAGGAGATACGTATCTTCAGAGGGAAAATAGATTTGGGTCGTGTCGATATCCATTATATCAGATTACTAAGCTGGTTGGCAAGCTCAATGAAATCTATGACTGAAAGTTTCTCAGGACGTTTGCCGAGCAGATCTTTTGGAAGGCTGCTGATGAGGGTGGTCATTTTTTCCTCTCCATAGATGCTTTTCATTCCTTTGAGTCCGTTTTGAATGGTCTTTCTCCGGTGGGAGAACAGTTCGCGAACGACGATGGCATGCACGTTACGATCGAGAATTTGTACCGGCGGTTCGTGCGGGATGATTTTTACTACTGCTGAATCAACTTCCGGCGGGGGGTTGAATGCCCGCGGCGAAAGTTTCAGGATGAGTTCAACATCTGCATAGGTTTGAACCATCACGGAAAGTCTGCCGTATTCTCCGTCACCCGGTGGGGATACCATGCGTTTCGCAAATTCCCACTGATACATCAGAACAGCGATATCAAAACCGGTTTCGAGCAGTCTGAACGTGATCTTTGAAGAGATGGAGTAGGGAAGGTTTGCGATGACCAGATCAAATTCAGGAAGATCCACTCGGGATGCATCGCCCCGGGTTATGGTCAGCTGACCCGTGGCAAGTTCATCTTTGAATCGCTGTTCAAGGTTCGGCAGCAGCGTTCCATCCAGTTCGACGGCTCTGACATTTGCTCCGCGTTCAAGAAGCGCTACGGTCAGTACTCCTTCTCCCGGTCCGACTTCAAGCACATTTCGTCCTTGGATCGGGACTGAATCGGCGATAAAATCAACGGCGTCTGTATCAATCAGAAAATGCTGATCCTTTGGCGCTTTCATAAAAAAGATTATTTAGAGGTAAAGAGATGATATTTCTCTTCTGGATTCTCGAGTTCAAGCATGATCCTCTCACGGATAAACTTCTCCGGTTTCTGGAGTGTTTTCACCCGGGTACGGATATCCTCGAAGCTTTCAAACGGTTTTTTGTGTCTTTCTTCCAGGGTGTCGATCAATGTTTTTTTACCGAATCCCGGAAGGAGATTTAGCATGTGCATCTTAAGACTGATTGGAACCGCAGTGTTGTAAAACTCCACGAATCGTTGTTCAGATTCGGCAATGATCTTCTCGACTACCGGTTCAAGCTCGCCTTTTGCGGTTGGCGTCAGTTCGTCATAGGACAACCGGCGTTTTACCCGCTCAACATGTTTCCTCTCATCTTCGCCGATGTAAACTTTATCATGCAGATTGATGGCAACATCTTTCTTTGCGATAAGTTCGAGGAGTTTGAACTGGTCAGTGCCTACTGCGAGAATAATTGATTCCCGTTGATTCAAAGGACGTCTGTCGCTTGCATGTCCCCATTGGAGATAGTCAAGTACGATAGCTTCAACTTCCTTTTTATCGGTCCTCTCAGTCTTTGGCGGCATATCCACCACTCACTCGTATTTATGCAGAGTGTCAAGAATCTGGTCTAAGTCTTCGGGAAGAAGAGTAAACCGTTCTTTAGCGTAAATGGCCCGGATCTCATCACGGCTCTGCGGCATGATGTTTACAATCCTGCAGGCAATCTCCGGCTTTGTTTTCTCCATGGATACAAGGTCACTAAGGATGGATTTTGCCGTTTCAACACTGGATTTACTGAGAATGTCTGCATGGTCAATACTCTTACGCAGTTCGTATGATATGCTTCGGGCCGGATCGTCACCCATTTCTCCTCCGGAACGTTTTTCGCGGATTGCAATAAGCTCTTCGCGCAGCTCTGGAAGGGTCATCATATCTTCACTGATAACTTTCTTTACTTTCATGCGAGACTCCTGATAAATGTAAAATTAGTATTTGGGGGTTAATTATATTTCTGCGCCGTGAGGTGCTGCGGTCGTGCAATGACTGTCTTGGTTGCATTGCCGTCTTTGATCTGAAGGAGCCATGCTCTGCCTCTCTTGCCGACGATTGTTCCGGTTTTACCGTGGAATCTCGGGTGGGGCTGTCCTTTCTGGACACTTGAGTCTAAGACAAGGTGAACTTTCTGTCCTTCTTCGAAGTTCTGAATGACCTTGGTCACATTGGGCATACCACGGGTACGCAGGGTTTTCTGTAACTTATATCTTGTTCGTTTTTTAATTCCATTGTGCTTTGCCATGTTTACTCATCTCCAATATTTGGTAATCCGTCGACCTGCACCACGTCTAATTCGACGACTTTAGCCGGAACGGCGAGGATTTCAGCAAGACTGGGAGTCGTTCTGCCCCCGTCTCCTGATACGAGCTCTTTGATGTAGAGACCCCCTTCACCAAGCACTTCAAGCCGGTAAAGGCCGTTCTCCTCACCAAGAACTCCTATGTCAATGACCTGTCTCTTTCGAACAAGGTCTGCACGTCGGTGCGAGACTCGTTCAGGCGTGCGCTGATCGATCCAGGCTCCTTTGAGCTTGGATACAGCATTCTGAACGGTTTCCAGAGGGATACGGTCATCTATTGAGACTAGAATCCTGTATGTTTTATGCCCTTTGTTTGATTTAAGCATTTCCACAGTCTTTTTGTCAGACCAGCTTTCGAGGATGACTCCTACACGAGGGTTGGCAGATGCATTAATCGCTTTTTCAAGCTCTTTTATATCATATGTCCGCTTTTTCGGGGCTTGCATCTCCATTACAAAGGGTCTACCGGTCCCGATCATCACGGCATCGATGTCTTCTCTTCCTGCTCCGTGAAGGACCCCGCAGTCACTAGCGAAAATCTGTTTTGGGACTTCTGCAATGAGTTCTTCTACTGATGTGGGGTATTGTTTGCCGGTAAAGCTGCAGATTTCACAGCCTCTCCCTTTGCATGCGCGGCAATCCCAGTGCGTTTGCGGGATCCCACGTTCATATTTCAGATATCTGCCGTAGAAGTATATGGAGGCTATCTGGATTTCAACACAGTCATCTGCGATATTCAGGACGATGGTGACCTCGGGATTTTTCGGGTTACCGCGTTTGCCGGTAAGAGCAGATACTGCTTTTCCCACTTCACGGTTCATCTCGGACTTTAGGGGTTCGGGATTTTCGAGAGATAAATCCGACCAGAGCATCTCTTCTGACTCTGCCATCATCGGGGGAACACGTGTGCCTATGACGAATGTTTCGTGTTCGATGCCTTGTATGGCGGCGGCTGCTTTTTCTGCCCAGTAGGGAATCGTATCAAATAGATCGTTACAGACCCAGCAGGTTCCTTTTTCGTATGGTTTGTAGGGAATATTATATGCGAGAGCATGGGCTATTCGCAGTGAACGTCCCCGTTCTTCGTTGGTGAGTCCGAATGATTTTTTTGCGAACAACCGTCCAAGGCAGTGATCGCAGATATCGCCGTACTCTAATATGGTGTTGACGAGTTCAAGCATTTGATTCTATTATATTAGATGGGAAACCATTTAGGCTTGTTCTCCCCGGCGGTCGAACTCGTTTAAGATTACGATGATCGTGTGATCTGCATGGAGGACACGGGGGCCGGCGGAATATTTTGGCAGGTCTTTGATAAGTTCCATCTCTTCTTCGGTGAAGTTCTGGTGGTCGCTTAATATGAAATTTTTCGGCAGGACTTCTGCTGTTCGAATATCCTCTCCGTTTTCATCAAGAACTGCAAACCGGTGTTCCTCGAGCAGTTTGGAAAGGCCGCTTTTTCGGATGGATATTCCCGGAGCTGCCCGCTGATACTCGTCCTCTGGAATAGTTACGAGTGCTTTTTTGATCAGTGCGCCAGCACTTCGTTCATCGGGGTTGAGGGATTTGATTTTTTCTCCGGAGAACCGGAGTGTGATCGTGTCCGCAGGATCTGCCTGTTCTCCTCCTTTCAGGATAAGAAAACATTCTGTATTTCGCCGGAGGTCGTGACTCAGAAAAAACGAGGCGTTGATACATCTGCACAAAACGTCCATTCGTCCTGCCCCCCCTGGCATATCGTTTAGAGAGAAATCCGGTGTCGTGACCGCTTTGTGTCCTATTACTGCAAACCTTAGCATTGTACTAGTATGATAGGATGCGGGGAATAAAAAGATCGTCTGGCATTGTCAGACGGTATGTTCATTTTTTCGAAAATTACGGGGGCGCATATTAAAGTAACACGCAGCATATTTTATAAGCAAATAAAGTATTACAAATGCTATTTATAATACACCATAATTGTCTCAATCAGGGAAAATAACCCTTTAATCTTTCCAGATTGTCAAAAATCGTTTGAATTATGGTAATAGATAATATGGCTCTCCTTCTCTCTTCTAAAGCTAATACTTATATCCCGACACAAAGAAACAGTGTAAATGTCCCGAGAGGGGGCGGATGTGATAGCTATGCATATCTGCCTGGCCACTAGGTTTGCAAGAACCCGGCCGTGGACGTGAAAAAGTATCCGTCACTAACCATCAGCGATTCTATTAGCAACAAACAGCAATTTTCAGGAAAAGTAACGGTAAAACAGCCAAACGAATCACCTTTAACAAACGAGGAAAAAATTATGGCAAAATACAAAGATGTAATTGACCTTTACGATGACAACGGCAAACTCTTAAAGAGCAATGTCGGACTCGAAAAGATCAGCCCGCTGGTTAACCCGGCAATCAAGAAAATCATCGACGACACCAAGAGGACTGTTGCAGTCAACCTTGGCGGTATGCAGGATGCATTAAAGACCGGTAAGATCGGTAAGCACCAGCAGATTCTTGGTCGTGAACTCAACCTCGATATCATCGGCAACATCGACGCTATCGAAGCAAAAATCAAAGAGTACGTCTCTGTTGAAGCAGGCGACGACACGATGATTAAACGCTACAACGGCGGAAAACTTCTGCTGGTCAAGGTGCCTTCTGCACGTATCGCAGCAGCAGCAACCTACGATGCAGCTCTTACCTCTGTCGCAGCAGCAACGACCTATGCAGTTGTCGAGCAGTTCAACGTTGACATGTTCAACGCAAACACTGTCAAGGCAGCAGCATTCGGGACCTACCCGGTCACCATGGATCTGGCAGGAGGAGCATGTTCTATGATCATGTCCATCCCGCAGAACAACGAATCTCTTGGATATGCACTTCGTAACATTCCGGCAAACCAGTCTGTTATGATTACTCACCGCAATGCAATGCAGGGTGCAGCTCTCACTTCTGTGTTTGAACAGGCAGGAGAGTTCGAAATGGGCAGTGCAATCGGTCCGTTTGAGCGTGCACAGCTCTTACTGCTCGCCTATCAGGGTCTGAACGCCAACAACCTTGTCTACGATCTTGTAAAAGCAAATGGTCAGACTGGTACCGTCGGTACTGTTGTCCAGTCCTTGGTCGAGCGTGCAATTGAAGACAAAGTCATCACACAGGGCGCAGCCGCAAAGGGTGGATACTTCAAACCCTACGAGACCAAAGACCCAATGCTTTGGAATGCATATACCTCTGCAGGAACTCTTGCAGCAACCATGGTCAACTGTGGTGCCGGACGTTTCGCTCAGGCAGTATCATCGACCTTACTGTACTTCAACGATCTTATCGAACACGAAACCGGACTTCCGGGATCTGACTTCGGAAGAACAATGGGTGTCGCAGTTGGATTCTCCTTCTTCAGTCACTCCATCTATGGTGGCGGAGGACCTGGTATCTTCAACGGAAACCACGTTGTTACCCGTCACGCAGCAGGTGTTGGTATGCCTTGTATCGTTGCAGCATGTGCACTTGATGCAGGTACTCAGATGTTCTCTCCCGAAGGAACCGCAAAAGTTTACGGTGATACCTTCGGTCAGATTGATGAGTTCGCTCGCCCACTCCAGGCAATTGCAAAATCAGTTTAAGCCTGTACTGATTTCCGCTTAGGCGGAAAGGAACTAGAATGACAGAAACAAAATACCCACAACTAAGAATCGTCCCCACAAGATTCCTGAATCCGGAGACCACCGAGATCCTTCTCGATAAAATCTACACTATAGATGGGATACGCCGCCTTGTGCTGAATGGTCCAAACCTTCCGGCTACCGTACCTTACGGTCCTGCCAGAGGTGAAATCAATGATAACACACATCGGCGCATCATAAAGGTCTGCGGTGAGGACTATCTTCTCCACGTTCAGGTCGGTTCAATTCTTCTTGAATTGGACGATGCTTCTGTGATTCCGCTTATCAAGGCGGCATGCGATGAGGTCTTCTCTGACAAATTCCCGTATGGGATCACCGAGGGTACCTACATGCGGTCGAACATGACGACCACCGACTATGCTAAATACGGCATTGTCGATGACAAACGAATTCTTGGAATGAGCGATCCAAAAAGCAAACAACGCCCTATCATCCTTCAGGGAATCAAATAACCATGCCGCTTGGTCGTGTAACACAACTCGTCGACTGCAGACAGAGTATGGGTATGGGTAAGGGGGGATCTCTTGCCCAGAGGGGAACCATCTCTGAATGTAAAAATCCTGATGTCATAATCGTGGGCATGTCTCCTGGTCGGAGACATATCACTAAACCCGTCTGCGATATTACGTCAGCACTGAGGCAGCAGGGGATCGAATACAGCGTAAGTACCTTGGTGCTGAACGCAGGCAGCGGTGTTCCACCTGATGCAGATATCGGCGGGGTCTCACTCTGCTCAAATTTTGGAATTCTCGATCGTGAGATAGAACAGATAGAACGCCACAAAGTGGCGGTTCTTCACCACGGAAACATACGGTCTCACGTGGTCCACAAATCAAGGAAGATCCTGCAGGAATGCAACGTTAATGCCGTTGTTGTCTGTCAGGCTCCCGTTGATTATGAGGATCTCGCAAAGGCCGGAGTAAAGACCGCGTACGTCATGCCAAAACCCGATGACATTCGGACCAAAGGCACCGTAATGGGACTTGTTACCGGGATAACCCGGGGACAGACTCCCAGTCGTGTGGCAATGTCAGACGTCATTCATGAAGTACTCAGAATTATTAAATCTACAAACTAGGTGAACAAACTATGGCATATAAACCACAGTATGGTCCGGGAACCTCCAAAGTTGCGGAAGTACGTCGCAACCAGATGAACCCGAACGTAAAGCTCGAAAAGATTCGCAGCGTCACTGATGAGGACATCGTTCTTATTATGGGACACCGTGCACCAGGACAGGCATACCCGTCAGCCCACCCGCCACTCGCAGAGCAGGGAGAGCCAGACTGCCCGATCCGCAAGATCGTTAAACCAACCGAAGGCGCAAAAGCCGGTGACCGTGTCAGATACATTCAGTTCACTGATTCTATGCTGAACGCACCCTGTCAGCCTTACCAGAGAACCTATCTCGAATGCTACCGCTTCCGCGGTATCGACCCGGGAACTCTCTCAGGCCGTCAGATCGTCGAATGCCGCGAGCGTGACCTTGAAGGATACGCACGTGAGCTTATTGAGAGCGCTATCTTTGACCCGGCAACTACCGGTATCCGCGGTGCAACCGTGCATGGACACTCACTCCGTCTCGCAGAGAACGGTATGATGTTCGATATGCTCCAGCGTTGTATCCTTGACAAAGATGGTATTGTAAAATACATCAAAGACCAGGTCGGTGTCCCACTTGACCGGAAAGTCGCTGTCGGTAAACCGATGGACGCTGCCTGGCTCAAAGCGAACACTCCGATGTTCCACTCCCTTGTCGGAACCTCATTCCGTTCTGACAGTGAATATGTTGCATACGTTCAGCGTATCCACTCTCTCCGTACGAAATACGGATTCATGCCCAAGGAGGCCTGAGTAATATGGCAAAAGTAGAAAAGACCCAGAAACTTTTCCTTGATGCACTCAAGCAGAAGTTCCCTAAGCAGGACGTTGAATCCACCACTGCAGAGTTCTACAAGTTTAACGGCGTCCAGCAGTCTGCCCGTAAAAAGGAGTTCATGGCAGCCAACAAGAAGATCGAAGCAAAACGTGGTATCTCCATGTACAACCCAGAGCGTTGCCACCTTGGTGGTATTCCGATGGGTCAGCGTCAGCTGATGACCTACGAACTTTCCGGCACCGGCACCTTCGTTGAGGGTGACGACCTGCACTTCGTCAACAATGCTGCCATGCAGCAGATGTGGGATGATATCCGCAGAACCGTAATCGTGTCCATGGACATGGCTCACCAGACCCTGC
>Ga0265295_1004955_pt1 | contig 17475 bp, 14 predicted proteins | sample Munlansysbiofilm_FD_192503 | JGI IMG/M metagenome (GOLD analysis project Ga0265295, IMG submission 192503) | Leachate microbial communities from a municipal landfill in Southern Ontario, Canada - Methane capture system biofilm | ecosystem: Engineered > Solid waste > Landfill > Unclassified ...
CAATGGCATCTTCCACTGAAAGTACCAAGGACGGGGAAAAGGGAAGCACCCATTCCACCAGAATTGGTGTTCGCAGAAGCCAGCGTTCATCCTCGGACAAGCTTTCAGCATCGCCCTTACATAACGGTCCGGTTGTCATCAGACCAACCAATCTTCCGCCTGTTCCTAATCAGGGCCTTACGGTAAAGGATCATGCAGAGATGCAAAACCGTGCTCCTGAAGCCTCTTCTGCACCCCAGGGTGCACCCCAAGGAAGTGGCCCACGTATTGCCGGTACAGTAGGTGGACGCCCCGCACCGGGAACCCGTCCTCCGTATCAAGGCAATAGAAGTGGTGGCTATCAGGGTCAGAACAACCGCTACCAGGGTCAAGGAGCTCCCAGAACCGGAGGCTACCAAGGCCAAGGTGGTGGTTATCAGGGACAGAACCCCAATCCAGGTTACCAAGGCCAAGGTGGCGGTTATCAGGGTCAGGGGGGAGGCTATCAGGGACAAGCTCCGCGAACTGGCGGATATCAGGGACAGAATCCCAATCCCAATTACCAAGGTCAGGCTCCCCGCACTGGTGGATACCAGGGCCGTTCTCCCAACTATCAAGGCAGACCTGCTGGAGGTGCACCTGGTGCACGACCTGGTGGGTTCAGACCCCAAGGTGGTCCCGGAGGACAGCGTCCCCCGTTTGGTCAGCGACCCGGCGGTGGCAGACCCGGTCCCTCTTCCGGCGCCCAGGAAATGGATACTCTGAATCAGCGTACTCCCAAGAAAACCTTCACCAAGAAGACCAATGCGTCTTATAAGAAGCGCAATGCTGAAGAAGAGAAGGAGTTCCAGGTTCAGAGACGCAAGGAACAGGCTGCTGCAAAGTTGGCATCTGTACCCAAGTCCATTGACATGATGGAAGTAATCACCGTCAGTGATCTGGCCAAGAAAATGAATCTGAAGGCGAGTGAAATCATCGCCAAGCTCTTCAAGATGGGCATGATGGTTACCATCAACCAGCAGATCGATCACGAGACTGCTGAGATCATCTGCAGCGAGTACAACTGCTCGGTGCACCTTGTCTCCCTCTATGACGAGACCTTGATCGCCAGCGAGTCTGACGAAGATCAGGAGTTGGTCGATCGTGCACCGATTGTCACTGTCATGGGTCACGTTGACCATGGTAAGACGAAATTGCTCGATGCCATCCGCTCTACCAAGGTTGCTGAGGGCGAGTACGGTGGTATTACCCAGCATATTGGTGCCTATAAAGTCAATCTTGATGATAGGGGCGAAGTGGTCTTCCTCGATACTCCGGGACACGCCGCATTCTCTATGATGCGTGCTCGTGGTGCACAGGTTACCGATATCGTTATCCTTGTCGTTGCTGCCAACGACGGTGTCATGCCGCAGACCAGAGAGGCTATTGACCATGCCCGTGCTGCGAATGTACCCATCATCGTTGCCATCAACAAGTGTGACCTTGCCGAAGCTAAGCCTGAACGGGTAATGCAACAGCTCTCCGACCTCGGCCTTATGCCTGAGGAGTGGGGTGGGCAAACCTTGTACTGCCAGATTTCCGCATTGAAGAAGATTGGTATCGATGAACTGTTGGATACTGTACTCCTCCAAGCAGAGATGTTGGAGCTCAAGGCAAATGCAAACTGCAGGGCCGAAGGTAAGATCATTGAGAGCCGAATCGACCAAGGTCGTGGTATTGTGGCTTCAGTCCTTATCGAGCGGGGTACCCTCAGACAGGGCGACCATTACGTTGCAGGCATCTATCCTGGACGTGTACGAGCCATGTTTGATGACAAGGGTAGAAAGATCGAGATAGCTGGTCCCTCCACTCCGGTTGAGATTATAGGCTTGAGTGACATTCCAGGTGCTGGCGATCCGTTCCAGGTTACCGAGGATGAGAGACAGGCACGCCAGGTTGGCGCAAAGAGACAGGAACTGGAAAGACTCGGTGATAGCCGTAATGTCAAGAAGGTAACCCTCGACAACCTCTACTCCAAGATCAAGGAAGGAACCATCCAAGAGTTCAATGTCATCATCAAGGGTGACGTCCAAGGTTCTGTTGAAGCCTTGCAGGGATCCTTGGAGAAGCTTTCCACCGATGAGATCCATCTCAACGTCATCCGTGCAAGCGCCGGAGCGATCATTGAGAGCGATATCACCTTGGCAAGTGCGTCTGAAGCTTTGGTCATCGGATTCAACGTCCGACCTACTCCTCGTGCACAGGCGTTGGCTGATCAGGAAAAGATTGAGATCCGTAAGTACAACATCATCTATGATGTGGTCGATGACATCCGTTTGGCAATGGAAGGCATGCTCAGTCCTGAGGTGCGTGAGATTGAGATCGGAACTGTCGAAGTACGTGATACTTTCAAGGTGCCCAGAATCGGTACCATTGCCGGTGCCATGGTCACCAAGGGCAAGGTCAAGCGCAATGCCTTGGTCAGGGTCATCCGTGATTCCATCCAGCTCAACAGCCAGATGGTACGTATCTCGAGCCTCAAGCGGTTCAAGGACGATGCCAAGGAAGTTGCAGAAGGGTTCGAATGCGGTATCGGACTTGAGAATTTCAACGACCTGCGGGTTGGAGACATCCTTGAGATTGTTGACACTGAGGAAGTCGCACGCAAGTTGGAGAGCAACCAAAAGATATGAGTGAATACAGCCAGAAACGTATAGAGTCCAAACTCTCTGAGGCGATCAGTACGCTGATCGTCACAGGAGAGATCAAGAATCATCAGGTTAGTACGCTCTGCTCCGTATCACGGGTGGAACTCTCTGTGGACAACTCCTATGCAACGGTGTTCATTTCCAGTGTTTTGGATGATGAATCCCTCGCAAAAAGTGTAGAGGCACTGCAAAAAGCCAGTGCCTTCATCCAAAAGCGCGTAGGGGCTTTTCTGAAGACCAGGAACACACCTGTTTTGAAATTCAAAGCTGATATCTCCCTCAGGGAAGGCTTGAAAATCAACGCCCTGATAGACTCTTTGGTGGATGATGGGAACTCACGCTAGCATCCTTCTGATCAATAAGCGAAGTGGGCTCACCAGCTTCTCTTCTCTCAATGCCATCAAGCGTACAGTGGACCCCAAAGTGGGGCACGCTGGTACGCTTGATAAATTTGCAGAGGGATTGTTGGTTGTGCTCACCGGAAGCATGACCAAGCTCAATGTACTTTTTTCGACCATGGACAAGTCCTATCGTGCGACCATCCGCTTTGGATGTGAGACTGATACGTTGGATCCAGAGGGAGAGGTGATAGCCAAAGCTGATCTCCCTTCGCTTGATACCATCATCTCCACCATACCCACCTTTTTGGGTGAGATCATGCAAGCACCTCCTCTGTACAGTGCCCTGCACATCCAGGGAAAACGTGCGAGTGATATCGCACGTTCAGGAAAGCAGGTAGAGATGGCCCAGCGACCGGTCACTGTCTATGATTTTACGCTCATCAGTTACGAACAGGGTGTATTGGTTGCAGATATCCATGTCTCCAAAGGGACGTATATCCGCTCTTTGGCACGCGATCTTGGCCTTGCGTGCGGCTCGCGTGCATATCTAGAAGCCTTGCAGCGCACCAGCATCGGCCCCTTCCGTCTTACAGAGAGTGTTGATGCAAACGACAAGGATGCACTTCTGAACGCAATGAAGCACACAGATGCGTATCTTGCCCGTGTTCCTTCGCTCAGCATCTTCGAGGTTCCCGATGACCAGCTTTTCCGCCTTGCCAACGGGAGTTTTCCCACTTCCTTGCGTGAAGTTCGGCATAGCAATCAGGAAGTATATGGAGCATTATATAGCAGAGACGGAGTACTTCGTGCAGTTGCAGATATGCAAAAAGGGCAGCTGATTGCACAGGTACATCCCTATCAAAGGGGGAGGGTGGAATGAAGCGCTACGATTTCATGCATCTTTCAGCCCATCCGGTTCTTTGGCAGCAACCGATGGCTGTCTCGATTGGGGTTTTTGATGGATTGCATGCAGGACATCTGACCATACTCAATCACTGCACTTCTCTTGCCCGTATCAACGGCTGGGAGAGCATGGTCATCACATTTGATGTAAATCCCAAGATGGCAATGCAAAGCCAACCCTACCATTCACGACTAACGTCAGATGCGCAATTCGAGGAAATCCTTGCAAATAGTGGGGTTGATCACTTGGTTGTCATTGACTTTTCTGCTGATTTCAGTAAACTCACAGCTGAGGAGTTCCTAACTTTGGTTTGTGCTTTTTGCCAAGTCAAAGCGATGGTTGTCGGTGAGGATTTCCGCTGCGGTGCCCCGGCTTCGAGTGCCGGACCTGTTCAGCTGCAGGAATATCTATCCCGATTGTCACCCGGAAGCTTCGTGGAAGTCCCTCCTTTTGTACGAACTCGTGCAGGAGAGATTACCTCAAGTACATTGGTGCGTAAAAAACTTCTTGAGGGCGCTTTGGAAGAAGTCCAAAGTATGCTCGGCAGACCGTATGAGTTGGACTTGGTGGCTTACCCTTCCAAGTTTGTGGATAACGGTTTGCTGTATCGTACCTCTTCCTTCATGCAACTTCTGCCAACTGCAGGAGAGTATGATGCCCATCTGATACTTTCGGATGGCTCTGATGTTGCAGTGACTGCTCGGATAACCGAGGATGATCTGCTGATTATGGCCAAAAAAGCGATGTGGGATTGGAAGAACGTGCGTACAAAAAGACTTGGCCTTTATGCCAAGGGGAGTAGTTCATGATCTCTAAGGAACAGAAACAAGAAATCATCGCCAAATTTGGTGGTGACGAGAAGAACACCGGTTCGACCCAGGCACAGATTGCCTTGCTTACCGCTCGCATCAACGACCTGCAGGTCCACTTCAAGAAGAACCCGAAGGACCATGCTGGTACCAGAGGCTTGCTTCTGATGGTTGGTCAGCGCAGAAGGTTGCTCAAGTACTTGAAGAACAACGACATCAACGCATACCGCGCTCTTATTGCTGAGCTTGGCCTGAGAAAGTAACGGTGGTGTTGGATTTGTAAGATTGTGTGAATGGCTCCGATGGCTTTTCAGGCCGGCGGAGCTATTTTTCATTTTCAATATAGTGTATAAAGAACAAAGAAAGAACGAAGAAAGGAAAAGAAGATGGAAGTAAAGAAAGTTTCCGTACGGATCGGCGAATCCGACCTGGTGTTTGAAACCGGGAAAATCGCCAAGCAAACCAATGGTACCGTGTACGCCTATTATGAGGGAAGTGCCGTCATCGCCACTGTTTGCTGTGGGAAGGAGCCCAATGAGGCTCTGGATTACGTCCCCCTCAGTGTTGAATATAATGAGAAATACTATGCTGCCGGCAAGATTCCCGGCGGGTTTCTCAAAAGAGAGTCCCGCCCCAAGGATAAGGAGATTCTGGTAAGTCGCCTGATTGACCGCCCGATGCGCCCGCTGTTTGACAAGGCCTTTGGTCGTGAGATTCAGGTTGTTCCCACCGTTGTTTCCTCCGACATGAACAATACCCCTGACATCATCGCCATCAATGCGGCAAGTGCTGCAGTCACCATCAGCGACATTCCCTTCAATGGACCGATTGCCGCAGTTCGTGTCTCCATGGTAGATGGCAACTATGTAGTCAATCCGACGTTCAGCCAGATTGAGCGTTCCACCCTGGACATCATTGTCGCCGGTACCCGTGATGGCATCACGATGGTCGAAGGCGGTGCAAAGGAAGTGAGTGAAGAAGTAATGCTCGAGGCAATTGCCACGGCTCAGCCGATCATCACCAAGCTTTGCGATGCTCAGATTGAACTGCGTAAGATTGCGGGCAAGGATAAGCTTCCCATTCCCCAGAAAACCGTTGACCTCACCTGGCTTGAGCCTGTGCGTGAGTACGCTCATCCGTTGATAAAGGAAGCTTCCTTCGTCAAGGGCAAAATGGAGCGCTATGCAGCACTTGCAAAGGTGCAGGGCGAAATTCGCGAGAAGTTTGCCGCGTTGCTTGAAGAGGATCCGAAGCGTGACGGTCAGCTCTCCTCCCTTTTTGAAGATCTGGAGTACGAAATCCTTCGCGCTTCCATCCTCAACGACGGAAAGAGAACCGATGGAAGAACGGTTGACCAGATCAGACCCATTACCTGTGAAGTAGGATTGCTTCCCAGGACTCATGGTTCTGCACTCTTCACCCGCGGTGAAACGCAGAGTCTTGCAGTCACCACCCTTGGTACTGCCAGCGACGAGCAGATGTTCGACACCATCGACGGTGAGAAGACCTTCAGCTCCTTCATGCTTCACTACAACTTCCCTCCGTACAGCGTTGGCGAGACCGGCCGTCTCTCCACCGGACGTCGGGAAATCGGACATGGACACCTTGCCCAGAGAGCGCTTGAGGCGATCATTCCTTCCAAGGAATCGTTTCCGTACACCGTTCGTGTGGTCAGTGAGATCATGGAATCGAACGGCAGTTCCTCGATGGCTTCTGTTTGTGGTGGCTGTCTCTCGCTCATGGATGCTGGCGTTCCCATCAAGAAGATGGTAGCAGGCATCGCCATGGGTCTGATCACAGAAGGTGCAGACTACGCCAAGTATGTCGTACTGAGTGACATCCTCGGTGAGGAAGATCATCTCGGCGACATGGACTTCAAGGTGACCGGAAGCCGTGATGGCATCACCGCTTTTCAGATGGACATCAAGATTGCAGGAGTGACTCCTGAGATCATGAAGAAGGCCCTCGATCAAGCCAAGCAGGGTAGAATGCACATTCTCGGCATCATGGAGCAGTCTTTGAATGCCCCCAGGACCGAGATCAGCGAGTATGCTCCGAAGATTCTCACCATGAAAGTGGATGAGGAGAAGATTGGTGCTGTCATCGGAACCGGTGGCAAGACGATCAAGGCCATCGCAAGCCAGAGTGGTGCTGAAGTCAACATTGCCGATGATGGAACTGTTACCATCTACGGTAGGAACAACGCTTCCGCGCAGCTTGCCAAGGATTTGGTCAAGTCCATCGTCGAGGAGCCCGAAGTGGGACGCATCTACGAAGGAACCGTCAAGCGCATCATGGACTTCGGTGCTTTCATTGAGATTCTTCCCGGCAAGGAAGGCCTTTGCCACATCTCCAAGCTGGCCAAGACCCGTGTCCAGAATGTTGAGGATGTATTGAAGGTAGGACAGGTTGTTCCGGTAAAGCTCATTGAGATCGACCGTCAGAACCGTCTGAATCTCAGCTACATCGATGCCCTTGAATCCAAGTAACAATGGCCAAAGCATCGATACCTGTACAAATCGTCAAACTGAGACCGGAGGCTTTGCTTCCGGTCTACAGTACGAGCCAGAGCGCTGGTGCAGATCTTTGTGCCTGCATTGAAGAGGATCTGATCATCGAGCCGACGCTGTATGCAAAGATTCCTACGGGACTGAGCATTCAGTTGCCCCAAGGCTATGAAGCACAAGTACGACCGAGAAGCGGTCTGGCCGCAAAGTACGGCCTGACTGTCCTTAATAGTCCGGGAACCATCGATGCGGATTATCGAGGTGAAGTGGCGGTGCTTCTGATCAATCTTGGTAAGGAGAGGGTTGTCATTCATCATGGCGACCGAATTGCCCAGTTGGTGGTGGCACCGTGTGTACAAGCATCCTTTCTTGAAGCATCGCATCTCGATGCTACCGAGCGGGGAAGCGGAGGATTCGGTTCTACGGGAGTATAGTTTTGGCTTCATCTGCGCGATTTCGCCTAGTATACAGCCACGTGGGAAGAGAGTATTTGCTCTCTTTCGTCGTGGCGTTCTTTTTTTTCTTCTTCATATTCTTCATCAACCAGATCCTGCTCATCGCACAGCGAATCCTGCTCAAGCAAGTGGACTATTTTTCTGTGCTTCAATTGGTACTCCTTTCCATACCACAGTTTTTGCTCTACACCTTTCCCTTCAGCTCCCTGACTGCATCCAGTATGGTGATAGGAGATCTTTCCGGCAACAATGAGATACTAGCCATCCGCAGCAGCGGAATCTCGCTCAAGCATGTCTTCTTTCCCATCATCATCATCTCCTTGATCTTCTCTTTCCTTACCTTTGTCACTGCAGACAAAGCGCTTCCTTGGAGTACGAAGAAGTATCGTGAGCTCTACACCAACCTGATGCGCGACCTTCCCACATTGGAGTTGGTGAGCAACAGCACCAACACCATAGCCGACATGGTCATGGTCAATAAGCTGGTTGAAGGCAATACGGTTCATGATGTCCTGCTCTTTGATACAGCGAAGGCGAGGGAAGGGCAGCTTCTCTCAGCACCTACCGCAGTCATCAGCCTGTACGACCTGAATGCGTTCATCTATCAGCTGGATTTGCAAAATCCACTGATTCTCAAAAGCGAAAGCGGGAAGCAGTGGGCGCTTTCAGAAGCGGAACAAGCACAATTTTTCCTTAACTTTTCCGGACAAATAGCATCACTCGCATCTGCTCTGCCGAGCCAACTCTCCATCAAGGAACTCAGGGCGAACATCGCCACTCACAAAAAGACCTACCAAGAGGAGGTGCAACGATACGACCAACGCATCAAGAGTGTCTCCTTGGAACTGGCAACCTTGCAACAAGCTCCGCTTGAGACCCAATTGACTGATATTGCTACAATCGAGAGGCTGCAAACTGAACTCAAGCGATTGGAAGAACGCAAGCCGATCAATTTCTACTACCAGTACTATCGTGCTGAATTACACAAGAAGTTTGCCCTTTCCAGCGCTTGCTTCATGCTGGTTTTTCTTACGTTCTCACTCTCATTCTTCCGAGTCAAACATGGCAGGCTCATAGGATTCGGCCTTTCGATGCTCGTTGCAGTAGTCTATTGGTACCTGCTCTTCTTTGCTCAGATGCAGATTTTTTCCATCTCGTTCTCTCCAGCCTTACTCATCTGGGCTCCCAATCTTATCCTCTTTACCTGTGGGCTTTTGCTTTTATTGCACGCGAGGCGCCTATGAAGGTACTCGACCGATACATAATCCGCTCTGTCACCTCCGTTGCGTTCATGGCGCTGCTTCTCTGCACCCTCATGCTGATCAGCGTTGATTTGTTTGCAAACCTCGACTCCTACCTCACAGGCGAAGTGCCTGCGTTAACCATCGCAAAAATTACCTTGCTGGGAATCCCTGAATCGTTCATCTTTGCTTTGGGGCCTTCACTGCTTTTCAGTGCATCCTTTTTTCTCTCCCAGGTACAAGCGAACAACGAGCTGATCTGCATTCTGGGAAGCGGCCTCAGCTATCGGCGTCTTGTTGCTCCAATTCTCATACTCGGCCTGATGTTCTCAGCCGGCCAATTCATGTTCAGCGAGTATGTGCACATTCCCGCCTCACAGATGCGCGAGCGTTCACGTGACGAGCTCTTTGGCTTGAGGAGCACCTACGATAACAGAAACATCACGCTCACCGATCCCGGCAGAACCTATGTGGTCCATGCCAAGCAATATCGTGATGATGAGAGTCGCCTTACGCAGGTCATGTTGGTATTTCTTGATGAGCAAGGTACCTTCAATGGACGCATTGATGCAGCGTTTGCCTACTGGGAAGAAGCTCGGGGAATATGGAGGCTGGAGCGAGTCCGTAGCCAAGCGATAGAACCTGGGGAACTTACGATCAGCATGACAGAACACCAGACACTCTATTTGGATGCCTTTACGCTTGAGCCTGCCTTTTTTCGAAACCTGAGCAGTGACATCAAGACGATGGAGCTTTCTGCAGCACTTAGGTACCTGAAACGCATCAAAGTACTGGACCCTTTACGCCATCCCGGCCTTTCCACCGATCTGGTCGAACGGCTCTTGGGTAATCTGAGTCCCTTGGTTATGCTTTTCATTGCATGCACCATCAGTTACCGGTACAAAAAGAATGTCCTGTTGTTCAGCATCATCACCAGCCTTGGCATCGCGGTCATCTATTACGTGGTGCAAATGGTGACACTCATCATGGCAAGGCAAGGAGTCATCGGCGCCGTTTGGGGTATGGTAATCCCCATGATTGTGATAGTATGCATTGCACTGGCAGAACGAGCTGCCGTCAGATAGGGGTAAGCATGCACATATTCAAGCAGTTACATCAGGATACCACAAGCAAGGCTCGCCTTGGTTTGCTCAGTCTCGGCCATGGCGAAGTGGAAACCCCGGTTTTCATGCCGGTCGGTACCAACGGTACCGTAAAAGGGATGTTTCATGAGGACGTACGCAAAATCGGCTACAAGCTGATCCTGGGCAATACGTATCATCTGTATCTTCGCCCAGGTCTTGAAGTTCTCGATCAATTTGGGGGGCTGCACAGCTTTTCCAATTGGGATGGGAACCTTCTTACTGACAGCGGTGGATTTCAGGTGTTCAGTCTCAGTGGTCTGAGAAAAATCGGGGAGAAAGGCGTTACCTTCCAAAGCCACATAGATGGTTCGAAGCATATCTTCACTCCAGAAAGTGTAGTGGATACCCAGAAAGTGATCGGCAGCGACATTGCCATGTGCCTCGATGTCTGTACTCCCCCTGAGATCAGTCACCGTGCTGCGCTTGAGGCAATGAACATCACCCACAGTTGGGCACAAAGAGCGCTCGATCACCGCAAGGCTCTTGGAGAATCGTTCAGAGGAAATCTCTTTGGCATTGTCCAGGGCAATTTCTACGAGGATCTGAGAAAACAAAGTGCAGAGTTCTTCAACGAGATGGATTTTCCTGGAATCGCCATCGGAGGGCTATCGGTAGGGGAGACCAGTGAACAGTTCTCACACTACTTGCAGTACACAGCTGACTTGGTGACACGGGACAAACCTCGCTATGTGATGGGTATCGGAAGTCCTGATTACATTCTTGAGGCTGTGGAGAACGGCATCGATATGTTTGACTGTGTGCTTGCCACCAGAATGGCTCGCAACGGGGCGGTGTTCACAGACGATGGTGTCGTTACTCTCAAGAAAGCAATGCACAAGTTCGACCATGGTCCCATCGAAGAGGGTTGCACATGCCGTGCCTGTACACAGTACAGCAGAGCATATATGCATCATATGGTGAAGACAGGGGAGATGCTGGGCGGCATGCTTGCCACCGAGCACAATCTCACCTATTTCCATCGCTTGATGGAGAATGTTCGCCTTGCGATCAGGGAGAACCGTTTTGCATCTTTCAAGAGGGACTACCTTGCACGATTCTACGGAAAGTAGGGGTTCTGCAAAACACAGCCTCGTCATCATGCTCTGCACCCTGCTCAGCCGCCTGCTCGGGATAGTAAAGGCGCGAGTGCTCGGCTCCATCTTTGGAGCCGGTGCGGTTGCTGATGTTATCAACTTCACCTTCAATATTCCCAATAATTTCCGAAAACTCTTTGCAGAAGGGGCGGTCAACTCTGCCCTGATCCCAGCATTTTCCACCCTCATAGCCCTCGATGACAAGAAGCGTTCAGTGAAGCTGTTCAGCTTGTTGTGCACCTATCAGACGCTATTGCTCATCCCCTTGGTGCTTGTCTCCTACGTCTATGCAGAGCCTCTGATCAGGTTTCTCAGTGATTTTGATTCCCAACAGGTAGAGCTCGGTGCAAAACTGCTTCCTTTTTTCATGGTCTATCTGGCAACCATCAGCTTGGCGGCCACGTTCAACGGTGTACTGCAGTCGCATGCAAGCTTCTTGCACGCATATCTCTCTCCCTTGCTCTTCTCTCTAGCCGTCATCTTCGGAGTGACCTTTCTCTCCGATGGGCTTGGCCCGATGAGCATGGCCTATTCAGTGCTTGCCGGTGGCCTGTTGCAGGGAAGCTACTCGTACGTGATGGTCCGTCGGTATGGGTATCGTCTGAAAGTTGCCCTCAAAGCGGAGGACACCCCCTTCAAACCGGTGGTAAAAGCTTGGTCTTTGGTAACCGTGGGTATGGGAATCCAGATCGTTACCCAAATGGTCAGCTTCCTGTTTGCTTCCAGCTTGGAGAAGGGGAGTGTTACAGCCTTTGCCAATGCAACCATCTTTTATCAGACTCCCTACGGAATCTTCTTCAATGCCATCAGTGCGGTGAGCCTTCCTTTGATGAGCAGAGCGTATGCACTCAAGCAGCAGGAGAAGCTCAAACACTATACCCGCACCTCGCTTGTCAATCTTACCGCCTTGTTGCTTCCAAGCACCATCATTCTCTATTTTCTCAGTCAAGAGAGTGTGAGTGTGGTCTTGCAGACAGGAAAGTTTACACTTGAAGATGCCATGCTTACCGCATATGTTCTCAGGCCCTATCTCCTGTTCATGCTCACCGCTGCCTGGTATGGAATGTTTCTCAGACTGGGATACAGTGCAAACCGCCACTCGCTGATGACACGAATCACCATCGCTCAGAATGTGCTGGACATAGCTCTGATGTATCTCTTCATCTCATTGGGTTGGGGCATCATCTCGCTGCCGCTTGCAAATGGCATTTCCTACCTTGCAGGACTGGTTGTTGCATGTATCGTCCTCAGAGATCTCTATCAGGTACATTCCGATCGGCTCCTGTACAAGGATCTGATGCGTTTGCTTTTGGCGAATATTCCAATCCTGGCTGCAGGCTTGCTCTATGCAAAGGCAGAGATGACGTGGTATCACCAAGGATCAACGCTTCTCTCTTTCATGTTGCTGGTTGGGTTTGGGCTGGGATCTTGCCTCGTGGTGCTCATCTCCTACCACTTTGCCCGCATCCCTTTGCTGGCATTACTCAGATCCAAGAAGCAGCAACGCGACCTGTAGACCAATTGCCTCATCAAGTTTGACTGAAAGCCGGTCATAGGTTACCAAGCCGTTGAGTTCTTGCTCGACATCACTGAGCTGGGTGTAGACTGATGCAGAAAGCCCTGCCTTCTTTGCTTCGTATACCTGGCTTTGGTAGAGCGTGAAGAATGCCTCATTGAACGCTTGCCTGTTCTCAAAGGTGCGGTATCCAAATATGCGGTTCTGTTCGTCGTGTCCGATCTCTCGGTATACATATCCCCCAAACTCTGAAAGGACAACCGCCCTGCCGTACACATCTTTTTTGAAAGCATACCCCTTGAAATAGACATGTTGGGAACTCACATCCCCAATTTTTCGATCATACCAACCGCTTGTGGCATCAATGGTCCGGCTCTGGTCCAGCGAACGGACACGATCGAGCATGCGCTGGGTGTCAAACTGTCCCCAACCCTCGTTGAAAATGACCCACATTGCTATGCTCGGAACGTTGTACAAATGCTCGATCATATTAGAGAGCTCTGCCGCAAAGTCAGTCCTATACGATTCATCCTGGCTTCCCAAACAGGAATAGAGGGTATCTTTTACGGAAAAGAAGGGAACCAACAGCGGTCCGCTCATGAAGGGTTGGATGGGTTTTCTCCCTCCACTTACCATGTCCTGCCAAACCAGGAGCCCTAGGCGGTCACAGTGGTGATACCACCTACGGCTCTCCACCTTCACATGCTTGCGTATCATGTTGAAACCAAGCTTCTTGACCAAAAGCAGATCATCGATGATTGCTTGGTCGGTGGGGGCGGTCATGAGGCTGAACGGCCAATATCCTTGGTCCAAAATTCCATGATGGAAGTATCGTTTTCCATTGAGGGTGAGATAGCCGTCCTGCACGCCGAAGGATCTGAGTCCAACATAGCTGGAAACCACATCATCTTTATAGTGGACGGTGAATGGATACAGATAGGGATCTTCTGGTGTCCAGAGATGGGGCTCATCAACCTGACAGCAGATTCGTTGGTTGCTTTTCGCTTTCACCTGCTTCTTCCCATCAAGGTACTCGATGACCACCTCATCGACCTCCCCCTCACATTCGATCTCAACGTGCCAGCAACGTTGTTGCACGTTGGGCCTTACCACGAGACTTCGGATATAGGAGGAGGGGACTTCCTCAAGCCAGACAGATTGCCAGATTCCACTCTGGGCTGTGTAAAAGATACCTTTTGGATGGAGCGATTGTTTTCCGCGGATGATGGGTTGGCTGTCGTTGGGATCGACTGCCTGGACGATGAGTTCATTCTCTTCGGAAAGCATGTCGGTGATATCGAAGCAGAAGGGGAGATACCCTCCGCGGTGCCTTCCTACTTCTTTGGCGTTGCACCAGACCGTGCATTGGTGATCCACCGCTTCAAAGTGGAGCAAGACCCTTCTGTCTCTGCCAAGTGGTGGATAGGAGAAATGTCTGCGATAGGTAAGGATATCCTTTGACCCGACGTGTTTCTCACACCCGGAAAGAGCACTCTCCACAGGAAACGGTACGAGGATGGAGTAGGGATAGAAATCAGGAAGCTCAGCGGTGGTGGCTATTTGCAGTTCCCAGATACCATTCAGACATACAAACGCATCTCTGACCATCTGCGGGCGAGGATAGTCGTCCAATACATGAGCTGAGTCGACAGGATAACGATTTACCATGCTTGTATCCTATCACAGGCTGGAAAAATGGCAAATAAAACCCCCAACCGATTAGGGAAGGGGGTTTGAAGGTTGTCAGAAATCCTGAACGGAGATCTCTTTTACAGTGAAATCGTACTCCTGCTCATTAAGGGTGAAGGCAAAGTGCTCACCAACCTCATGATTGAGCAGAGCTCTTCCAAACGGTGCGGAAAGGTTGATGATGTTTTCGTTGGGGTTGGATTCCCACGGACCCATGATGGTATAGACCACCTCACTGCCTTTCAGGTTGTCCAGAAGCGTCACCTTCGTACCGAAGCCGATCTTTGTGGGATCTACCTTGTCACGAGTGATGACCGTTGCTCTGTCAACTTCCTCGCTGAGGCGTCTGAGTGTATTGTTCAGCAAGTTCTGCTTCTCTTTTCCATACTTGTACTCGCTGTTCTCTCTCAGGTCCCCCATCTCCCTTGCAGTGCCGATTTCTCGGGCAACTTCGGGAAGATCGACATGCTGGATACGCTCCATCTCCTTTATCTTCGCCTCAAGCGACGCTTGGGTACAGAAAAGGCCGGTAGGAATCACAGACTCCTTGTCGATCGGCTGCACTTCATCAAAGAAGCGGAACGTCGGGAACTTCATGCTGATCGCATGCTTGATCTCGATCTTCTTGCCACCAGGGAGGTCAAAGACATTTGCAACCAAACTATAGATTTTCTGTGCATTCTCCTCATTTCCCTCTTCAATGTAGTTCAACACTGATTTCTCATCGAAAAGGAGGCCCATCAGGATCTTTGCATTCTTGCGGTTCTCCTGAACATCCTTACGGCTGTCAATGCAACGATTGATGTAGTCAAGCAGCTGCAGTTCGGTAAACAAGAGCTGCTCGGCATTGACTCCTGCCTTCGTCCAAAGCTTCGGCTCACCGTTTCTCAGCAAGTAGATGAGGGTAGTGCTCCTCTCCTTGAAGTTCTCCACCGCATCCTTGTATACCTTCACAAACTCGTTCATCTTCTTGTTGGATCTATAGATGTCGGGAATGTAACCGGTAAGGTAAGCATGGAAGAGCTGTGCCAAGACCTTTGTCCAGTTGGGAATCTCTTCCACTACATGGTCGATGAAGCTCTTTTTCAGTTCGGGATCACGAATGGCTGCAAACACATCCTCCACACTTTCAGCACGTTCGTACAACATGGAGAAGGTGAGGCTTTCAGGTCGGTTGACGAAGTTCATGTTCTGTTTCTTCACCAAGTCTTCAAGCAGAAGGAACGAGCTGAAGATGGTATCACCTGCAACCACGATCGGTTTGAAGGATCCATTCTCCTCAAGGAACATGTCGCTGAAGTACTTGACCATCTCAAAGAAAAAGTCGCTTTCGACATCACCCTTGGCAGTCAAAAAGTCCCTCAGGCTCTTGATCTTGTCATAGAAGTCCTTCTCACTGCGGAAGACAGAGAGCTGCTTCTCCTCATAGCTTACCGGAGTTGCACGCAAAAGATAGGTATCTGTGTCACTGGGAGAGAGATCGAAGAAGGGATTGGTCATCAACTCTTTCTTTGCCTGATTGAGCCAAGGAGTCCACTCCTTTGCATCCAGGATGGAGGGGACCAACTCATTTTTCAACTCTTTCAGGTTGATCTTTCCGCCATAGCTGGACATAAGGGTCTTCAGCGTCCAACCAACATCCTCCAGCACTTTCGCATTGAGTTTCTCTCGGCTCAAGGCGCTCTTGAGCACCCAGATGTGGCTCTTGGGGAGAGCCTGCAAACTCTTGAATGCCATTGCTGTGGAGAGACGGGCGCCTTCCTTGGAAGCTTGGCCTGCAAAGTCAACAATTACATCGTTTTCATCGATGGAACGAATCCTTCCGATGCGATTGGTGCTGTTCTGAAACACAAAGGTTCCCTTGTCAAAGGCGATATTGGTCTCAAAATCCTCAATGCTATGCAAAATGTCACGATTGATATTGCTCGTCAGTGCACTGGAGTCGAGACAGCTTTTCAGCCTGCTGTGGTTCTTGTATTTGGTCCGATAGCTTCTGATGAGGTTTTCACGCGCAAACGAGTCCTCACGATCAAGGCTGAGCATCTTCTTCTGGGCTTCAATCTGAAGATCGATATTCTCCTTGTTTGCAAGCTCAAGGTCGCGAAGCAATGCAATGGCGGTGCTCTTGCTCACATTGCCAACCTGATCGGCAACAGACATGAAGTAGCCGAAGTTATCAAGCTCAATCTCAAGCAAAGAGGAGAACAGGGAGCGCACCGACGAGACGTCCTTTCGCTTGATCAGACGATGGACGGCTTTCTTGTAATAGGCGCTTGCCTTGTCCTTATTGCCTTTTTGCAGGGTGTGCACAGCCAGCTGACGAACGATTTCGACTTCGTCGTAATCGACTTTGACCAAACGCTCCCAAAGGCCGAATTTCTCCTCTTCCTTGCCGGTTTGCTCATAGCAATCCGCAAGCAAGCGAATAGCATGCTTGTTTTCACTCTTGGAGAGTATTTTCTGGCACAAGAGCTCAACGATGTTCCATTTCTTGTTGTCAATGAACATCTCAATAAGATTGAGCAGCTGCAGATAGTCATCAGCACCCCTGCGCTCAAGCTGTATGGAACCGCTGATGTACATAGCTATGATACTGTTGCGCTCCTTCTCGGACAGGTGTTTATCACACAGGGCCTTTGCCTCTGTTTTCTGTTCCTCATCGAGCGAAGAGAGCTGGGCATCCAGCCCTTGGAAACTTGTAACCGTATACGTATTGACGGTTGTCCTTGTCCATTGCTCTTCTTTCAGTAAGTTCTCAATCTCCTGGAATCCCATGGCTTCCTCCAAACATATTTGTCCATTTCTCAGACGTAAAAGAAACCGGGCAGACCGGGTCAAAGTCTGCTCGGGTTTGTCATTTCTCTCAGATATTCCTACTATACCATGAATAGCATATTCGAGCAATTGATTTCACCAAAGCACTGTAAACATATTAACAAATATATAGTACAATGCAGGAAGAGGACGTTGCAAAACGTCTTGCTACCTGCTATAAATGGGGTATGGAACATTCATCATTGATTATAGCCCCAAGCATGCTTTCTGCTGATTTTTCGCGGACTGCTGAGGAAGTGGCCTCCATCAAATCAAGCAGTGCAGATTGGGTGC